>SDBT01010807.1_pt1 | contig 14719 bp, 11 predicted proteins | sample 2277101 | NCBI WGS metagenome assembly SDBT01 (sample SAMN10404973, study PRJNA504765) | marine sediment metagenome | isolation source: marine sediment core GS10_PC15, 103 cmbsf | place: Arctic Ocean: Southern Knipovich Ridge | collected 2010
ATGATAATGGAGAATCTCTATTATATCCAAGATTTGGAGATGCAGCTAAACTATTCAATAAACAAATCAAGTGCTTAGATACCAACGGTAAGCTGATAGTAGAGAAGGCCGATGAGATTATAGACAATCTGGACACATTAACGATATCTACATTTGAGGGCGATGAAGAAGCTGAAGAACAATATGACTTGATTAAGAAATTTTTGAGAATCAAGGGAAACAAAAAACCGAATGTCATAATAAGATGTCTGGGCAATAGGGCCTTAGATAGATATAAAGAATTAGGATGCATAATAGCAACGAGAATACTGCATTCACCAATGGGTAGTTTTAAATATAGAAAAAATCCAACTGTTCCTGAAATAGGCATCTGTCTTGATTTGCTCAGTCATATGGATATTAAGAGGGATGGCAAAGTGTCTATATGTGTAAGATTTGACCCACACGGTCTGGGTGTAATAGGGAATTGTACGATGACTCCATTGGTAGATATCTGGAATAGTCTTAAGAGAAGGGAATGGTTAAAGTATCATATAGAGGGCAAGAGGGATAGAGTTCCTCTGTGTAGCTCCTGCGAGTTTTGGGGAGTGCCAACTGGGTATTAGATATGAGAGTGCTATTGGTGGTATACGATAATGATTCATATGTTCCTTACTTCCCACAAGGTCTGGCGTATATTGCAGCTGTATTAAGGGAAAATGGAATTGAAATATTTCAGACCTTATGGGACTCAGAAAAAAATAATTTGTTATGACTTTGACTTGAGATTTCCTCAAAAACAAATATCCCAATTAAAGGATGCATACATGATAGAAAATGTTTTCTTATTACAGAATTTTCATGGTATTGACGTTTTCTTATCTATCTATGAGTCTCAAAAAGAGAATATCGTTTTTGTAGGGCCTGATCCTGCCCTGAATTCTTTTTTATCTGCAATAATTCCTCATGATCAAATCAGCCGAGTTCGTGGCATTGGTCTTGAGCCTCACAGTTTTTCCGATTTTAGGAGGCAGTTGCCCTCAATAATTTCGGCTCGCATGAAAGATTATCATATATCAGATTGCGGTACTAATACAAAGGTATATATTCGTTCTATTTGGGTAGATTTTCACCTCTTTGTACTTGTTGAAAAATTAAAGAATAGAGGATGTCAGATAAAGTACATCCCTCATCTCAGTATTGATTATAGAGAAATCACTGATTTGTCATACAAGAGAAAGTTTTTATTATGGCTATATACTTTGGCAACCGGTCTAAAGTTGGCTTACTTTCAATGCCACCATTCGAAAATAACTTTTATGGGTTTAGCAGAAGGATATCCAGAAACTTCCTGGAACAACAAGCTACCCTGGACTGAAATTAGTAAAAAATATAATTGGGATTTGGAATTAAAAACTGATAACGCTGTTCTGATTGTAGATGGACCTATTCAAGATTACGCAGGAATAAAGGTAGATAGAAGCCAGAAAAATCTTATCGAATATTTTCAAAAAATAATTCAAAATGGTAAAGAAATTCATTTGAAACCTCATTATAGTTCACCTACTCATTCTTTTCAAGGGACAGAGTTTGAATCAAAGATCAAAGTTCTACCTGATTACTTTCCTGTTGAACTGATCTTAGATAAATATCAAACATTGTTTTCTTTTACTTCCTCATCTTTCAGTATTCCGCTTAAAGCAAGGAAGTACTCATTGGTGAAATTACTGGAATTCGACTCAATGGAAATCAAGCAAGGATTCATTGATCAAACTCAGTTTACTTTTGAGAGAGAATATGAAAAAATACAATTTATTGAACAATAGATTGAAGAAGGGAAGTTCATGAAAATATTACTGCTTTTCCCAAAATGGACGGGAGAGTACGGGATACTGGCTCATTTTGCAAAAAGAGCGTCTACCTGGCCCCCTTTGAATTTAGCATACTTGGCAGCAGTAGGTGGATTACTTACACTTATGCGCCTGGTGAGGAGTTTTAAAAGAGTAATTTCAAATAAGGACGGCCTTTTTAGATTCAAGGACTAAGGATTTGGGAACAGACTCTAAGCAGCACAGAGTACTACCTAAACTTTGTTAACTTGAAATGGACCAACTAAATGGTTTCAAGATTATCTACAGTCAAAAATCCTAACATCGCCATAGTGTATAAGTCTCAAGACTTTAGTGAGAATTCGTACGATCATTTTCTCTTTCAAGAGTTAAATAAAATTACAGGTTGTGACAACATCGACTATCCAAACATTTACAGAGAATTAGGCAGGGATGGTTTTTTGAAGTATTTGGACGATTATGTAGAAGCAAATAGCATTAATATTTTACTCTTTCTAACAACATATTGGCTTGAGTTTGATGTGGAGATTCTTAAACATCTTAGAAAGAAAGTCTATATTGTCTATTGGATGCTTGATGATGAAACTCTTTATGACACCTTTACAAAATACTATGGACAGTTAGCTGACTTGGTAGTAACTCCAGATTATTACGCTACTTTCAAGTATGCACAAATGGGTATTGACTCTATTTGGTACTTTCCGTCCTACAACGTTAATAAGTATAAGGTTCTAAACCTAAAAAAAAGCATTGATGTTTCTATGATAGGTAGAATGGATAAGGATAATAGGAAAGAACTGGCAGATTATTTGTCAAATAACGGCATAGAAATTGAGACCTATGGCGCAGGCACGAAGCATGGTTTTATTAAATTTGAAGATATGATTAAAGTTTTTAATTCAAGTAAAATAAACATTAGTACAAGCGGAATAGTAACAGATTTGCTTACAGAATTGGAACCCGCGGTTCATAAAATTAAGCAAAACAAAGGTCGTGTTATAGAGATTGCGTTGACAAAGTCGTTTGCTTTGTCAGAATATGGGCCTGGAATCGAGCAGATATTCGAATTAGGGAAAGAGATAGAAGTATTTCACGATAAGGAGGAGTTACTTCAGAAGGTAAAATATTATTTAGCCCACGAAGATGAAAGAGAAGAAGTGGCTAAGAAAGGGTATGAAAGAGCGCTGAAGGACTACGACAAGGATATAGCTATACCAATGGTTGTGAGGAATATCTACAAAAAATATGAGAAAGTAGATTGGAACAAAAGGCAAAATGAAGAAGTGGAAGTCTATTTTAATGATGCTTTCAAGAAAATCTACTCAAACTTTCGCTTCAAGCACATTTTCTATTTTGTCAAGAGAAAAAGATTTGATTTAGTCAAACAGGAATTAAAAATTTTTCTCGTGTATCGAAAATTTGATATTAGAATCTTCCTCTACTATGTGCCATGGATTAAGTCCTGGCTAAATCCGCATTCTCTGGTACAAAAAATCAAGACCTTCACAAGGAAACTAAAGACTTATGATTAATGAGACTATTCTATACCTGGTACACACTGGCTTTGGTGGAACACGCCTAGAGAAATTTGAACAGGAACTCCATGGTTCGGACGGAGTATGGGATCCTGAGTTGCGAGTTGGCAAACCTCTCAGAGAAATATTCTCTAAAGTTGTTCAGTATGACTATGGGAAAAAGTATGCAGAATTAGGCGTACTGAGAGCTAATAGTGAACTCATTCAAGTAGTCCATTCAGAGCGTCCTAAGTATTTGTTATGGCCTTCGATGATGTACGAAATACAAGAATTAACCTTTCAAGCAGTAAGAAGAGAAGGATCTTTTGTCATTGACTGGTTTTTTGACGACGAGTGTCGTTTCGATGACTATTCCCGATGGTGGATTCCTTACCTGGACTATGTTTTGACCTGCGATCAGGAATCAGTCAAAAAATATCAGGAGCTCGGTGCAACTGCAATGCACACACTGGTAACTTCTGATCCTGATGTTTTTCAACGTCTTAATGAGCAGAAGATATACGAGGTATCATTCGTTGGTAGCAGGTTTGTTGCAAATAGAAAAAACCTAGTAGATCAGCTTGTTGCCAGTGGTGTTCAAGTACACACTTTTGGCAAAGGTTGGAGTGACGGCTATATATCGAATGACGAGATGATCCATGTTTACAACGCTAGTAAAATTAACCTTTGTTTCACCAAGTCCTATGGCACCAGTACTCGCCACCAGTTCAAAAACAAGATTTTTGATATTTGTATGTCCGGTGGCTTCTTGCTCTGTGAGTACACACCGGGAATTGAAGAATATTTTGAAATTAATAAAGAAATCGTCTGCTTCAGAAACATAGAAGAAGGAATAAACAAAATTCAGTATTATCTCAGTCGAGAAACTGAAAGGGAGAAAATTGCAGAAGCTGGATGGAAGAGAGCGCAACGCGGCCACAGTCAATCTAAATGGCTATCGAGGGTGTTTGAAGCAATTGAAAAAGACACCCAATCAAAGAATCAACGTATGATTGATAACTCGGTTCAACTCGATATGCCTCAACATATCCGTCGGTTACCTGCTGCGTACCATCTCCGCTGGGCAAAAGTTCTAATTAGGGAGGGTTACGATAGAAGACGGTGTCAAGAAGAGATAGACTTGGCACTCTTCTATGATCCAGACAATATCAGAGCAAAACTACTGGATGCGATCATTCGCATGCCCTTGTTTATCTGTGTTGGGCTAGCGCGTTTTTTAAGAATGAAAGAATTTATGATTTATCGTCTAAAAAGTTTTTTTATAAAATATTGACCACTCATCATAGGTCAAAGATACTATTGCGAAGTATTATCTAAATGTAGTGATGCTAAAGTTCTATTTTTCTCTGCAGCAGTTGTAGGACAAACAGGGGAAGGGCATCTAAACGCGCAACCTCTTGCATATTGGAAAGAAAAGTTCGCTCAGAATGGCTGGAAAAAAAATGAAGCGTTAACTGAAGAAATCAGTGAAATCATGAACAATAAAGGAGTGAGTTGGTATTATTGGGAAAATTTGCAGATTTTTCAGCGCAGTTAAGCAAATTCAGATTTGAGTTTAGTGAATGTGAGGACGTAATTTTGTACCATATTTCAAGGAGAAAGAATTTCTCCTTGATTATCAAGTGCAATAAAAGGGTCCTAAAATGAACAAGCCAATAATTTCCGCCATTATTCCAACCTATAACCGCTGTGAATATCTTAAGGGTGCTATTATAAGCTTGCAGGGTCAGAGCTTGTCAGAAGAACGGTATGAAATTATCGTCGTTGATAACAACTCTACTGATAACACTTCTCAAGTGGTCGAGGAGCGCAATAAGAATGATAAGAAAAAGGTCATCTACATAAAAGAGCCAAACATCGGACTTCATAATGCGAGGCATGCCGGTGCAAAGATCGCACGGGGCGAGATACTTGCATATACCGATGACGATGCAATCTGTGACCTTAATTGGCTTTCAGAACTTATAAAACCTTACTCAGATCAAAGGGTGGCATGTGTCGGCGGTAAAATACTTCCGAAATGGGAGGTAAAACCTCCAAAGTGGGTTAGGCATGAACGTTATCAAGGAAACTTGAGTTTGTTGGACTGGGGGGATGAAATAAAAGAACTTAAAACTCCTGGTATATATGGAAACAATTTTTCCATAAGAAAGTCGGTGTTATTTGGGGTGGGCGGATTTAACCCTGACTCATTTGGCGACATCTGGCTCGGTGACGGAGAGACCGGGCTCCTGCGTAAAGCTTTAAAAGCTGGTCACAAAGTTATTTATACTCCAAAAGCTGTTGTCTGGCATGTTATCCCAAAAGAGCGCCTGACTATTCAGTATTTTAAAAAGAGAGCAGCAAACCAAGGCGCATGCGATTCTTATGCCTTGCATTACGGAAATAGAAAATTAGGAAAGATAAGATTGCTGTTTTATTTTAATGTTTTTGCCTTATATTCACTTGCCTGCTATCTTTTAGCAGTAAAAAGTAGACTTTTTGAAAAAATTGAGGATTACTATAAATATGAAGTAGCTTCCTCTTGTTACAAGAGGCGTTATTTATATGAAATAAAGTTAATATATAATAATAAGCTAAGGGAACTTGTAAAAAGAGAAGATTGGATAAACTGAGGGAGGCACGACACGGGTCTAATAAAAACATTTGTAACTAAAAAAGATGATATGGGATATAAAAAAGCGATTCAGGCATCGCTAAAATTTTTGCTCAGCGTAGCGGCCAGGAAAATTTCAACACTTCCATATTATGTGTCAGGTGTGATAGATTACCGTTTCAATCCAAATGCATTAAAGCAAAGCGAGATTGAACCGTTCATTGACAACGAAAAAATGAGAAAAGAGTTCATCGATAATGGATTTGAAGTCATAATATATGATATAGATAAAGCTGATTTCACTCAATGGTTACACGAAGTAAATTTTCCTGAAGAATATTCAAAAGCGTATGGGGGAGTTTTCACAGAGAAGGTTCTTGAACATTACCTGTCATCTAAATTGCTGGATTTGAATGAAACTGATGTTTTTGTTGATGTTGCTGCTGCATCAAGCCCCTGGTATGATTTAGCCGAAAAACGGTATAACTGCAAAAGTTTTGCTGTTGACCTTCATTTACCGCCAGATAAAAACGACCCTCGATTGATAGAATGCGATGCAACCAGTATGCCCTTCGATGATGAAAGCATATCAAAAATTGCATTGCACTGTGCTTATGAAATGCTTGAAAATGATGCAGATATAAATCTGATTAAAGAGGCAAATCGGGTTCTTAGGCCCGGCGGCAAAATGGTTATAATACCGCTTTATATGGCTCACTTTTATCATATTCACTCTAGCCCTAAGGTCAACAGAAAAGGTATAGAATATGGAAAAGCAAAAAGAGTCTGGCGTGATGATAAATATCCCGTAAGATTTTCAAGATACTATTCAGTAGAAGCTTTTAAAGAAAGGGTTGGAAACTATACGGACAAGCTCAATTTGCAAATATTCTATTTCACGAATGAAAAAGAGATGAAAATGAGACCGGAGGAACGACTTTATGTGAAATTTGCAGCTTGCTTTACAAAAGAGTAATAATGAATGTAATAAAAAAGGAAACTTGGTTAAAATGAATGTTTTCCAATCATATGCAGATTATTATGATACAATATATCAAGACAAGGATTACAAAAATGAATGTAATTTTTTGGAGGCAATTCTTAGTAAATATTTTAGCAAGTCGGTAAGGACTATTCTCGACCTTGGCTGTGGGACAGGTGGACATAGCCTTATTTTAGCAGAGAGAGGCTTTAATGTTATGGGGATTGATTTATCGCAGGAAATGCTGGAAATTGGCAGAAAAAAAGCAAATGAAAGAGAGCTTAACATAGAATTTATCCAGGGAGATATAAGAAATATGGAATTAGACCAGAAATTTGATGCTGTAATTTCTATGTTTGCTGTAATAAGCTATCAGATAACCAATGAAGACCTTATATCTACGTTTAAAGTAGCATTAAGACATTTAAGGAAAAATGGATTATTCATATTTGATATGTGGTTCGGTCCCGCTGTTTTAACTCAAAAGCCTTCAGGCGGGTTCAAAGTGATAGAAAAAGGTGACGAAAGAATAATAAGATTTGCTACCCCAGTTTTGGACATATTAAATCATACTGTCGATGTAAAGTATAAGGTAATCAAACTTTCTAACAATAAAGTCCTGGATGAGGTTGATGAAGTGCATAGGGTTAGATTTTTATTTCCTCAGGAGATTGAACTCATTTGTAATATGACAGGTTTTAAGGTTTTGGAACTTTGTCCGTTTATGAACTTGGGGAAAATTCCGACTGAAAATGATTGGAATGTGACGGGAATAATCAGAAAGGTATAAATGCGAAAGCAGGTATTGTATTTCCATCGAAAAAATGAGGGAGTATTTCAGTATGCCCTAAGTATGGGAGGTAGCTTGATTAGTTGTTCAAATATAGATTTTAATGCTCTATATTCCATTGTGATATTGGAAATAGGCCAAATGTTCCCCTTTTAACCCTAAGAAGAAGTACAGCAAGGCCAATAATGGTATCTCGAGGGACAAATGCAACTGGAGGAAATGACCCTGATAAGGTTATTCGAGAAGCAATAGAATTATCGGTGAAACATATAAACGAGGCAAAACACCGGAATTATAGGATCAAAGAAGTTGCAGAAGGGTTGTAAATGTTCTCATTGATAAGTTAAATAACTTAGGGAACACACCAATAACAGAATGAGGAGGGACGAATGAAGAAAGCGCTCATTACCGGTATCACCGGACAGGACGGTTCTTATCTGGCAAAGTTCCTTTTAGATAAAGGTTACGAAGTTTATGGAACTTATAGGAGACTCTCGAGCCCAAATTTCTGGAGATTACAATATCTGGATATTTTTGAAAAAGTCAAACTTATTCCTGCTGATCTTATAGACTTTGCATCAATTATGGACGCGATCAGAATATCAAAACCGGATGAGGCGTACCACTTAGCTGCCCAGAGTTTTGTGGGTGCTTCTTTTGAACAGCCCATTGGAGCCGGTGAAATTACCGGCTTGGCGGTAACCAGGGTTTTGGAGGCAATCAGAGCAATTAACCCCAAAATAAAATTCTATCAGGCATCAACTAGTGAGCTTTACGGAAGCAGGCATATTGAACCCCAGAATGAAGCTACGCCATTTCATCCCTCCAGTCCTTACGCTGTTGCCAAGCTTTACGGGCATTGGATAAGCAAGATTTACAGAGAAGGTTATGGAATTTTTTCCTGTAACGGCATTCTTTTCAATCATGAATCACCTTTAAGAGGGTTGGAATTCGTTACCAGAAAGATTTCAAACGGAGTTGCGAAGATAGTTCTGGGTATAGATAAGAAGCTCTATCTTGGAAACTTGGATGCAAAGAGAGATTGGGGATATGCTCCGGAATATGTTGAATCTATGTGGCTTATGCTTCAACAAGAGAAGCCTGATGATTATGTGATTGCGACAAATGAGACGCATTCAGTTAAAGAATTTGTAGAAAAGGCTTTTGACGTTGTTGATTTGGATTGGCAGAAATATGTTGAAGTAGATAAGAAATTATTAAGGCCCTTGGATGTCGATTTCCTTCATGGAGATTATTCAAAAGCAAAGCAAAAGCTGGGATGGGAGCCAAAGGTGAAATTTCATAGGCTGGTGGAGATAATGGTCAAAGAAGACCTAAATCACTGGCAAAAATGGCAAAAAGGGGAAAAATTTCCTTGGGATGCCCCTAATTATCCCAACGAACATAAGATTTTGTCGCGGGAATTAAGAATGGATCACTAACGTAATCCTACTAAAACATAAATCGCTTCAAACATGACCGGAAATTTAGAAATAACAAATACGAAGAAGGGATTATAACTGCAATGGAGACAATTCATAGCTTTGCCAAACTTGGGCATCGAGTTGATATTGGGCAAGCTCTTTTTATCCAAAAGCTATTTATACTCATTTGATTATTGGATTCCTGCAAACAAGAGATTACTCATTGGAAGATTAATGAAAAAAGCTGTAGAATCTATCCAGAGATCAGAACATATTGCTGTAATTGTTCCATATGACTATATTGATTCGATACCGGGTTTAAAGAGCTTTATTGGTATGGCAGCAGGAGCAGGGTATGAACTGGACGTTTTTGCACTATCCTCATCGCGTTTGGGTAAACCACAATTTGACAATCCTCGTATTCGCTTCATGGTTGGCGGACGAGATTTGCAGATTTCCTGGTTAGCTACGGTAAAGTTCTTGTGGTTTTTCTGTTGTCGAGCCCGACGGGACTACATTTGTCTGATTGGCGCGGGCTTACGAGGTCTCATAGTTGCCACGCTGGCTGGCTGGTGGTTGCGTCGGCCAGTAGTATATTTTTCTGTGGAATTATATTTGTCATCAGACCTGCGAGGTATTTACCAGCGCGCATGGAAACTTTTACAGCGGTGGTGCCATCGGCGCGCGGTCTTCACTATTATTCAGGGCGAGGAACGGGCGCGCTTATGCGCAAACGGCAACGGAGTTGCGCTAGAAACGTTCCTCTCTTTTCCAAATTCTCCTCGTGGATATTCAAATCGTGAGAAAACCAAGTTCTTACGAGTTCAGTTCAACATTCCTGCTAGTAAAAAGATTATTCTCTGCGCCGGAAGTATTGGGGATGTAAACATGATTCGAGAAATTGTTGAGGTAGCACAACTATGGCCAGAAGACTGGATATTGGTGATTCATTCTCGGGGTCGAATAGTCAGTCCTGAACAGCGCGCTTACCTCGATTGGGTGCGGGCTGCCGATCGTAGTGGCCGGGTGATCTGGTCGATGAAAAGCTTGCCATATGAAACACTACCCGAACTTGTGTCCTCAGCAAATGTGGGTTTGTGCCTTTACAAGAACGTGGCGGTTAACGTGTCGGAGATAGGGCTTTCATCTGGCAAATTAGCTTCTTATCTTCAGTCCGGTGTGCCGGTCGTTTCTAGTGACTTTAGTGCCTTGCGCAAAATTCTGGTTGAGAACTCCTGTGGAATCTGCGTGAAGAACGCATCCGAAATTGCTAAAGCTATACACAGGATCTTATCCGACTATAAACGGTTTAGTGCCAATGCTGCTGTTTGTTTCGACAGAGTTCTTTCGTTGGATGGATATTGGCTTCGAATCGCTGCAAGGTTGGCAAAATTTGGCTAGGGCATACGCCCGTTTCGATAGCGAAAAAACCGCGGGAGACAAAATGATAATAGGAATGCGAAAACGGGAAGTATTAAATTACACCCTTGTAATATCCTTGAGTATTTTGTTGGGAAGTTTGTGCGTCCATTTTCCCTTCTATTATATATTGCCAATAGCAATAATTCCGATACTATTTTTATTCCAAATTAACCACAAGTATTTCCTACTTCTCTTACTTATCCTCGGGTTTGTGCTTTTTGCCCGTGCCTTTGCCCATTTGGGAATAGCAATTGGTGGATTACCATTATATATTACTGAGGCGGTTCTTTTTGCTACTTTGACAATTTTATTTCTGGACAAACTCGTTGGAGGAGATAAGGTTAATTATCTAAAGAATATTCCATTAAAAAAGGAGTTTATTCTTTTCTATTTAATTGGCTTCGTCGCTCTAGTTAGAGGTTTTATCTACTATACACCTATCCTCACTCTTCGTCACTCAGCACTATTTTATTACTCAATTTTTTACTTCTTGATGCCCGTCCTTTTTAATAATCTGAAGCGAGTTGAATTACTGTTTAAGTTGTTTTTCATAGCTTCCATTGTTGTCCCAGTGGCTATCTTACTTAAGATAACTCCTCAGCTTAATGTCTATGGTGAACTCGGAGGTTTCAACTATTTATACCTATCTTTAGCTGTAATAGTTGAGTCTTTCTATTTTGTTTCTTTAAAAAAGAGAATATACAAGCTCTTACTTCTCCTAATTATCGCCTTGCAATTATTGGTCATTTTGACTGGACAGGTTCGGGGGGCCTGGATTGCTCTTTTAGTATCAATGTTTTTCTTTCTATATCTTTCTTCCAGAATGGGTAAGTTAAAGGCAGGAATGAGGAGAGTTTTTCTTTTGGCTATCATAGGGGGTATAGCCCTGGTAATTCTTACTGCTTTAATTAAGCCTATATTGTTTAGTAGGATTAAGACGGAGGCACTTTCTATGGTCTTTTTTTCCCAGATGGAGAATGTAGAGGCCAATAATGTTCGCTGGAGGTTATTTCTCTGGAGAGACATGCTAAAAGAGCTCTCTGAAAAACCACTATTTGGATGGGGCTTTGGAAGGCCTTTTCGTTCACCCACTCTTGAAGCACTGGGATGGGAACACGGTGCGAAAGAAGGGTGGATCGACCCCCATAATTCACATTTAAATATTGCCTATAAGGCAGGGATAATCGGCTATTTGGTTTTTTTATTAATTATGGTAGGATTTTTCAAAAGAGCAATGCGGTTTTTGTTTCATATACGTGGAGATAATAAAACCAAATTATATATTGGGGCGCTTCTGACTTGTTCTGTCAACGTTTTAGTACTTTCTTTTTTTGAAGTAGTTCTAGAGGGGCCTTATATGGGTTCTTTTTTGTGGATTACAATGGGTTTGATAGTAGCGTTGGAGAATATCTATAAGAAAAAGAAAGTGAAGTTTTAAAATAGTTGAGGAATATTATATGAGAAAGCGTAGTTTACTTTTTATCGGTGCTCGACATTGGATGAGAAATTCGGGTCGATGGAAGTTTCCCTCTGGTAGATAGAGGGATGAGTTCCGTCTTATGTAACACGAAAAACATTTGACGAAAGGACTTGAAAAGGAGTCCATAAGATGAAAGGTAAAAGGATATTATTAGTTTTTCCAGATATTTCATATTATTCTCTGCATCATGGCTATTTCCATTATGGATTGGCATGCATTTCTGCTTATCTTAAAAGTAGGATCAAGGATATTGAGGTAACCTTACTTCATATTCGTGATAAGGACTTTGGTCAAGATCATTTTCGCGAAAAAATACGAGAATTGCGTCCACACATTGTTGCTTTCACGTCAACGACACACAGTTTTCCCCTAGTACAACAATATGCCAAATGGGTAAAGGATTTCGATGATAAAATCCTGACTGTCTGTGGAGGTGTTCATGTAATACTCAATCCAGAAGAAGCCTTAACATCTTCAGCCGTTGACGTTGTTGTTCGTGGGGATGGTGAATATCCAATGGAAACATTAGTAAATGAATGGATTGGAAAGAAAAGAATTCCGAATGAAAAGGGCATATGGTATCGCAAAAATGGTAAAATAATTGACAATGGCTGCGCTGTAGTAGCGGACTTAGATCCGTTTCCCGATCCTGATTGGGAATTATTTGATTACATGAATTTAAGTGCTCCTAAACAAGGGATAGGAGGCATGATGCTTTCAAGGGGATGCCCATATCACTGCAGCTATTGTTGTAATCCTAAGCTACTTAGTATATATAAGTCAAACGAAACAAGATACGTCCGTTTTAAAAGTGTTGAACGATCAATATCAGAAATCAAGAATTTCATCAGCAAATTTCCTGTAATACATACATTATACTTTGACGATGACATCTTACCACTGAAGCAAAAATGGTTTTTTGAATTTGCGAAAGAGTATAGGAGGAAAATCAACAAACCTTATTGGTGTAATATTAGGCCCAATTTAGTGAATGGCAAAGTTGTAGAAGCACTGGTCAATTCCGGATGCATACGTGCAGGAATCGGAATCGAAAGTGGGAATGAAGGAATAAGAAATGAAATGTTGAAAAGAGATATTTCCGACAAAACCATTCTTGATGCAGTATCTTTGTTAAAAGAACATAGTATCTATGTGTACAGTTTTAACATGGTTGGGCTCCCTAGGGAAACGACCGCTGAATTATTGGAGACTATACGCATGAATGCAAATTTTGGCATTGATAAGATACAGTGTACTGTTTTTTATCCCTATAAGCATACTGATATTTATGACTTATGTGCCCAAGATGGGTTGCTTGTACATTCGAAGTGGTTGATTGAGTACCAGAGAGAAACCACTTTAGAATTCGATTATGCGCAGAAAAATCGCATATATTTCACTGAGTTAACGATAAATTTAGTTGCAAAGCTTTATGCCAAATTCCCAAAACATCTAGCTGAATTCCTTCTAAAAACACTTTACTCGCTTCCTTCAGCAATTCTGTTTCTTCCAATTCTGAATATATTGTTGAGAGGAATCTTAGCATCGGGAAAAATAACTTTTGGTATTCGAAAAATATATAGATTGATTATACCACTGCCGTCTGCTGGCTAACGGATATCGGAGATGGATTATCAGAGAATCATCAAAAAGACGAGTGAAAGTGGAATGTTTTGGTTATGGTTGGGAGAATGGGAGGATTTCTTTCGAAGGGATAACGGAGATTTTTAAGAGCTTCAGAATTAATCTCAATATCTCTAATAGTGTTTCGTATGACATTGGCTATTATGATTTCATTTTCAAAAAACTTGCGTGAGTTCTTAGTAACTAAGAAGCGAAGTTTCAAGATAGTTGAGGAATACTATATGAGAAAGCACAGTTTGCTTTTTATTGGCACCCTTCCGCCTCCTTATCATGGGGTAACTGTTTCCAATGAAAGATTATTGAATTCAAAAATATCGGATGTTTACAAGCTATATCACCTGGATATCTCTGACAAAAGGAATTTAGATAACCTGGGTAGAATTGACTGGCAGAATATTCACTTGGCGTTTAGAAATTTCTGGGATTTAATGAAGCTATGTATTGCAGAAAAACCAGACTTAGTTTATCTTCCTATAGCCCAAAATATTGCTTACCTAAGGGATGGAATGTTTATTGTTATCGCTAAATTTTTTAGTAAAGCGAAAATCATAATTCATTTGCATGGCAGTTACTTCAAGGAATACTATAATCGTACCAACTGGCTTATGAGAAAGTTCGTAGATTTTACTATGAAGCGAGTGGACACGGCTATAGTTCTTGGGAACTGTCTGAAGTATATTTTTGATGATTGGGTAGAGGATGTACAAGTTGTGTCCAATGGAACACCCTTTAATCCTAAGCTAGGCGATAAATCTAAAGGAAACAAAAACACTTTGACTCTTTCCTACCTTAGTAATCTCTCAAAGAGTAAAGGAGTCCTTGATACAATAAAGGCGGCAAAGATTGTGCTAGATAAATATGCTAGTGTGCGATTCAAGTTTGCAGGGCTGTGGACTATGCAGGAAAAAGAGACTAAGGAATGCGCCTTCAAGTTTATTCGGGAAAATCACCTTGAGAATAGGATTGAATTTATTGGTAGAATCCTGGGCGATGAAAAAGAGAAGTTCTTGGTAAATA
>SDBT01010808.1_pt1 | contig 14718 bp, 6 predicted proteins | sample 2277101 | NCBI WGS metagenome assembly SDBT01 (sample SAMN10404973, study PRJNA504765) | marine sediment metagenome | isolation source: marine sediment core GS10_PC15, 103 cmbsf | place: Arctic Ocean: Southern Knipovich Ridge | collected 2010
TAGCAGAATACTGGTAACTAACTTCGACAACTCGACCACCGAGGAAGAACTCAAGGAACTGTTCTCTGTTCATGGTAGAGTCAGGCAGGTCGAAATCGGTCGTGTTAGAGGTCTAGGATTCGTCGAGATGTTTAAGAAATCGGAGGCCAAGAAGGCTGTGTTGGCTCTCAACGGTTCCGAATTCAAGAGCAGCACACTGAAAGTCCAAGAAGCTCGCCCAATCAATGACAGCGGCAGAAGACGCAAGAGAAGGCGATAGAACACGGGCACCATCCAGCAACTGACCTCCCCCTCATAAATCGGTTCAAGACATTTTATTGTCAACACACTCCCGAAGCGGCCTTTTCATATTATTGGATTGTTGTCGCGGTGCAAATATTTAAGGAGGCCCGAAGACCTCCTTTGAATAAAAATTCTGTCGGTGATGCTATTCGCTAATAGCAACGACTCTACGTCTGCGAATTACCGCAACCGTGCCAGAGGCCAACAGCAACAGCGCCAGGATGATCATACCCCATTCCGAAAGCGTGGGTATGTTGTTCGTAAGCTCCTCCATCACAACGTTCAATTCTGTTGTATTTCCCGCGGTCACCATTACGCCGGTTACGGTTGTATCCCTATAGTCGACATGAGAGAGCAAAACATCGTACAGGCCTTCTTCGAGATGGGGAAGAGTGTATTCACCGTCAGCATCCGTTATATCGCTCACTCCTGAGCCAACGGCCGTGACAACAACATCTTGAATCGGCGCTCCTAATCCAGCTTCCGTAACAATGCCTGAAATTGACCCGGTAGTTAGCGCCCCGCCTGCAACCCTCACCAGCCAGACATCCTCATAGCCTGCGCCAAAGGAAGTGGTGTAGCCGGCGGCGATATACCCACTATCAGCGGTCTGCTGGATGGAGAGGGTGTAATCGTCAGTACTCCCGCCATAGGCCAATGTCCACAGGGTATCACCATCAGAATCAGTCTTGATCAGATAGGCATCAAAAGCACCCACCCCGAAGCTATCGCTATAACCGGCAATCATATATCCGCCGTCTGCAGTTTGCACAACGGAACGACCAAAGTCCGAGCCAGAGCCGCCGTAGGTTCGGGTCCATAGGGCATTACCGTCCCCGTCCGTCTTTACCAAATAGACATCACGATTTGACAGGGGACCCGTGCAACCGGTAAGGATATACCCGCCGTCCGCAGTCTGCTGGACGGAGTAAGCTTCATCGGATTCGCTTCCCCCATAGGTGCGTGTCCAGAGGGTATCGCCGTTAGAGTCTGTTTTCACCAGGTAGACATCCCCATTGCCCGCGCCGAAGGAAAAGGTATAACCAGTAATGATATATCCACCATCAGTCGTTTGCTGAACGGCCCAACCACCATCAGAGTCACTCCCCCCATAAGTGCGTGTCCACTGGGTACTGCCCCTAAACCTGGTCTTTACCAAATAGACATCATCACTGCCAGCGCCAGAGGAATTGGTTCTGCCCGCAACGATATACCCGCCGTCGGTAGTCTGCTGAACAGAATAACCGTAATCATTCTCGGGTCCCCCAATGGATTTTATCCAGTCGGCTCCTCCATCGGCATCAGTCTTCACCAGGTAGACATCATCCCTGCCTGTGCCGAAGGAATAGACATGGCCGGCGATGATATACCCGCCGTCGGCAGTCTGTTGAACGGAATAACCATGCTCATTGTCACTTTCCCCGTAGGTGCGTGTCCACAGGGTATCACCATAAGCATCAGTCTTCAACAGCCAGACATCGCTGCTGTCGGCGCCCAGGGAACGGAGGTATCCAGTAACGATATAACCGCCGTCAGTGGTCTGCTGGACAGAATAACTGAAATCACCGCTAGTCCCCCCGTAGGTTCGTGTCCAAAGGATGTCACCCGGCTGCGCATCCATCGTCACATTCAGTGTTGTGATTTGGCCGGCGATAACTTCCACATCGGTTACTGTCATATTCCTGTAATCCGCATGCGAGAACGAGACGTCATACGTGCCCTCGTAAAGATAGGGAAGAGTGTATTCACCGTCAGCATCAGTTATATCGCTCACTCCTGAGCCAATGGCCGTGACAACAACATCTTGAATCGGCGCTCCTAATCCAGCTTCTGTAACAACGCCTGAAATTGACCCTACAATTGGCACCTCGCCCGCAACCTTCACCAGGTAGAAATCGGAAGGGCCATTGCCGAAGGAAGTAGTGTAACCGAGAGCGATAAACGCACCGTCATCGGTCTCTTGAGAAAAAAAGCAAAACTCAGGGCCAGGCCCGCCGTAAGAGCCTGTCCACAGCGTATCGCCGTTAGCATCAGTTCGCACCAGGTAAAAATCTTTCATACCGGCACCGAATGATTCGGTCCGGCCGCCAATTATGTACCCCCCATCGGTCGTCAGCTGGATACGCTGGTCGAATTCATCGGCGCTCCCCCCATATGTCCGGGTCCAGAGTATTTGCCCGAGAGCATCGGTTTTTACGAGGTAGGTATCCGCGCCGCCCGCGCCGAAAGAAAAAGTATAGCCGACAATAACGTACCCGCCATCATCTGTCTGTTGGACGGAGAAGGAGCCCTCGCCGTTGCTCCCCCCATAAGTGCGAGTCCACAAAGTATCGCCATTTTCATCGGTCTTTACCAGGTAAGCATCCGAGCCGCCTGCACCGTAGGAATAGGTTTTACCGGAAATGATATACCCGCCGTCAGTGGTCTGCCGGACGCAGTATCCATCCTCACGAGCGCTCCCTCCATAGGTGTGAGTCCACAGGGTATCGCCGTTAGAATCGGTCTTCAACAGCCAGATATCGTAATCGCCTGCGCCGAATGATTTGGTTCTGCCGACAACGATATACCCGCCGTCAGTGGTCGGCTGGACGGAGAAACTTTTTTCCCAGTCATCCCCGCCGTAGATGCGTGTCCAGAGGGTATCACCGTTTGAATCTGTCTTCATCAACCAAAAAGATGACGTCTGCGAGGGGGTAGTGGAGGTATGGCCGGTAACGATATACCCGCCATCTGCGGTCTGCTCGACATCCCAGGCTATTTCTTCGCGTGCCCACCCGTAGACTTTTGTCCACATTGTATCGCCAATAGCATCGGTTTTCACCAGCCAGAAATCTGCACTGCCGGCGCCGAAGCTAGCCGTAAAGCCAACAAGTATATACCCACCGTCAATGGTCTGCCGGGCGGAATAACCATGCTCCCAGAGGTCTCCGCCATAGGTTCGTGTCCAGAGGGTATCACCCGGCTCCTGGGCAAAGAGAAAGCAGGGGGCTAAGGCAAACATCAGGGCAATTAGCATCAGCTGCATTGGGCCCGCCGATGTCCTCAGATGACATTCCCTGTTTTTTTTAGGTTTGCTCATTCAAATCCTCCATATTTTGGGTTTGAATTTTAAACTGGCTTTAACCTGATTTCCATTTAACAGTCTGCCAATCGTGAAGACTGATTAGCGCGCGTATTCAATATGACCCCGTAACATCTCTTGTCAAGTCCTTTTTCCCCCGCCATCCCTCAACCGCCGAGGGGGGATTTAGGCGATGAAGCGCAAGTGGATGACCTGCCCCCTAAATCGGCCAAGGAAATTTATTGTCAGTACACTCCCCGAAGCGGCCTTTTCATATTATTGTATTGTTGACGGGGCCAATACCGCGTCGTCTATGAATCTTTGTAAGTCTTTGAAACACAAGTAGCGGCGCAGGGACTCGAACCCCGGACACGAGGATTATGATTCCTCCGACCTCCTTTTTGCTAACCCGTTGAAAGAAGGTCTATTGCGCTGGCACGCAAGGATTTACCCCAGATCCGACCTACACTTTTCGACACCAGAGAACACCAGAAAACACCACAGATATACCACTCGTTGTTGTCGTATTGTTGTCGCGGGAACACAGCTCATTGGGATATTGGCCTTATGCGCCTGAAGCCATCCAGTCACAAACAAACTTGACTTTAGCTATGGCAAGACTAACTTAAAATGTGGTACAACTATTGGGGGCAGGGCATTAATAGCTTTGCGGCTTCATCCTTTATTCGCCGTGGCCCCGACCTCACTCTCCCCAAACTTCTGTGGCGTTCGAGTTTTGAATACGGCTACGCTATGCAGCTATCAACGAAAGTCGTTGGAAAACAATACAGTACGGGCAACTGAACTCATGTTGGAAGTAGTCTCAAGTGCCAGGTAAAAGGAGCAGATCACGCGAATCTACTCACTTTGATCTCCCGTAAAGCCAATTATCTCAGTAGCAGCATCTTCTTTGTTCCGACAAAACTGCCAGCTTGAATGCGATACAAGTACACTCCGGATGCGGCCGCTCGGCCATTGCTTATATTTCCATCCCACTCGACTCTATAGGATCCTGCAACCCTGTGATCATCCACCAGGATCCGAACCTTCTGGCCGAGCATGTTGTAGATCTCGACGGTTACATCGGTGTGAATCGGCAGGTCGTATTCGATTATAGTCATCGAGTTGAAGGGGTTTGGGTAGTTCTGAGAAAGGTAGAATCGGTCCGGAAGCAATGTGGTCGACGCAGTAACCGTGACGATCACAGAGATGGTAGACCCTACCTCCCGCTGGACAATCGGTTCCGGCTCGGAGTTGGTCGTACGGTGTTTAATGAAATCTGTTAGAGAAACGGATTCTTCAGCAAACGTCTTTGAGATTTCACGCCTTGGCTGAGCCTTGAGGACTGTCGCTAACAATAACGAGAGACCCACCAAAAGCCCCAAATATCCCGCTGTCAGCAGGAGAATTACATTTCGAGACTGTGGTCTCATTCCAGCATACTTTGCTGGATTGAAGCGTACAATCGCGAATAGACACCAGTGGTTACTTTCTCGCCCAACGTATAAGCGCGAATGATGAACATATATTGCTTGCCAATATGCTCTTTTGTTGCTGGGAAGTTCAAGTACATATTTATTGTCGTTGTCCCCTTGGGCGGAAGAGTGAATTCGCTCTTTTCAAAACTCAAAAATGCTGCGTCCGGAGTATCAATATAATCACCCGTAAGTGTTGCGGAAGAGTTTGCCACAGTACGGCTCTGCAAACTGAAGGCCTGTTCACGCTCGCCGTGATTAGTGACCGTCAGAATAATCCCAGCCTCTTCGCCAATATCGTAATTCTTGCCGAGCGGGACATTGTCGAGGTATATTTCTCCTGGTGTCATAGTGAAATTAACGCTCATATTCGAGCGAGTGGATAACTGGTCTATGTCTGCTTTGACGGTATCAGTGGTGAAGATAATCCGACTCTTGAGCCCCACTGCTACATTCATCGATCCGCCACCAAGCGTATGTGACCAAATATTTACCTGATACTTTTTGCCAAGGAACTGATCGTCATCCGGAATGGAAATCACCAGATCGGAAATGGCATCCTGATTTGGTGCCAATGTGAATAGATTCTGGCTGAGTGAAATCCATGATATATCCGGGAGTGCTGCTGCTCCAAGTTTGAGGTCACCACTATCAGGAATAATAACGTCCATCTGCAAATCCACCGGACTCTCTCCAGTGTTAGTAACGATCAACTGAAGATTAGCCAACTCTCTCAGATTGTAGGTCTGCCCGATCTGGAGGTTCTCGATCACTACCTCACCAAACTGAGTGCTTAGACCACCGGCAAGTAAAAAGCCTGGCGTCATCACAAGGACCGTTATGGCTAAAGCAATCCCGGAGACGAATCCTATGCTTCTCATCTTACCTTCTCCTTGTTAGTGGGCATCTTACCCTATACTCTTGAAATCGCCTTCAGAGCATAAGGGTATTTTACTTGATATGTCAAGCGTTTAGTACTCAGTTCTATCCCGCTGAGGCTGTAATCGTCACCGTGATCGTCTGCTCTGTCGCTACAGCAGTACTTGTAGGCGCCTCAAACTTGAACCAGAGATACCGGATGCCGGCGGCTGACACTGAAAGTCCTGTCTGATCACCTGCGAAAATCGTCGCTGAACTGGTTTGGTCCGAGGTCGTCAGGTCGTGATCAGCGCCGAAACTGCCTGCCAGAGGTTGCGCAGTGTTGAACTGAGCGCTCAAACGGTATTGCTCCGCTCCGGGAACGCCCGAAACTGCGGTCCATCCAGCAGGGTCTGTCAATCTGATGTCATAAGTTTCAGTTACGTTTCCGTCGTTAACGACGTGGGATGAATCGGCTGCAACGGTCGTACTTGAGGACGCTACCACTCCAAAGCCGACGGGACCTGATGCACTTACGCTGAGACTTTGAACAGTAACCGTAACATCAATAGTGGCAGGGTTTGCGGCTAGCACTTTCGCTGCCGTGAAGGTTATGACAAGACCGCAAAGCAAGACCGCGAAACCCAAACTCATTATACGTTTCATATTAAATTACCTCCTTGAGATAATATTATTTTTCTTTTTAAGTTATCGTCATAACATCAAGGAAGAGTGTTGGTTTCCGGAAGAAGTAATGGTTGGCGTTTCATTATGAAAGGGACATGCAATCTATCCGCGACAACCGTCCTGGTAGCAGCGCTAAGCCGGTGTCATAGGCGGTGATGTCCGTCCAGCGTCCAGTTGCACTGACACTCAGGTTTTGAATTGTGACTGTCACGTCTATCGTTGCAGGATTAGCGGCCTACACTGCAGAAGTACAAAATTTTAGGAGGATCAGGGCGACCGTGGCTTTCATGTTGAGGCGAATGATCTTACTAATCTGATTCAACTCCTTATATAATATTTGTTTAGGGTTTGATAAAGTAGGTTTCTCTTTCCTGTTATTTTCGATAGGGATTCCGGGCACTTTAGCTCAAGTGACATGTTTTGGCTTTACAGCTAAAAACTCACTGCGATTACCGTCAAAGCTGACGAGTATTCATTGTAGGAGGCTGTGGCTGTTGGGGTTAGGATACGAAGCCAGAAGGAGACGCTATCACTAACCGCAACATTTGTAACGATTGTAAAATCGGTATCGTAGGCGGAGATATCGGTCCAGGGCCCTGTGGCGCTCGTGATCGACCACTGGGCGCGAATCGTATCTGCCCCATTGGAGGGGACATCGATTTCCCAAACATTTGGACCGGCCGTCAGCTGACTAATCTGTCCCACGAAGTTCTCGGCTACCATGGCATCATTAATGACAAAAGTTGACTCAGGAGTTAACCAGGTGTTCAGCGGCTCGGTACCAAATGAAAATGTGGCATTGCTTACGGCGACACTTGTTTGGATAAATGTGGCGTAAATGCTCAGTTTGACAGCGTCCTGGGTTGCTGAACCAAATGGGTCAGCCGGTCCGTCGGAGTAGGTGTCCGTATTATAAGATCGTTGATTGGCCGCGCCCGCATCTCCACGCAGGTCGATTTCCGTTCCATGATGCAATACAAGCCAGTATGTGCCCGAAGCCAAAGACACCAGCGAAGAAAACCCCGCTGACCACCATTGTACGGTCGTGGTCAAAGTAACTTCCGCCGTGGTGGCGACCCAGGCGCCGGGCGCCCCGGCGTTATCCTGGTAGATTACAGCCTTGGCTACTTTCGGATCAAGCGCACCTCCACCGAGGCCTGCATAGAAAAAGATAGAGTCAACATCTCCGGGCACAGATAGAGTGAATTTCGACCCCTGTTTGTTGTCAGCCTGCTGCGTGTAATTTGTTCCACCAGCGGTCGGATATCCAAAGTCTAGCTGATAATCTACACTTATTTGAATGTAGTCTATTTCCGGCTGTGCAAAGACACCATCCACTTCCACGCCTTTGATACTGACGCCAAAGTTCGAGGCGTTAATATCGCTTGCTGTCCACGATAAGCCCCACAGGTCAGAAGTGCTTCCCCACGTCTTTGTTATAAGCCCACCCGAGGACGTCGGCCAATCGTCCGTTTCATCCTTATGGTCAGTTCCGGAAGCCGTGCCACCTTTGATGATAAAGATGACACTGTCACCCATTGGCCCCGTCTGTATTTCTTGAAACTCAATTGTAACAGTAATGCCATTGATGGTTGCATCCACCGGAATCGTGAACTCGCTGCCCGACATGGTGGCATTGATAGTATAAGTATCTTGCCCGTTCTTAATCTTGGTAGCAAGGCGTGAGTAGGTGGCATCGTCCGCCGTCATGTTCGACGGGTTGTTCCAGTCTCGACCGGGAGAAGCCGTTGAAACCGACCCCACGAACTTTGTCTGCGTGTCAGCCATTACGACTGATGCTACAAACAGCGACGCTAATATATATTTAATCATCCATGCGGTCCTTGCAAAAGCAACTTAGAGCTACTCGTCATGTGAGCCACCTCAAGATATGGTTATGTGTTTGTTCCTCAACGCCAGCGGTGGTATAAACGATTCTCGCGCAGAGCACTTCGAAAAGGTTCAATCCGACAACCAAAACTGCTCGAAATAATTTTCGTTAGATCAGCAACAGACGCAGAACGTTTACATCCTCGACGCAAAGCTCATCCATCACGAGAATACTTTCGATGGTGCTCCTTCTCCGGTTCGACTATTCATTCCTGAATCGGCTCTAAGTTTCTCAATATCTTATTTCGTCATAACTTATTCAATCTTTAACCATCGCAAAAAACGTCGGTAAAGAGAGCGGATCCTGGAAATCGCATTGGATTGAACTTGGCCGCACTCAGGTATAGTTGACCTGCCCCCCATAAATCGGTCAAGGGAATTCATTGTCAACACACTCCCCGAGCGGCCTTTTAATATTATGGTATTGTTGACGGCGGGGAAATGCCCCTAATCCCCATAGGCCCAGACGGCTCTGAAACCGACGAATCTTTCCTTATTCCAAAACCGACCTCTTGCCGATCTTCATCTTCGACTTCAGTGACGGAATAACCGGGAGCCTCTCTCTGCCCCTTGGACCTATCCTTAGTGATCCTGGGCAATCCTCACACCCTGTAGCCGTACCCGTACCTCTGTAAGCCGCTATCTCGGTGACCACATCACCGAGCTCTAATGCCACACAATTACCGTTGGGATCGGCCGTTGGGGCAAAGTTATCCCCATGCGGCGGGCAGGGGCATTCGTATGGTGGCACCACCGTGCCCCTATACATTCCGATCATGGCGATGGCGTCGCCAAGTTCTAAAGGAGTTCCATTGTGGTTGCAGTCGCCGGGCAAATATACGCAGTTGCCCCCTAATATAAGTATTGCCTTGTCTTCAGCCGTGTTTGGAGGGTTTAGATCATTGTAATGCGCAACGATCGTATCGCCATTTGTAGCCAACAGTTGGTCCAAGTCGTCATTGCTCGCATCGGGGGACAGCAGAAAACTGCCTATGAAATTTGCGGTATTTGGCGAATTTTCAAAACAGAAAATGGAAATTCCTGTGGGGTCTGAATTGCTGACCAGTGAAATTGCGACTGAATCTATAAGAGATTGATCAAGATTTAGATCAAAATCTTCTACTGTGACAAATCCGACTTCTTCATATGAATCGTATTCATATCTATCTAAAACGATAGAGCCTTCTGATTCAGCAGCATTCGACACATGAATTATGAAACTCAGACTATCCACCCCTTCGTTACCGTCATCGGCATAAACCTTTACAGGATTGTTACCGAGATGAGTTTCATCGGGGGTCCAATGGATGATGTCCGAAATTATATACATGCTGGAAGGAAATATAGATAAACTGAAATTTACTGGATCCAAATCGGCGTCTTCGGCCGTTAGTTCAAACGTATATTCGGCCCCCTCTATTGCATTGGTGGGTGGATCGGTTGACGTTATATGCGGAGGATTATTGGCTGTCGAATTTTGAACATTTACGAATATCGAATCCGATAATGCGCTTTCATGGCCGAGTGTATCAAAAGACACTAATGCCAGGCGATAGGTCCTGCCCGTTGGCATATTGATAATCTCACATTCTGTGGTATCGCCAGGGGACCATTGATACAGGTAGCCTGGATCGGATAAATCGTCTGTATAGTGAACCGCATAACCAAGCAGATCATCATCCGAGTTAGGCAGCCAGTTGAGCTGAATTGACGTATCAGTGGCAGTGCCGTTTAACCCTTGCGGGCGCGCTGGGGCCTCTAGATCTAAAACCTCAATCGTACCGCCACTATATGAATATACGGGTGCGTTCATCGTATCAGAAATTACAGCATAAATATAGTATTTACCGGATGGGACTTCAGAATAATCCCAGACGTACTGATCAGTCTCGTCGTCTTCGCTTATGGGTGTTAAGGTTATCGGCTCTCCATTCAAACCAGAATTGTCGTCGTCATAGAACAGCTCGATTTCGGCGTCATCGTCAATGTCGGTATCAATCCACTGTATGGATCCCGAGGTAGTATTCTCAGAGGGCTCAATAATCTGAATCGCGGGGGCATTATTCAGGCCGTAGACCTCGAATCTCAGATCATCTCCGCCGGGATCGGGAACATAAATCTGCCATAATCCAGCAGCAGGATCGCCTATAATGAAGAATGCCTGTTTGTCCTGGTCCCGCCTTACAAAGAGCGTATCGTCCGGGGTTATATGTGTTCCATCAGGCATTATCAACTCAAAGTCGGGAGCGATATTATTTGTGCCACCAACGTAGAAAAGCGCCTGTTGAGTTCCACCGGGAATCATAACATCCTCTGTAACCTGAGCAATTAAACCGGCTCGGAATATTTGCCGCAGATTCGAGTAATTCGTACCGAGATAGAAATGGAACCAGGGGAAATTGGGATTGCCGAATTCAAGTATGAATGCCAGCCTCAGCTTCTTAAAGGCCGAAACGGGAAATTCAGCCTTACCTCTAAGTTTTTCGTTATTAATATCAGACTCGGCATTACCTATCGTATAATCTTCAGCTAATCTCAACCACCAGGGAAGATCCGACGGAGTGTGCAGCCTGCCGCTGGCCTGGCCATTAACGCGAGAGGAGTTTATATGGCCTTTCAGCTCGCTATCATAGACATCTCCTAAAGCCACACTGCCCTGTATCTCCAAGCCCTTACGGCTATATTTGAGCTGTCCGTCAGCTACACCGTGGTTGAAGAACTGGATGCCTCCGGTACCAATAATGTACACTGGAACCTGAATCTCCAGGCCGACATCATCAAATCGCACAATTGCAACGCCTCCCACATCAGGTCCGCCGGTTATATCAATCACCAGGGTGATAATCACCGGTTCTGGGGTTGCCAGGTTATCCAGGCCTCCCGATCCACCCTCCAGGAAAAGCCCCGTATGGCCTATGGGGATCTGAGTGCCGAGAGCAACAGAGAGATGAATGCTATTCAACGCACCCTGGGTGAACTCGAGGCTTCCACCGATGCCCACAAGGGGAGTGCTTACCGTCAAAGATCCGCCAAAAATATCGTTAATCGTATCGAAGCTTAGACACATGTCCTTCAATCCCATGGAATTTATGTGGATATCGGGCAGGCAAAACTCTCCCACGATCTCAACGCCGCCACTCTGGCTTATCGAAAGGTTCTCAATATCAATGCCGCCGCCTATAACGTCAGGAAAGTTAATCTCACCGGCTACCCTGATCCCATCCAAAAGCAACTGTAATTCCGTAAAATTGACCTCAAAACCCCCAACCTCAAAGTAGTCGGCGACATCATTTATCACGCTAAGTAAAGCATCCTCTACTACGTCGAAGCTGATCTCTCCTTCATAGATCTGTAGATCACCTATATAGGGAATATCGCGAAGCGAGATGGCGGCGGTGCCGGTGATGGACAGGCCAAGAACATCAATCGTTAAATCACTTGAAAAATGCAATACACCGTTTATATTTACGTTGCCTGACACCGCATATACGCTTGGGCTCGTTTCCACTATGAGGTCGGCATAGACTATGAGGTTTCCGATTTCAACTTGATTCTGGACCTCCGGCGGAAGAGTAAAATCGACTGTCGTTATCTGCCCAGCGATCACTTCGATGTTTTCCTCCGTCTGAGTGATATACCCAGCCATGGAAGCCTCAACTTCATAAAGACCCGGCGGCAGCTCGGCAATAGAATAGTCACCGTTGGCATCTGTCAAATCTGAGTCGATTTCGACATCGTCCTGGAGCGCCCTCACCGTGACTCCTTCCAGCGGTACACCTTCACCCGAAGCGACTACGTTCCCAGCGATAGTACCAGCTGTGGGTATTTGTTCCAGCTGAAAATTCACTGTCGTTGTCTGGCCGGAGATGACCTCTATATTTTCCTGAGTCTGAGTTATATAGCCTGACTTTGATGCCTCAACATCATAAAAACCTGCGGGAAGATTATCTAAAATATATGATCCGTCTGGCCCTGTGGTGTAATTAATGATTTCAATATCACCTTGCAATGCTCTAACCAATGCTCCTTCGAGAAAGGTGGTACCGTCTGCTTCAGTAACGGTGCCCTCTATGGTTCCCACCTGTGGGGAATTATCTATTATAGTGACATCGTCAAAAATAGCTTCTGCTGTTCCGTAACCACCTTGTTCGAACCGTATAGAACCATCTAACGATGATAATTCATGCGATATTTCGCATAAGAGCTGAAAACCATCACCAATATCATAGTAGAAAGAAATATTTGTCTCATTAATTTCGATTTTCCTCTTATGCCATTGCCCCTCTGAAATCTCAATATTTGACCCGCAGAAGTAGAATTGGCCTAATGGATATTCCCCATTGATTCTATAGATAATTCTAAAATTTTGGTTAACTGGGCAATAACTCATAGCTACATGGCTATTTTCAATCTCATTGTTGTATGCTACAAGGCGTCCACCATAAAACTGGTCCCCATTAATATCCTGTCCATAATCAGTATTCACAATATTGCATTCGACAATACGGGCAAATGGGAATTCATCTACAGTTTCTGCGTATATCCAATCCCAATCTGGTATTGATAAGGATAATGCATTTCCGCCATTGTGTGGGACAATTGCTGCCAGCCCCAATCCTCCATAGCTCCAGGTATTCCAAGTATTTTGAAACTCTGGGTCATCAACGCTGGAATATGCTTCAAAATCATCGCAGAAAAGCCCAGAGAAATCCTGGCAAAAATATCCGCTGTTATGCATATAGCGCTTATAGTAAATTTCATTATTTGAAGGATCAGGTCTATTATCACGCCAGACGATGCTCAAATCTCCAGATGGGTGTATTGCAATAGATGTTCTAAAAGAAGTGTTGTCATCAAATGTTAAGCGTTCTTCAGAAAGCCACTGATGGTTTTGTTGTTCCCATAATAAATAGTAAATTTCACCATTCCCATCTCTTTCGTCTGTCCATACGAGATGAACATTCCCTTCTGAGTCAGTAGCTGCATTGGGTTCCCAAGAATTACCTGCCATATAGGTAAGTCTTTCCATATCTCCCCATATCCCACCTTCATATCTAATACATTTTATTTCATAGTTATTACTGCCCGCTGAATCGTCATTCCAAACAACATGAACAATATTGTTTTGGCTAATCGCTATGGTGGGACTAACTGAATTAGCCCCATCGTTTGTTAATCGCGTTTGAGTCTGCCACCCTTGCCCTTCAACAAATTTGTTGAAGTATATTTCACCCCGAGATTGAATGTATGCATGCCAAGCAACATATATATTACCAACATCATCGGCAGCAATTGATGGTGTAGCAGGCAAATATGATGAGCCAATTTCTATGGTGTTTTCCCATTCGTTATTGTTTCCTCTTTTTTTATAATATATTTTATTTTCGGATGCCGCAGCCCAAACAACATGGAGATTATTATTATCATCTACCGCAATGCACGGCCCTTTGAAATCAATATTCATTGCACCGGAGCCAATTAGAACATCGCCCCCCCAACCAGATGAATTGCCCTCTTTATAAAATATTTCACGCTTCCCATTTCTATCGTCTTCCCAAACAATATGCATACTATTAGCCGCATCAGTAGTAATAGAAGGAGCTATTGAATTGCCGCCATCATTTGTCAACCTGATATCATCACTCCAAGTAAGTCTATCCCAAATTTTATAATATATTTCATAATTGCCATCTCTGTTATCATACCACACTACATGCAAATATTCATCAGAGTCAGCAGCAATACAACGAGCGTTGTTATCGCTCGTAACAGAATTTGCCTCGTTATAAGTAAGTCTTGTGTCTACCTGCCATTCAGCATTCGCAGTAGACAGAGGTACTGAGATCAAGACACCAAGCAAAAACATGATAAGGCTTTTCATTCTCTTCTCCAGCGTTTATTTGGACCAAACACTTTATCATAATAGCACAACCATCCTTTTGCGCATAACAAGGAGTCAGAAAATAAGATAAATCATCCAATAATCGTATGGCAAGGATAATCTATACCACGAAAAATAGAAGCTTGGGGGATTATCCGTTTACTGACTCACCCCACATAGCAAACCCTCTTAGTGATAACGATCAAACCTATCCGGCATGCCCTGTACCTCTGGCATAGGTCTAATATCATCCTCGATCAACTCATCGGTATCACGAACGAATAGATAGGCTACCTCATCCCGGCAGAAATAGAATGTAGCTCCACCGGCGTTTGCTTTAAACAGCGTCTTCTCGCCGAAAATGCCCATACAAGGATGATCGAGATGATCGCCATAATTGTTGCAGGCGATGTAGACCACGTCCACCTGCGGCACGATGTTGTCGAGAACGGTTCGAAGCGTATTCTCTCTGCCCGGGATCGTTGCGATTCCGGCTATACAGGACTCGGTCATACGACCTTGATGATTTTGGACTTCTGCCCCCAGTTCATCTCCCACACCTTGACCCAAGCCCCAAAGATTTT
>SDBT01010809.1_pt1 | contig 14717 bp, 13 predicted proteins | sample 2277101 | NCBI WGS metagenome assembly SDBT01 (sample SAMN10404973, study PRJNA504765) | marine sediment metagenome | isolation source: marine sediment core GS10_PC15, 103 cmbsf | place: Arctic Ocean: Southern Knipovich Ridge | collected 2010
CGAGCTGTTCAGCACCCTCGATATCCCCGATTTCGCCCGAGAAACTGAATTCGTCTCGCTGAAGGGCAAGAAGGATTACCCGTTCATCGGCGGACGCCTGGTCTCGACCGACGGCGTTGAAAAGCCCGAGGCCGACTATCTGGACATGACGAACGAGTACGTCACCGAGCGCAACACGTCGAAATGGTGCAAGCTCTCGCGCAAGTCGTTGGCGGTCGGCGCCCTGGCCCGGCTTAACAACAACTACGACGGACTGAACACTCAGGCCAAATCGGCTGCCGAGGCCTTCAACCTCAAGCCTGTGTGTCACAATCCGTTTATGAACAACGTGGCCCAATTGGTCGAGTGCTACCAAGTGGCCTATGAGTCGCTCGATCTGCTCTACGAATTGATCGACCTCGGCCCGGCCGAAACCATGGCGGAAGTGACCCCCAAGGCGGGTCAAGGCACGGGGGCTGTTGAAGTCCCGCGCGGGATCCTCTATCATGACTACGAGTATGACGACGATGGCCGGATTATCCGTGCCAACTGCATTATCCCTACCACCCAGAATAACGCCAATATCCAGCACGATATCGAGGAGTTGGTCAAGCAGTTTGCCACCGGCGACATGACCGACGAGAAACTCGAACTGTTGTGTTCCATGCTGGTGCGGGCATACGATCCCTGTATCTCTTGCTCAGTCCACTGATGTTTCTGTTCGCGGGTGGTTCGGCATGCACGAAATTTCCATTGTCGACGCGCTGATCGAACAAGTTCGGCAAGAAGTGGAGCGGTCCGGCCAAAAGGGTCGAATAGTACGCTTGGAGTTGGCCGTTGGGCGATTGGCCGGCGTGTCTTGCGATTCGCTCCGCTTCGCCTTTGAATTGCTTGTGCCCGGCACGCCGTTGGAGCAGACCGAGTTGCACGTCACCGAGCCGAGGGCCACCTGTCGTTGCCAAGCGTGCAAGGCTTGCGTCGAGATCGAGGAAATCACCCTACAATGCCCCGAATGCGACAGCAACGAGGTCATCATGGAGGGTGGCCGCGAGTTGCTGCTTCAAAGCATCGAGATCGAGGAATGAACCATGAAGATCGTCACCGCTGAAAAGATCCTCAAAGCCAACGACCAATTGGCCGAAGAGAACCGCACGAAGTTCAACAACAGCGGAGTGTTCTGTGTCAACGTGGTCGGCTCGCCCGGGGCGGGAAAAACTACGCTGCTGGAAGCCCTCATCACCGAGCTCAAAGGCGACGTCCGAGCGGCCGTGATCGAGGGTGATATCGCCGGATCGATCGACGCCGAGCGGATCGAGAAGCTGGGCGTACCGGTCGTGCAAATCAACACCCAGGGCGCCTGCCATCTCGACGCGGCCATGATTGCCTCCGCCACCGGCAGCGAAAACCTCGACGAGGAGGCGATCGACCTGCTCTTTATCGAGAACGTGGGCAATCTCGTGTGTACGGCCGGGTTCGACCTGGGCGAACACCTGCGGATCATCGTCCTCAGTACGGCCGAGGGTGACGACAAGGCGGTCAAATACCCGGCCATCTTCCAAGGCTCGGACGCTCTGGTCGTCACCAAATGCGACATGATCGGCCAGACCAACTTCGATGTCGAGCGGATCAAAGCCGACATGAAGCGTCTGGCGCCGGAGGGTGCGGTCTTCGAAGTCGCCGCTCTGACCGGCCAGGACGTGCCGGCACTTGCCGGGTGGCTGGTCGGCGAGTGTGCGAAAGCCAAAACCGTCGCGTGAGAATGAAAGAGCATCGCAACCAGCCGACCACGCGTCGCCGACTCGCCATCGAAGTGCGCGGAATCGTGCAAGGGGTCGGCTTTCGGCCGTTCGTCTACAATGCGGCCCGGTCGCACGGACTCGCCGGCTGGGTCGCCAACCAGATCGATACGGTGCGAATCGAGCTGCAGGGCGCTGCACCCGAGCTCGACGCGTTTCTCGAAACGCTGCGCAACGATCTGCCGCCGCAAGCGAAGATCGACTCGATCGAGGTCGCCGACATCGCCTGCCAAGACGGGCCGTGCGACACGTTTGAAATCCGCACCAGCGGCGAGGGGACCGTTGCTCGGCCGACCATTCCGCCCGACTTGGCCACTTGCGAGGCATGTGTGGCCGAGATTCGCGATCCACAGCAGCGACGTTACGGCTATCCGATGACCAACTGTACCAACTGCGGGCCGCGGTGGTCGATCATCGAGCGGCTGCCCTACGACCGGCCGCGGACATCGATGGCCCGATTCGTCATGTGCGACGACTGCCGGGCCGAATACGACGACCCGACCGACCGTCGCTTCCATGCCCAGCCGATCGCGTGCCCCCGATGCGGGCCGATGTTAAGCCTGCTCGATACTGCCGGCAAGGAAACACACGCCGGGGACGAGGCGTTATCGGCGGCGGCCGAAACGCTGCGATCCGGCCGAATCGTCGCGCTCAAGGGTCTGGGCGGTTTTCAATTGCTGGTCGATGCCACCGACTCCGAAGCAGTGGATTTGTTGCGCCGACGCAAACGGCGGCCCGACAAACCGCTGGCTCTGATGTTCTGCTCGCTGGAAGAAGTTCGGCAACGATGCCACGTTTCCGACGAGGAAGCCCAAGTGCTAAGCTCGCACCAGGCCCCCATCTTGCTGCTGCGTCGTCAAACGGCAAGCGACGATCTGGCGGAAGCCGTCGCGCCTGCGAACCCCTGCCTGGGCGTGATGCTCCCGTATTCCCCGTTGCATCATCTGCTCATGGCCGAAGTGGATCGCCCGGTCGTTTGTACCAGCGGAAACCTCTCGGAAGAGCCCATGGCGATCCGGACCGAGGATGCCCTTGCGCGTTTGGGATCGATTGCCGACGTGCTCCTGACACACAACCGCCCGATCGTTCGCCCGGTGGACGACTCGGTGGCTCACATCGTCGCAGAGGCCCCCGGTCATACGGGCAGGCTGCAAATCCTGCGTCGCGCGCGAGGCTATGCTCCGTTGCCGATCGAGCTCGGCTTCGCAGCGCCCACGATCTTGGCCACCGGCGGTCATCTGAAGAACACGGTCGCCCTGAGCTTGGAGTCGGACCGTCCGCCGGTGATCCTCAGCCCGCACGTGGGTGACTTGGACGATCTGCTCAGCGTCGAGGTGCATCGCAAGGCGGTAGCCGAGTTGGTCGATTGCTTTGATGCGGCGCCGCAGGCGGTGGCTTGCGATCTGCATCCCGACTACGCGTCGACCCGCCATGCGGAAGACTTGGCTGCCGAGTGGGACGTGCCTTTGCTGCGCGTACAACATCACCATGCTCATGTGGCGGCCTGCATGGCCGAAAACAATCTCGAAGGTCCCGTGCTCGGGCTGGCCTGGGACGGAACGGGCTACGGCCCCGACGGCACGGTCTGGGGCGGGGAAGCCTTGCTGTGCGAGCAGGGAAACTTCACCCGGGTGGCCCATCTCCGAACCTTCGCCCTGCCCGGCGGCGATCGAGCGGTCCGCGAGCCGCGACGCTCCGTATTGGGCCTGTTGTTCGAGTTCATGGGAGAGGAAGCGGCCGAATATGTGGATGCCGATTGGTTCAGCGAGACGGAATTGGAAACGCTGTTGTCCGTGTTGAAACGCTCGATCCACTCGCCGCGGACCAGCAGCATGGGCCGACTGTTCGACGCGGTGGCCGCCCTGTGTGGACTCTCGGCAGCGATCAGCTTCGAGGGGCAGGCGGCCATGGCCCTGCAGTTCGCCGCTGACCCCAGTGAAACCAAGGCCTATCTATTACCCCTTTCCGAAGGCGAGCCGGCCGTGGTCGATTGGGAGCCGATGATCCGCGAGGTGCTGGCCGATCGAAAGGCCGGGCTGCCGATAGGACAAATCAGCGCCCGATTCCACAACGCCTTGGCCGAAATGAGCACGGCCGTCGCTCGGCGGTGTGGCTGCAAGCAGGTTATCCTCAGCGGCGGGTGTTTCCAAAACGCGTTGTTGGCGGCTCGGGTCCGTGTCAGGTTGCTCGATTCGGGCTTCGTCGTGTATACTCACCATCGCGTTCCGCCCGGCGACGGCGGAATTGCCCTGGGGCAGCTCTTCGTTGCCGCAAAGATCCAAGGAGCATCGCATGTGTCTCGGCATTCCCGGTAAGATCACTGAACTCTACCGACAGAACGACCTGCCAATGGGTAAGGTCGAGTTCGGCGGGATCATCAAAGAAGTGTGTCTGGTCTACACGCCGGAGGCCAAGGTCGACGAGTATGTGCTGGTCCACGTCGGATTCGCGTTGAGCCAGATCGACGAGTCCGAAGCCCAAGAGATCTTCTCCTACCTCGAGGAAATTGGCAACGCGCTATCGGAGGACCCGCCGTCATGAAATACGTCGACGAATATCGCGATCCGCAAGCGGTCCGGCGTCTGGCCGAGGCGATTTGCCGGGCGACCACCCGGCCCTGGTGTATCATGGAGGTCTGCGGCGGCCAGACCCATGCGATCATCCGCTTCGCGATCGACAAGCTGCTGCCGCCGGAGATTACGTTGATTCACGGCCCGGGCTGCCCCGTGTGTGTCACGCCGATCGGAATTATCGACAAGGCGGTGGCCATCGCGTCGCGTCGGCACCAAGGCGGACCGGAAGTGATCTTCTGCACGTTCGGCGACATGATGCGGGTGCCGGGATCCAAGCACGATCTGTTCAAGGTCAAGTCGGCCGGGGGCGACGTGCGCGTGGTCTACTCGCCGATGGACGCCGTCGCCTTGGCCCAAAAGCATCCCGAGCGGCAGGTCGCCTTCTTTGCCGTAGGGTTCGAGACGACCGCTCCGGCCAACGCGATGGCCGTAGCCCAAGCGGCCCGGCTTGGGTTGCAAAACTTTTCGATTCTGACCTCCCACGTGCTGGTCCCGCCGGCAATTTGTGCCGTGCTCGAGTCGCCCTCGAATCGAGTTCAGGGTTTCCTGGCCGCCGGACACGTTTGCACGATCACGGGAACGAACGAATATCGGGCGCTCACCGAGCAGTATCGCGTGCCGATCGTGGTCACCGGCTTCGAGCCGCTGGATATCCTGCAGGGCATCCTGATGTGCGTCAAGCAACTCGAAACGGACCGCCACGAGGTCGAAAACCAGTACTCCCGCAGTGTGCGAGCCGAAGGCAACCCGGCCGCGCTGAAGCAGATCGAAGAGGTTTTTCGGCCCGTGTCGCGGAGATGGCGGGGTATCGGGGAAATTCCCGCCAGCGGCCTGGAGTTACGCGAAGCCTACGCCGACTACGATGCCGCCCGGCGGTTCGGCGTAACCGACATCACGGCGGAAGAACCGCCCGAGTGCATTGCCGGCGAGATACTCCAAGGGCACAAGAAGCCGCACGAATGCCCCGTTTTCGGCAAAACGTGCGACCCCGAACACCCCCTGGGCGCGCCCATGGTTTCGGCCGAAGGGGCCTGCTCCGCCTATTACCGCTACCGACGGCATGAAAGCGGTTCGTTCAGTAGCCAATAGGGGGGCAGCCGAAATTGACACCTATATAATACTGGGCTTTTGCAAAGCGCAGATTCCTCCCCTCTCCCTTTGGGAGAGGGGCCGGGGGTGAGGGCATAGGGAAGACGCGCAAGCAAGGAAAGACGTTTCTCGGCAAATCGCCTTCACCCTAACCCTCTCCCAGAGGGAGAGAGGACCAATTTGCAAAAGTCCACTTAATATGTACGCGATATAAATTTATAGAAGTGTGTAAATTTATAGACTCTTATAACAATGTGTAATTTCTTGGCGGGAAAAGGCATGGAAACCGGTGATTTTAATACGAGTTGTCCGCTCCCCCTGGACGATCAGACCACGGTCCAGATGGCCCATGGGGGCGGCGGGCGGCTGATGCAGCGATTGATCGAGGGCATGTTTCTTCCCGCGTTTGCAGCCAAGGGAGAAGTCGCCCCGCCGCACGACAGCGCCGTGTTCGAGCTCGACGGCGCGCGGCTGGCGTTTACGACCGACTCGTTCGTGGTCAGCCCGCTGTTCTTTCCCGGCGGCGATATCGGCAAACTGGCCGTCTACGGGACCGTCAACGATCTGGCCATGGCCGGCGCTGTGCCGAAGTTTCTCAGCACCGGATTCATCCTGGAAGAGGGCATGGCGATGGCGACCCTCGAACGGGTCGTGCGATCCATGCGTGAAGCGGCTCGGGAAGTGGGCGTGCAGATTGTTACCGGCGACACCAAAGTCGTCGACCGCGGCAAAGGCGACGAAATCTTCATCAATACGGCCGGGATCGGCCTGGTTGCCCCAGGGATCGACATCGCGCCGGGTCGGGTCAAACCGGGTGACGCAATTATCCTCAGCGGCGATTTGGGCCGCCATGGCATCGCCATCATGTCGGTCCGGGAAGGGTTGACCTTCGAAGGGGCCCTGGAAAGTGATTGCGCGTCGCTGGCCGGATTGGTCGAGGCCCTGCTTGACACGGGCGCCGATCTGCATTGCCTGCGTGACCTGACCCGCGGCGGGCTGGCGGCCGCGTTGAACGAAATCGCCGGGCAAGCTCGCGTAGGGATCGAACTGGAAGAGACGGCGATCCCGGTCGCTGAACCGGTGGCCGGCGCGTGCGAGTTGCTGGGGCTGGATCCGCTCTATGTGGCCAACGAGGGGCGGCTGGTGGCCTTTCTTCCGGCCGAGGCGACCGACCATGCCCTGAAGATCATGCAGTCGCACCCGGCAAGCCCCCAGCCAACCGTGATCGGCCGGGTGACCGACGATCACGAGGGCCTTGTCGAACTTCGCGGCCCGTTCGGCGGCGGCCGGATCATCGATCTGCTCACCGGCGAGCAGATGCCGCGGATCTGTTGAGTCGTCCCAATGCATGCAGAAGCAAGGAACTCGACCTCTTATGTACATATACGCATGCTCAAGCGGATGGGGAGGGATTCGAACCCCCGGTACGCGCAAACGTACAGCAGTATTCAAGACTGCCGCCTTAGTCCACTCGGCCACCCATCCTACAAGAAGTTTACCATACTACTGTTGCTCGGGTAGGTAGGCCAACTTCGGATCCAGCTTGTAGGTCCACGGGGCGTCCGAGTTCTTCCAGCCGTTGACCGTCCGCTTGCCGAAATGCCGGCTTTGCCGGTTCTTGTCCGTGTCGCCTTCGAACCCGTCGACGATGTTGTAAACCTTGCGAAATCCGGCCTTAGCCAACATATTGGTTGCCCGGGCGCTGCGGACTCCCGAACGGCAGATCACCAGGACCGTATCGCTGGGACTTAGACGCTGTTTCACTTCCGTCATGAAATTCGGGTTCGTCTGCATCACGGGCGATTGCGTGCGCGGATTGAGCCGGTATCGGACAAACATCAGCGGCACATTGTGAGCCATGGGTGAATGGCCCACGAAAATGTACTCCTCCGGCGTGCGGCAATCGAGAATCTTCACCTCGTCCGGCGACTCCTTCCAGAGGGCATACGCCTGCTTGGCCGTCACATAGAGTTCCAAGACGGTCTGTTTCTTCGACGGCAGGTCGGGCGGCACATGGTCTTGTGCCCAAAGCACGCTCGCGGATTCGACAAGAACGGCTAACAACACGACGGGCAAGAGTTTGCTCACGGCTTGATTCCTTTCTGGGTAAGAAACTCGGGCATTCGAGTTTGTAGGAGGCGACTCCTACAAGGAGAGGCCATCGTGACCACAAGGTTCGCGGGACAACTTGCCGGACTCAGGTTTCCGAGCAGACCGAACGGCTTTGCGAATCTTTGTCGATCTTGGCGTCCTCCCAGCCTTCGTCCCATTTCTCGCGTTTCACGGCGTCGTCGTAGGGGTTGTCTTCAAGGGTCATGCCGTCGACAAACGCCTGAAATCCTTCCTGATACGTCTCGCTCATGGCCATAGTCTCCTCTCGAGAATCGGAAGTTACAAGCAATCATACGCCACCAGGGCGTCCTCGGCTAGCCCATGGTTACGCGGGGCTACTCGCGACCCGCAAAAGTGTTCTCGAAAAGCTCTGTTGTGCGGCTCACCACTGTTCCAAGGCGGGAAACAACACGATCAGGACAGTCCATCCGCCGCCCAGCAGCAGTCCCAGCGCGGAGATCCACAGCAGCAGGTCCCAGGCTTTCCCCGGCGCGATCCGCGCGTCGCAGCGGCGATAGCGGAAATAGAGCGTCGCCCCGGCCAGCATCGGCAACATGATGCCCTGCATCACGCCGCTGGCCAGGATCAACCGCGTGGGCTGACGCATGAAAATGTAGAACGCCAGGCCCACGCCAGGCAACAGGACACAGAACACGCGGATCCACGCCAGCCGTGCCCGTTCGGTCGGCCGGGCGATCCGATACACCCGCATCGCGTCGGCGGCCACCCGGGTATGGCCCGCATTGCCCACGAAGAACGTCGAGTATAACACGGCAAAGGCTCCGAACAGGAAGACCCACTTGGCCCAGTCGCCGAAGACCTCGACATACATCTGGCTGAGCACCTGGATCATCTGACTGCCTTCGGGATCGAGCCCTTGGCGATGCAGCACGGTGGCCCCCAGGATATAGAAGGCGACCGTGGCGAACGTATAGATCAGCATCGAGACCACGGCGTCCCATCGCATCACGCGCATCCAGCCTTGGGCCCGATAGACCCAGTCCGCCGACTCGTCGCGAGGGCCGGTGAACTGCGCGTAGCCCTTCTCCAGGCACCAATAGGGATAAGCGATCAGTTCGTTGGCCCCCACGCCGATCAGTCCCAACGTGGCCAAGGCCGTCGCTCGGGGACTCTTGCTGAGCCCTTCGACTATCGGCGGCAAGCGAAAACTCAGCCCGTCCTTCAAATCGCCCCAGTGCATAGCCCAGTCGGGCTGGGTTTGCAGGGCCAAGACGTTGAAGATCGTCACCAACGTGAACGCCGCGACCATGACCATCGAAAAGCTCTGGATCAGCCCGTATCGCCCCACGACCAGCAACACGATCGTAACGACCGTAGCGATACTGGCCCAGGTGATGTCGTCGGTCCAGAAGAAGCCGGGCGTATGCCAACCCGGACGCGGGTGGCCCATGCGGCGGTCAAGTTCACTCTGAATTTCCTCTTCGCTCGTCCTGCTTTCGCGTAACTCGGCCGCGATCGGCTTGGCCTCTTGGTCCCACTGGTCCTGCTCGTCGAGAAGTCGATTGAAACTCCCGTCGATCGGCGCGTTCATTGCCAAGGCCTGCCCCACGCCGCCGACGATTGCGCCCAACTGGGCCAGACTGACGATGAACATCACGAGCCAATACCAGATCAGCCAGTTGACTCCCCAACGAGGACCGGGCACTTCGTTAAGGGCCGCCATGGTCGTCTTGCCGGACGAGATGGCATAGCGGCCGAACTCGACCTGCGCGAACAGCTTGATCACGCAGCCGATAATAATCAGCCACAGCAGCCAGAAGCCGGCCTGGGCGCCCGTCTTGGTCGTGGCGATCAGTTCACCCGACCCGACGATCGAGCCGGCAATGATCAGCCCCGGCCCCAAACGCCGCAGAATCCCCAACACAGTTTGCGGGGGTGCCTGCACGGTCGTTGCACTGGTCTGGTCCATTTACCGACTCCGTTGCCTAAGGAGCCGACCATTGTGACCGATTCAGACCCGGTTTGCAACTTGCCTGTGCAAATAGCCCTGCAGGGTCCTGGGAAGAATATGTAGGGTGGGTCGAGGAACGAAGACCCACGCAAAAGCAGGTATGCGGATTCTTGACGCGTGGGTCTTCGTTCCTCGACCCACCCTACGAAAATTCCCCGAATCGCGAAATGACAGTGCAGAGAATGGCAGCCGAATGAAGCTATCGCCTTGGCCGACGCCAGTGCGATGTGTGGTGTGCTTTGCGGACTTGAGTGTGCTTCGGCTTGGCCTGGACCGTCTCGTCGGAAACGGGCATCAACTCCCCATCGACCGGAATTCCCTCTTCCGATTCAATCACCGTGAGGACCTCGCCTTCGATGATCATGCCCGGGTTGGACGAAAGAATCGATCCGGCACGCGCGTTCGGGTCGCACTGCTCGTCGCACCGCCCGGTGAACGTAGGGCCGCAGTAGTCGTACGACTCGGCACACATTCGACAACCGCCTGCCACGGCGACCAACACGACCAAACCACACGCCAACGTCGCACGAATCATCGGACTTGCCTTCGATTAGGGGGAATGGAAAGTCAACGTGGATTCCTCTGTGAGAAACCCAGCAGCAACGCTATATTCGGCCGCAAAGCTTCCCTAACCCGCATCTTTTTCCACAAATGGCGGGAGAATCGCCCTATGCCGGACGTCGGCAGTGATCAGGATACACCCCAACCTGCGCAAGTACCCCAGATTCCTGGTGCGCTCTGTGTGCTGCTGGCGGTGACAGCGGTCGTTCGATGCGTGGGGATCACCCGGCCGCTGTTGGGGAATTTCGCCACCAAGAACGTCGTCTACGCGATGATCGCGCGGAATTGGGCCCAAGGAAATGCCGATCTCTGGCATCCTACGCTCGATCTGCTCTGCGGCGGGCAACGCGGGTGGCACATGGTCGAATTTCCCGTCTCGGCCTACCTGACCGCCGGCCTATGGCAAACCCTTGGCGGGTCGTTGGACGTATGGGGTCGGGCGACCGCCGTCGTTTTCAGCCTCGGTTCGGTGGCCCTGCTGTATTTGTTTGTACGCCGCCATCATGGGCAAACCGCGGCCATGGCGGCCGGGCTGGCCCTGGCCTTCTCGCCGGTAAGCATCATCTACGGCCAAAGCTTCATGCTCGAGGCCTCGCTCGTGTTTCTTACCCTGGCGACGCTCGACGCGCTCGATCGCTGGCTCGGTGAAGGAAGTTCCTGGTGGCTCGTCCTGACCGGCATCTGGCTGGCGTTGCTGTTGCTGACAAAGATCTACATGCTCGTCTTGCTGTTGCCGATCGCCGTGATGGTAGCCCGATCGACCCGGGCGCCGCGTCGAACCACTCGCGAAGCCTTGGCCGTCGTGTTGCTGGTAGCGATCTTTCCTGCCGTGATCTGGTACGCGTATGCCTATCGAATCGCCGCGCCGGACAATCCTCTGGCCGAGCGAATCTTCTACTCGATCCGCGAGAGCACTTCGGTCCATCGACTGCCGCATCCGCTGCTCTTCTCGGGCGATTTCTACCGGCAAGTGGTCGACGATCTGGCGGGCGTGGTGCTCACGCCGATCGGACTGGTGCTCATGTTGGCCGGATTGCTCGATCGACGTTGGCGAGAGTACGCGGCCTGGTTGGTTGCCATGATTGTGTTGATGTTGGCCTTGCCGCGGAAGTTCTACGAGATGAACTACTATTACCTGGTCGTGTTGCCGCCGCTGTGTATCCTGATCGGTCTCGGTTGGCAAGTGGTATGGCAGCGCATTCGGCCGGGAAAGTTGGCCCTTGCGGTGCTGGCGATAGCCGTGCTGGGGTTCTCGCTACGACATGCCGCGGGTCCGGCCTGGACGACTCCCGAGGAAGATCGACCCGTGCTCCGGGCGGCGGCTGCCGCTGAAGAGATGACCGAGGACAATGAACCGGTCGTAACCATGCACGGGACGAGTATCGACCTGTTGTACTACACGGGCCGACGCGGCTGGGCATTGGACCCGAAAATGGATGACCTGCCCGCGGCGCTGGACCGTTGTCGCCGTCATGGGGCACGCATTGGGGTCGTCATCGGCGACGAGGCGCCGCCGAGTTATCCGATCCTACGCGAAGGCGATCGGTTTTCCGTCTTCCGGCTGACTCCGCCGCCGAGCGGTCGGGCTTGCCCGACGTTTTTCCGGCCGAGTTGGACGGTAACTTCCGCAGAAAGAACGTCGGGCAAGCCCGACCGCTAAACGACCTTCCACTTGCCCGGCACCTGTCGGCGACGTACTATTAGGACGAAAATGACGTTTTCCCGGGGGCATACTTACGATAGGAGCCATTATGAAACGACGCGAATTCATTTCAGTAGCGGCCGGCCTTGGTGCCGGGAGTGTGTTGGCCGGCACGGCGACTCGGGCAATGGCCGAGGATTATCCTGACGAAGAAGTGTTGCAGATCTATCGCTGCGACGAGTGTGGCGCCATGGTCCAGATCATGCATCCCGGCGAGGCACCGCTGGTCCACTGCGACGAGCCCATGCAACTGCTGGTCGAAAAGACCACCGGCAGGGGTAAGGAGAAGCACGTGCCGGTGATCGAGAAGGTCGAAGGTGGTTACAAAGTAAGCGTCAGCAGTGTGGCCCATCCGATGACCAAATCGCACTTCATCACGGCCATCCAGTTAATCACCGACGACTTGGTCTACACCAAGGCGCTGAAGCCGGGCGACAAACCCGAGGCCGTCTTCTGCATCGACGCCGAAGAGGTAACCGCCCGAGCCTACTGCAACCTGCACGGCCTGTGGAAGAGCACGTAGCTCGTTCATCGTTTAGCGGTACGGCAACTCCGCCGGCTACAATTCCCTGGTGATCGTCACGTGGCGATGGGTGTTCAGATCGTCGACGTATTGCTGCAGATCATTCCAGGGCCCCAGCACGGATTCCTGATAGACGCCGCCGGCGGCCACGTAGGCGGCCTGATGGTCGGCGCCGAATGCCATCCGCCGGATACGAATCCTGGGGTGGGTCAACTCGATTCGGTCAGTCACCCGCAGGCTGGGGCCGCCCAGCGCCTCGCGATCCGAGAGGAATTCGAAGGAGCGTTGCAGTCGGATCGGCGCCGGTTGCCGCCCGGTGATCAATCGGCGTTGCAACAGCCGGCGAATCAGAGACCGACACCAGCGTCCGACGGTTACCATGCCGAAGTGAAAAATTGCCTGTTTCAACGGCGAAGCCGTCTCGAAGCGGGCCCAGTGCAAGGGAGCGTCGACCTGGAGGGATTCGTCTGTCTGCTCGACGGATCGCGGTAAATCGTGCCTCTGCGAGACGGCCACTTTACCCCGGGTGCTCTCGACGATCAGTCCGGCATCGGTCACCGAAACGCCGTCGGCGGAGAAGTGCTTGAACACACCACCGCGAGCTGCCGAGATCAGCGTATGCGTGGTGTCGGTCCGTCGTACCATGATCGCGGCTTGCGAGAAGAACTGAGTCGAGGCGGCCGGCGGTTTGTCTTGGATCCGGCGGGCCGGCTTCCAGTCGACGTAGGCCTCGATCAAGCTCGACAGACGATGGGCAAACATGCGGTCGTCGTCGAAGCAGGCCTGCTTTCCCCCGGCCATGGCTCGGAGGCATCCGTCGGCCAAGTCGGCCGCATCGGCGTTCTCGGCGGTCAGCATTTCCATGCCATGGGGGTAGAAATGGTAAGTTCCCCGGCTGCCGTATTCCCCGCCATAACTGCCGTCGGGGTGCAGGAATTGGCGGGCGAAAGCCACTGCGCGGCGAATTGGTTCGTCAAGACGCCCGTCCTCGGTCAACCGGCGGAGCTTGGCCAGGCATTCGATCGTGACGGTCTGGTAACCCGGATCGGCCCCGCCGTACTCCTCGAACCACCCCTCGTCGCTCTGCCAATCCAGCACGCGATCGATTTTTTCCCGGGCCGCGTCGAAATACTCCTGTTGCTCGGTAATCTGCCCCACGCGCCAAAGCCCCAGCGCGGCCAAGGCCTGATGGTTGGCCAGATTTCCCGACTCGTCATGCCGGATCAGCCAGTTCGATCGTTTACCCAGCCAACGACACAACTCCGGATCGTCGAGTTCCAAGACCTGATATGCCCCGGCCACGGCCTGGAGCGAAAAGACGGCCGCACCCAACGCTCGCTCGAATGGATAGTAGTCGTCGCAGGAGCCGGTCCCGTGGCTGCTTCGGGCCGTGAAATGCATGGCGGCGATGGCCAATTCGCGGACCCGGGCGTTTCCCTGCCAGCGATTGCCGGGCAGCCGCGTCGCGTAGACCAAGGCCAACGGCAGGACCCCTTCCTGATACATCTGCGACGGGAAGCAGGCCGTGCGATAGTGCCAGTATTGGCGGTCGAGACAGCCGTAGGTCGACCGATACGGATTGCGATCCACGGCCCCGAGCAATCGCGGAATCTGGGCCAAGGCAGTGTTTAAGTAGAGGCTTCGCAGTCGCCGGTCGCGCCGCGTTTGCCCGGGCGCTGCATGGCTTAGCCCGCTCGCGCCGGGTTCCCGCGCCGTGAGCGAAACGCCCGTTCCCGGGACGAACGTACCCGGGACGAACGTTTCCGGGACGAAGAAGTCGCGAGTTTCCATTCCCGCCAAACGATCGGTTTGGTCCGACATCGGTCTACCCTCGACATTCTAACGGCGATGATGGGCTACGATGATCTCGGCCAGCAGGCCCAACATGCAGGTCATGAAACCGGCCACCAGCACGACGATATCTGATTCCTGCATGCTTCCGGTCAGCGCGAAACTGGCCGCGCTCTTGGCCAATCCCGCCAGGATCATCAGCCCGGAAAGGGGCAAAAACACCTTCAAAGGGCGGAAATAGAGCACCATGCGCAATACCGTGCTGAGGTAGGCGGCCGTATCTTTGATGGGATGAAACTTGCTGCGGCCAATCCGCGGTTTGTACTTGGTCGGCACGTACTTGACCGTATAACCGTTGGTCAGGAAGGCCAGCGTCATGGTCGTCACGCAACTGAACCCGTCGGGCACGACCCAAAGCCATCGCAGCATTTCCTCTCGCTTGAAGGCCTTCAGGCCCGTGTTCAGGTCGACGATCTTGTGGCCGGTCAGATAGCAGGCCAGCTTGCGAATAAACCATTTGGGCGGGCGCCGCAGCCAAGGCAGGGTCCCCTGTTCGCTGGTCCGTGCGCCGTTGACCTGATCGAAGGCGGGGAAATAAGTGAGCATCTCGGGGATCGTC
>SDBT01010810.1_pt1 | contig 14717 bp, 13 predicted proteins | sample 2277101 | NCBI WGS metagenome assembly SDBT01 (sample SAMN10404973, study PRJNA504765) | marine sediment metagenome | isolation source: marine sediment core GS10_PC15, 103 cmbsf | place: Arctic Ocean: Southern Knipovich Ridge | collected 2010
ATAAACAGAATAAAAAAATGTCTACATTAATTGCAATATTTTTTTACACTACTTTTTATTAATATTTTATCATTTAGTTTTTGCCAGATCCTCTACTCTGGCCATAGTACCGAAGTCAGGAAGAAATATTACCAAAAATAACTTTAAAAAGTTTTGCATCAATTTTTCTTTCAATCTACACATTTACCTTTATCATAATTTGAGATATGAACATTTCCATCTTTTTCATATTTTTTCTTTGTGCCATGAAGTTTATCATCGAAAAAGTTTTGCTCTAAACAAATATTTCCATCATCAAAATATTTATTTACTTTTCCATGTTTTTTACCATTTTTATATTCACCCATAAAAATCATTTTTCCTTTGTCATTGTAAAACACACATTTGCCATCTAGTTTATCATCTTTGTAAAAATTAATAGCAGATATTTGTGCATTTTTATGAAAAATCTCTTCTTTTCCTTGTTTTAAATTATTTACAAAATTTACTTTTTTATGTTCTTTCCCACCTGGAAAATACCAAATAGAAAGCCCATTTTTTAAATCATCACTGTAGTCAACTTTCATGGCAATGTTACCATTTGGAAAATACATAAAACTGCTACCGAAAAGGTTCCCATCTAGATAATTATAAGATGCAACCTTTGTGTTTTTTTCATTATATTCAAAGGCCTGACCATCTAACTTATCATTTTTATAATCTGCTTCGAATGTTAAATATTTTTCATTTTCTTTTTCTGTGAATCTATAAATTTTGGCAAATCCATTTTTTCTATTATTTTTGTATATATAACTACTTTCAGTATTTTTTGCTTTTTGAAAATACTCTCCTTCCAAAGAGCCTTTATCATAGAAAGCTTTTTCTAAAATACCACCCTCAATATCATATAAATATTTATCTTCATGAAATTCTCCATGAAAATAGTTTACGATAGCCTCAACGCTACCATTTGGATAAAACGTTTGCTGTTTTGAGTGCATGTTTCCATCTTTATCAAATACAAAAACTTTAGCGATTCTTTTATCATAATTTTTACATTTTTCTTTTGGAAAATATTCGATATGCTCTCCTATTGGTTTTCCAGCATCAAATTTTTTCAAAAATTCTAAAGAGCCATCTTCAAAATAGCTCTTCATCTCACCTATTAGCTTATCATCTTTAAATGTAGCTATTTTGTTTATTTGAGAATTTTCATAATACCAAGTTGCTTGTTTTTCTTTTTTTCCATTTTTAAAAAATAGCTTTTCTCTTGGTTTTCCTTTAGCATAAAAAGATAAAAATTCTCCGTCTAAAAGATCATCTCTGTATTTTGCAGATAGAATTAGATCTGTGTTTTCAAGATATTCTAAATGTTTTCCCTCTCTTTTACCTTCTTTGTATTCTAATAGAGTTTTTAATTTTCCATTTTCATACCACTGTCTATGAGCTTTATGAGGTTTATCTAAAATAAAAAAAGCTTCCAATTTGGGCTTGCCATTTCCATAAAACTCAGCTAAAACATCATCTTTTTTATCATCTTTAAAATTTATTTTTTTTGCTAAAATACCATTTTCATACCACTGAAGATATTCTTTATTTCTTTTACCATCATTGAAAAAAGACTGCACTTTTAACTGCCCGCTTTCAAAAAATTCTTTTTGCTCTCCCTCTAACTTTCCAACATTAAAATTAGACTCTATCTTTACTTGCCCATTTTCAAAAAATTCTTGGTATTTTCCATGGAGCTGATTGTTTTTCGCAAAATGTATTCTTTTCAACTTTTCATTTTCATCATACTCTTTAACCGGTTTTAAAAGATTACCTTCTTCATCAAAGTTAGCTACAAAAAATAGTTTTCCATTATCATGTTTTTTCCAATGTTTTAAAATTGGGTTCCCCTCTTTATATTGTCCCGATCCTAAAAGATCTTTACTTTCTGAAAAAAAGTATTCTGTGCCCTCTTTTTTCCCATCCTTATAATTTACTCTATAACTCTCTTTTCCATTTGGATGATATTTTATATGCGAGCCTTGTGCTGAGCCTTCCACATAATCTAAAACTTCAATAATTGCATGCTTTTCATTATAAACAATAGTTGCTGGGTTTTTTCCGTCTGAGTGCAAAATACCTCCAACAAACCTTTTCTCTGATTCTAAAGCACCACTTTCATACCAAGTTTTACAAAGACCATTTGTTTTTCCATTTTTATATTTCAAATAAGAAGCTTTATTACCATTTGAATGATATTGAATGTATTCTCCTTCTAAATCTCCCTCTACAAAGCCCCCTTTTGCTTTAATGTTTCCATCTTCATAAAAACTTTCAAATTTTCCATGAGCCTTGCCATTTTTATAAGACATCCTTGTCATCATTTTATTTTGAGAATAAAATACTTGTATATCCCCATGTAAAAGTCCTTTTTCATAATTTGAAATTTTTACAATAGATCTATCCGGGGCAAAATCTATACATGGTCCCGATGGAACTATTGTAGATTTGAAAATTTCATATCCAGGATCTCTCTCAGAGATTTCTGTAAGATCTACTTCTTGTTTTAAAGCGCCGTTTTCATAAAATGTTATTTGTTTTACTGCTCTCTTACCCTCGTCTGTCGGTTCATAAAAAACAGTTACTTCAGGAGCTCCATTGGGATGCAAATTTGTAGTAGTGTTGAGCCAGTTTGGCTCTCTTTGTTTTAATTGAATCTGAGTTGAAACATTTTGAGAAAACCCAAAGTTCATTAAAAGAATAAATAAACAAACAAATATTTTTTTCATATTAAAATCCTCAAATACTTTTTTTATAGAATAAAATAAAAAAAACTTTTCTAGCAAGCATCTATATTTTCCTTTCTATGGGATCTTTAAATTTTTTTTTGATATCCATAAATTTTAACTCTCCATTTGTTAAAATCTCACCATTTGATGTAAAAATAATTTCCAAATTATCTAATTTCTCATTATTGAATTCAAAACTCATATTATTAAAAATATCTTTCGTTTTTTTGATGTTTTTAAAAAATCCCATATCTGAGCTCGTTCCAATCTCTATTTCAATGTTTTTTTCCCCTTGGGTTAGGTGCATGTATATATCTGCCTGATTTGAAAATGCCATCTTTTTACAAAACTCAATATAATTATCCATTTTTTTTATATTATTTTCATAACTATGCTTATATAAAGCTTCATTTAAATTTATCCCAATCACAGAAGCAAAAATCCCTATCAATACTATAGATATTACTATCTCTAATAAAGTGAAATGTTTCTTAAAATGGCAATGCTTCTTGATCATTTTGTCCTTCAGACTGAGTCGTTGTATGGGATCTTCTTTTAGCTTTATAATTATCTAATCTTCTCGATGTAACTTTGATATCAGTGTTGTTATATATTGCCTCAATTGTAAATTTTTCTCTCCAACCATCCAAAATGAATTCATCGGGATCTTTTGGCACTCCTGATCTTTTTAAATATTCTACTGGAGCTGCTATTACATCAACCATAGAAGCTCCACCAGCTACTTCTAAAAGAAGTAAATCTTTAATCTGAACGATTGCTTGCTCTGTTTTAAAGACTTTTCCTTTTTCTAAACTCCCTTTTACATTAAAGCCTACAACTGATGTGACTATCCCAATTAGTAATATAACGATCATAATCTCTAAAAGAGACATATATCTTTTTTTTCTCATAAATTATTCTCCTATAAATGAACTTACATCGGTAAGCGGTATTAAAATTGATAAAACTACAAAACCGATAATTAATCCTAGTATTACTAGCAAAACTGGTTGCACAATACTAGAGATTTTAGATAAAAATTTATCAACTTCATCTTCATAAATTTTAGCGATATTTTGTAGCATTTTTGGCATCTCAGATGTCTCTTCAGCAATAGCGAGCATTTTAGATACCATAACAGGTATATTTTCACTATTCTTCAAAAGAGTGGATAATTTTTCACCTTCTATAAGTTTATCTTTTATTGGCAAAAATTCATCTTCTAAAGCTTGATGTTTTAAAACATTTATTGAAAGTGAAAGGGCATTTACATAACTTTGCCCACCTTTTAATAGATTTGAAAAAGAGATAGAAAATCGAATTAAAGCAACTTTTATTAAAAATGGTTTTAATACAGGTAGACTTAAAAACTTTGAAACTATTTTTTTTCTAAAAGGATTATAAAAGTACATCACTAGCAAAATAACAACTATTGAAAGCATCGATAAAAAAATAAAAACTTTGCTATTTATCGCAAATTTACTTATGAAAAAAACCATTTTAGTAAAAGGATGAAGTTTTCTATCTTCAAATAGATCTGAAAGAGACGGGATGGTAATAAAAAGTAAAAAATTTAAAACAACCATGCAAAAAATCAAAAGAACTAAAGGATATGTAAATGCAGAAACAAGTCTTTTTTTCAGATTCAACGAGCTAGTTATAATTTTTATAATTTCATTTAAACACTCAGGTAAGGCTCCTGTTTTTTCAGCTGTTTCAATCATCGAGATACTTATTTGATCAAATGTTTTTGGATGCTTTTTCATAGCATCAGATAAAGAAAACCCCAATTTAATACTTTCGCTTAAATCTAAAATCAATAATTTAATTTTTTTCTTTTCTTCTTTCTCAGCTAATATAAGTAAAGATTCATGCAAAGCAAGCCCAGCTAATAACATATTTTTGAGCTGCTGAAAAAAATATAAAACCTCATTTTTTGAAAGTAATAGTTTTTTTTTAGAAATTTTTGATATTTTATAGGCAGCAATTTTTTGCATCTCTAATATGGCTTTAGCTTCCATAAAAGATGTTGCCATAATAATTTTTTTTATTTTTTTTCCGCTTTTTGAAAGAGCTAAGTATTCATATAACGCCATAAAATTTCTCAAATATTTTTTGTCACTCTTATTACTTCAAAAGTGGTTGTGATCCCTTTTTTTATTAGCTCTACACCATTTTGACGAAGAGTTTTATAATCACTTTTTAAATTTTCTTTTATCTTGTTAATATGCATATCTTTAACAATATGATTTTTAATTTTGTCATCTAAAACCATAAGCTCATAAATTCCACACCTACCCATATAGCCTGTGTTAAAACAATCGCTGCAACCCCTTCCTCGAAAAAGAATTTTTTCTTTTATTTTAAGCTCTTCTAATTCAATATTTGTTGGCTTATATTCCTCTTTGCAGGAGGAGCAAATTTTTCTAACTAGTCTTTGAGATAAAACAGCTATTATTGTCGATGATAAAAGATAAGACTCAATTTTCATATCAGCTAAACGAATGATTGCCGACGGAGCATCATTTGTATGTAAAGTAGATAAAACTAAATGTCCTGTTAAAGATGCTTGAATTGCAATTTCAGCAGTTTGATAATCTCTTATCTCTCCTATCATTATAATATCAGGATCCTGCCTTAGAATATGACGAAGGCCTTTTGCAAATGTCAGATCAATCTTTGGGTTTACCGCTATTTGAGCAATATCTGTTAACTTATATTCAACAGGATCTTCAATAGTCATTATATTTAAACTAGAATTATTAATCTCATTTATCGAACTATATAATGTCGTTGTCTTACCGCTTCCAGTTGGCCCTGTCACTAAAACTATCCCTTCTGGATATGACAAGGCAATTTTAAAATTTTTAAGTAAATTTTCCTCCATTCCAAGATGCTCTAGACCTAAGACTAAGTTGCTTTTATCCAATATTCTTAAAACTACCCTTTCTCCGTAAACTGTCGGCATTGTAGAGATACGAAAATCTATCTCTCTTTTATTGATCATAAGTTTTATTCTACCATCTTGAGGAAGCCTTTTTTCCGCGATATCTAAAGAAGCCATAACTTTAATTCTTGTAATAATTTGAGAAACCACGTGTGATGTTATATAATCTCTTTGTTGCAGAACGCCATCGATTCTATATCTTATTTTTAAAATATTTTTTTCAGGCTCTAAGTGAATGTCGGAGGCTCCTTGAGTTATTGCCTCTAAAATAATAGTATTTAAAATATTTACAACTTCATTATCTGAAGAGATTTCTAAAAGATCATATCCTTCAAAATTTTCATCTTTTTTATTTTCATCTTTTGCATGAACTATTTTTTTAGTTTGGTGATAACAAGTTTCGATTGCTTTTTCTATCTCATCTTTAGGATAGATTTTTGTTTCGATCTCTTTATTAAACATCAAGTAAAGCTCTGATAGTGCATCCAAATTATAAATATCATTAATAGCTACAATAATTTTTTCTCTCTTCTCATCAATAGCTATTAAATTATTTTTCTTCGCAAAAAGATATGGGATCTTTTTTACTTTATTTTTTATAAATTCAAAGTTTTGAAGTTTTATATTATTTTTCATTTATCAAAAAAAAGTTTTAAACTTTTTTCAAAAAGTTTTTTCTTCTCATTTTTTTTAGCTTCATCTAATTTTCCTAAAAACTCATCAACATCCCCTTGTCTTTTTTGCATAAAGTTTTGTCTTTGCGCCTCCAAATTAAGCTTTGGATCTTTAATTATATGCGGCGTAATAAAAATAAACATCTCAGATGATATGTTCGATTGTTTCGTCGTACCAAATAGTTTACCAAGGCCTGGAATTTCTCCTAAAAATGGGATTTTTTCAGAACCTTTTTCATCTATTTTTCTTCTAAGCCCCCCTAAAACTATCGTTTCACCATCAGCAACTCTAACTTCATTTTCAACGTTTCTTTTAGTGACATTAGGCCTGTCATTTTCCGTAGAATTTGTCGTCTGAAAGGAAATGTTTGTCTGAAGCGTTACAAAGCCTTTTTCACTGCCTTCTAGTTCTTCAGGGAGATGAATCGTTGGGGTTATTGATATAGTTGTACCATATTCAGCTCTTGAAAAAGATTTTTCAACTTTTTTATCAACCTGCACGGACCCGGTATTAATTGATATCTCATCGACAATTGATATCTGTGCCTGAGTTTGATTGATAGCTAAAATTGATGGACAATCAACAATTTTCATATCTTCTTTTGCCATTAAAAAACTAAGTGTTACATCAAATGAAGGAAGAGGTCCTTTTGCTCGAGATATTATAAAATCTAAAAGACCCTTTCTGCCTATAGAATCAAACTGCAGTCTTGTTTCACCTTTAGTATCATGAGATCCTATTTTTAATAGATTAATACCAGATTGTTTGCGATCTCTAATCTTTCTTTCTACTAATAAAATATCTATTTGCACCATTTTTTTAGGTATATCTAATTTTTCTAAAAGAGTTTTAACTTTGTTTAAATCCTCTTTTTTAACAACCATCAAAATAGAACCGGTTTTAGGATCCACGACAAAATTTGATTTTGATAAAGCTCTTTCATTCTCTTTTATATTTAAAGATTTTTTTTCTTCTATTGCCCTGGGATTAACCTGCTGCGGAGATATTCTGTTTGGATTTACATTAGTTATTTTATTTTCTCTTACTTCCATTTTCGCATTTGTCATCGATCCATAAATCTTTTCTAAAATTTCAGCTATCTCATTTGGATCTGAGTGTTTGCATACATACCAAAAAATTGTCATTTCTCCTGGATCATCTAATTGCTTTTCTAAATCTAAAATTATTTTTTCAGCCCTTTCTACTAAAACCTGCTCTCCTATAAGAACTAAGTTATTAGATTGAACTACTACAGAAAGCTCGTCTGTAGCTCCTTGATAAAAAGAAGGCCGAGTTTTTTGAGATTGTGTGAAAAACGCTGTTAAAATTTTTTCTGCATCCTGAGCTGTAATTTTATTTAAGGGAAGAACCTTTACAATCTTTCCTTCACTATTTTTAAAAACTGCATCATATAAATTAACAAGCCTTTTTAAAGTCTGATTCGATCCAATAACAATTACATTTGTTTTTATTGAATGAACAGTTGTTTGTTTAAGATCGGAAAATCTTTCTAAAAAACTTTGTACAGAATTTAACTGCTCAATTTTCGGTGAGAAAATAAAACAAACATTCGCTGCATCATCTAAAAGATCTAAATCCTCGATTTTTGAGACAATAGCATCAACATGACATTGATCATGTTTTAAAATGTAAAGCTGCCTGAGATAAGGATTTAATTTTTTTATTCCTATTCCATTTTGTGTAAGTATTATTCTAAGTAGATCATTCCATGAACCTTTGGGTATTGGAATAGTTGAAAATAGATTAATTTTTAGGTTTGCAATCTCAGGAGGTATTACATATAGATAATCACCAGATCCATATTCCATAATCAGCTGGGAGATAGAACTCTCTGCTTGATCCCAAAAAGCATAACCTTCATCTGTTTTCATAGCACTATCTATTGCATCTTTCCTAAAATTCCCTTCCAATTCTTTGATCTTTTTTCTGATTTCTTTAACCTCTGAGATAAGATTTAAATATTTGTCTTCACTAGATTTTTTTGAATAAAGCTCATTTGCGCTATATAATTTATTTTTAAGTAAGATTTTTAGATTTATAAGCTCTTCATTTACCTTTTTTACTTCTTTTTCAAGCTCAAATGTTTCGTTTGCTATTGCACCAAAAGCTATTAGCATTAGAAAAATACATGTTTTTTTAATCATCTTATTATCCTTTTTTTATTATTCCTTTGATTTGCAATAGATAAAATAGGAGACTCAATTTTTTGAAAATTCGTTCTCATAGGATTAAATAAATATCCAACGAAAAAGTTTTTATTATTTTTCCTTTCAATCTTATCAAAATAAAAAAGCTCTTCATTTTTTATTTCATCAAAATCAATATCTTTTTTCAAAAGCCTCCATCTTCCCTCTTTTTTTATTAGGATATCCTTTTCTTTTAAAATCACTCTTTGTTTCTCTATTTGACAGCTAATATGGGTAATAGTTCTTTTTCTGACAGAAGATACAAACTGATCTGTTCTTATAGAAAACCCTTGCTTTTGTTGAATCGGTAAAGCAAAAATATATTTATTGCTTTCTTCATCCCATGCTTCAATTTCAAGTATTTTGCTATCTACAGATTTTATTTTTGCAATAATATAGCTTTGAGTATTTTCATAAGAGTTAGCCTTTTGCCAGATTCCATCTTTAAATATTAATATATCGCCTAATTTTAAATGTAATATTTTTCCATCTATTTCTAAACGCTCCGATGCTTCCGCCCTATTTTGTTTATTATAAAAGCCATAGAGTTCATCTTTAGAAAACCATTTTGAAGATACTAAAAGTTTAAAATCATCTCTATTCTCTATCTCTTTACTAGAAGAGATGAAATACGTTGACTCTATGATAAAATAATTAGTTTTGCCCTTCTCTCCTTTAACAAAATCCATTAAATCCGTTTCAATTACAACTTTTACATTTTTTTTATCCATAACTTTTAAAAAAATTGCTAACGGCGTTTTTGTTTGAGAGAATTCAAAATTTCCATTTTTATCAACAGAGAGGTAAAATTTTTCATTTTCAATAATTTTTATTATTTTTGAAGTTTTTTTTAATTTTATCTCTAATCTCTCTTCTTTAGATTTTACATCTGGCCTTCTCTCAACAATTTGAACTTCTATCTCATCTTTTAGTGAATCTATAGAAACATCAAACTTAAAAGGCTCTAAAAAAAGTGCTCTTGATACAACCGCTAAAGAAACTTCTTTTTTCTTTGGCCTTTGAGAGTAGGTAACATTTTCTAGGTTGGCAGGTCTTACAAAAATTAAAAACATTAATGAAACTAAAATCACTATAAATATAATAAAATATATAAAAATCTTATTTAATAATTTCTCTGAAATCATTTTTTTTTGGTTTTCTTTTTAAATAGCCCGTTATTTTATAGGATTTGAGAAAAAATTACAAAGAAAGATCATTATATTGCAAAAAATTGCATTAAATATTTTAATCAATATTAAAAGAAGAGATGTTTTATAACGCTGTAGCCAGAAATATTTATAAGCACCTCACAAAAATATAGGAGACATATGGCTAAAAAAGTAACAGAAAAAATTAAAGAAGGAGTATCCGTAGAGGAAATCGAAAAATTCGCTCGTAAATATACGAATGAAGTATTTTTGATTTTAGCTCTTATTATTGCTACTATTTCTAGTATTTTTGGATTTTTTACAGGACCTATCTGGAGTTTAATCTTTGCAGGCCTTTTAGCAATAGTCGGTATTGCCCTGCCTATGCAAGTTGGTAAATTTTTGAAAAAATTATTGAAATTTCAAGCTAAATCACCAAAAACAACTATTATTATTATCGGTATCGTTAGAATTATTCTAGCTGTATTTATTCCATTTATCTTATTTGCAGAAATTGGTCTTTTAGCTGGATATTCATTTCATACAACAACAAGAGAACTTCAGGGACTCGAAGAACACCACTCAGAAGAACACCACTCTGAAGAACCGCCTGAGCATGAAAAGCATTCTGAAGAACCGCCTAAAGAAGAATAGAAAATATTTAAGATTCAATTGAGCTGAGAGAATTTTTCCTATATAGGATATAATCTCTCAGTTCTATCTCATTTTCATTAAATATCTGTCTTAAAGCTTTAGCCGCAATTTTTATATTATCATTTAAATCTTTTTCAGATCCCATTTTCAAATAATCTTCTAATTCTTTCCATGCTATGATCTCTTCTTTCATATTATTTAGTTTAGCTTCTAAAAGCGCGATTCTAAGTAAATTAAATGAATATAAAACAGCTCCAGCAGGAAGAGATTCGCTTTGTAAAAAAGATAGATCGTTTAGCATTCTAGCTTTTAAATCTTTTGAAACCTCTAAAGCTTTTACATAATCTTCTTTATTTATTAAAAGAGCCACTTTCGCAAACTCATAATAAAAAGGCAGTTCATCTTTTGTTCTATCTAAAGCGCTATTTGCTAAATTTTCATCTTCTTTTAAAAACTTTTCATTAATCAAAAGATTTTGAACAATAAGCCCCTCATATTTAGGTTTTAAGCTTGGATATTTTTTTATATAAGCTTTGAGCTTAGATAAATTTTCTCTATCACTATATGAAGACTCTTCAAAGCTTTTGTAAGCTTTTTCAACTAGCTCTGTGCTATTGATAGCTTTTTTCTTAATAAAAGGCTTTAGTTTATATACGATAACATTTAGAAAAACTACGCTTGCTAAAAGTGAGAAAAAATAGATTCTTTTCTCCATTATCCAAAGTAGCATTTTCTTCAGCCTAGGCTCTTCTTCTTCCTTTATTGATTTTTTTGCCATATAAACTCCTTTAAATATTTAATAAATAAATTCTAGCTTATATCATAGATATTATTTTTGAGAATTTTTTTATGCAAAAAAGATCCTATAAATATTTTTTTAACTTTTTAAAAAACTGTTTTAAGTATTTTTTATAGTATCGATTCATATACTTTTTTCATTTCAATTATCATATTATCTTGAGAAAACTTTAAAGCTAATTCTTTAGCATTTTTGGCTAACTCTTTTCTTAATTTATCATCTTTTTGAAGCTTTATGATAGCCTCTGCAACTTTTTTTGAAGAAAAAATGGGAACTTGAATCCCTGTTTTTTTATCTATACATACCTCTTTTAAACCACCAGTTTTAGTCGCAATTATTGGCTTTTGTAGAAATATTGCTTGCAAAGATGCTTGAGAAACTCCTTCATGGGCAGTACTAAGCAAAGCAAAAATATCTAAAGCATTAATAGCAGGAAATGGGTTTTCTAAATGATCAGTAAATATCACGTTTTTTAAATTCATATCTTTTGCCATCTTTATATATGAATCTTTATGCCCTCCCCCAATAATTAAAAATTTTATGTTTTTTTCATTTTCTAATATTTTAGCAGCTTTCAAAAAATCATCTATTCCTTTCCAAGATCTCATAAAACATGCAGTTCCTACTAAAAAATCACTTTCTTTTATATTAAAATCTTTTTTAAATTTTATACTATCTTGAGGATCTACTTTAATTTTTTCAAAATTTACACCCGTTGGAATAGATCTACATTTTTTAGGATCTTTTTTTGTCTGTTTAATTATTTTATCAGCAGCATCTTTGCAAGTAGTAACAACAAAATCAGCTAAATACCCATATAAAAGCTTACTATTTAATCCTTTTTTAATCGGAGTAGATAAATGCCGAGTTCTAATAATCGGTATTTTTAAAAACTTAGCTACAATGCCACCTAACCAAGCATCAGATGATGAATGAGTATTTAAAATATCAATTTTGTGTTTTTTCATTATGTATAAAAGTTTGAAAAAAGAAAAAATCCAAAATATTTTTTTAAATCTAATCTCATATGTTAAAAATTTTTCCTTTTTAGCTTTTTCAATAAGGCCTCCTTTTTTTTCAACTCCAATAATTATTCTAAATCCCAGTTTTTTCATGCCACTCGATTCTTTTAAAATCCTCATCTCTTGTCCTCCCCAACCAGGGGATGCTTCTAGATGTAAAACATTTAATTGTTTTTTCATTATTTTTTAGCCTCTATATAATATAAGCAAAATATAGCAATCTCTAATTAGATTAGCTATTATAGTAAAAAAGCTAAATTTTTATAATATGAAAAAAAAAACAGCAGCCTTAATTTATGGAGATAATCCAAACTATATAGATCATCTATCTCCCCTTTGTCATTTTTTGAAAATTCCATTAATCACAAATGTAGAAGAAATTTTCTGTCTTATAAAAAAATACTACCCAAAAGTTGCTGTAAAATATATCGAAAATAAAGAGATAAATTTTTATGTAGTTAAAAATTTTGACAATATCTTAGCTTGCACCCCCAAAAATATGTTCGATACCGAATTTCGCTTTCATCAAGATATTTTAAATAAAGAAATTAATATTTTTTGGTGTCCTCATGGAAATTCAGATAAAGGAAAAACTGTCATATTTTTTGAAGGATTAATGCATGAGAAAAATGTCTTAATTTATGGAAAGAAAATGAAAAACATTTTAAAAGAAAAAAAAGTTTTTCATACAATCGAAAATATCTTTGAAATCGGAAATTTTAGATTAGATTATTTTAATAAATTTAAATCTCATTTCAAAAAAATTATAAAAAATGAAATATCAAAAAAACTTTCAAAAAAGCTTTCTAACAAAAATCTCAATCTTTTATATGCTCCAACTTGGGAAGATAAAGAAAAATCTTCATCCTTTTTTAAGTATATAGATGTTTTATTAACAAAACTTCCATCTAAATATAACCTGATCGTAAAAATTCACCACAACTTGATTGTCCAAAATGAAACAACAATAGAAATAATGAAACTAAAATATAGTAAAAAAAATATCTTGTTTTTAGAAAACTTTCCCCTGATCTATCCTCTTTTAGATTTTATCGATATATATATTGGAGATTTTTCATCAATTGGATATGACTTTTTATCGTTTAATAAAGCTATGTTTTTATTAAAACCTCAAAACAAGAAATTGTCATCTGATCTTTTTGATATTGCAACAGTTATTGATGATAAAAAAATCTTTGAAACTATTGAAAATAGCAAATTGTCACATCACGCATTAAATAATGAAAATCTAATTCAAAAAAGAAAAAACCTCTATGACTCTACTTTTAAAAAAACTACTGATCTAGAAAAGTTAAAAAACCTTTTAAAAACATGAAAAAAATAGCCGCTGTAAATTTTTCTACTTCTTATCATCTATTAGATCATATAGCTCCACTTGCCTACATTTTAGATATCCCCCTTTTTGTAGAAGATGAAAAAAGTTTTAATCTTCTAAAAACTTATTATCCTCAAGTTAAATCTCATCTAAATACAAATCTAAGTTTTAAATTTTTAGCAAAAGATTTTGATACCTTAATTTCTTGCAATTACTGGTTTTTAGAAGATAAATTTTTAATAGAGAATTTTTATAATAAAAATATAAAACTTGTTTTTTGTCCTCACGGCAACTCCGATAAAGGTCATATAAACAAAGCCAATATGTTAGCCTACGCTACGCAAGATATGGTTTTACTATATGGCGATCACATGAAAGATCTTTTAAAAACTCTAAATGTTTATAAAAAATTAAAAAAACATCTAACTATCGGAAATTTTCGTCTTGAATATTATAAAAAATTTAAAAAATTTTATGATGATATCGCTTATAAAAAAATCTTTTCAAAACTTAACAAAAATAAAAAAACGATTCTTTACGCCCCTACTTGGAAAGATTTAGAAAACTCTAGCTCCTTTTTTCAAATCTTAAAAAACCTAACTCGAGATATTTCTAAAGATTTTAATCTGATAATAAAGCCCCATCCAAATCTAGAAAAAAAACATCCAGTAGAATTTTATCAAGCTCTCCCTAAAACAATGCCTTCAAATGTTTTTTGGCTAGATGAATTTCCTCTAATTTATCCTCTTTTGAACAACTGTGACATCTATTTAGGTGATTTTTCATCTATTGGTTACGATTTTTTATATTTTCAAAGACCTATGTTTTTTTTAGATCCTTTTGAAAGAAAAAAATCAGAGCCAAGCCTTTTTTTGCATCATTGCGGGCATAGAATCAAAAAAGATAATTGCAGTAACATCATTTCTTTTATTCAAAAAAATGAAAATTCACATTTTAAAGATAAGCAAAAAAAGGTTTATGAATATGCTTTTGGGAAATCTTTTAAAATAGAAACTCTCAAAAAAGAAATCCTTAAAAATCTCTAAGTTATTAAAAGTAGTAATTATTTTTTTAATTTAAAAAACAAAAAAAACACTTCAATTCTATTTTGGTATCTAATAAATTAATAAAACATTTTTTTTTAACAAATAAAAGGAGATTCTTATGGGAATG
>SDBT01010811.1_pt1 | contig 14716 bp, 5 predicted proteins | sample 2277101 | NCBI WGS metagenome assembly SDBT01 (sample SAMN10404973, study PRJNA504765) | marine sediment metagenome | isolation source: marine sediment core GS10_PC15, 103 cmbsf | place: Arctic Ocean: Southern Knipovich Ridge | collected 2010
AGAAGACGCAAGAGAACAGAATGGACATTGTACAGGACTCGTAAGCAGAGAAGAGTTAAGATTTCTTGAGAATAGATAATATTGTCGAAAAACCCCAGTTCCCAATTTATCCAACACCTCAAACAAGCGAAACCATGTCTGCCCTTTATTCTCCATGATTTCGTTTGAGCTTCTGTGAATAATGGAACACCGATTGCGAAGGCTAACCACGTCTTGGCTTAATCGCAACCATTTCTTGCAGATAGATTGGACTCGAGCCCTGAGCAGATAAATAGGAATAAAATGAAAAATATGGATAAAAAGCTCGTCTGGGAACATGTCATTGATTGAAATCATCAACCTCGTGGCTGTGGTCTTCTCGTTGTTGTTTTTAGGTATGATTTTTTGACGCTTGGCTAAAGGGGGTTCCATTTTTTTTAGGTTATTGGTTCTGCGGAAAATTAAAAGAAAACGAATTTTTTGTTTATATAATTGTCGGAGTTGCGATCCGGAAAAACGAAAAGGGCGAAGGAAAACATCAAAAAAAAAAAAAACGAATTTGAACAGACAAAAAAAATACAAAATGCCTCCCAGAAGAAAAAAACGTAAACTACGTCATGCTGTTGCTGTTGCTGCTGCCAACAACAATTTGGTGCTGGTTAGCAACAGCAGATATCTGCCTTTGGAAATATGGGAAATGATTCTGAGTTTTGTGGGCATGCATGATTTATTGGCTGTGTTACGGTATAAAAAGACATGGAAACGTTCGGGCCATATGATGATCATGGCCACACGGAGCATATGTGCTCAATTGATTAATCGCATGGCAGATCATGTGAATAACGTGGCCAAATATTATGATTTAGATGAGAATAAAGAATGGAAGGCTTCCGGAAACATAAATAAATATCATTTAGATCATTTTACTCCTCCGGTTCCAGCAGTTTGTGTTAGAAATGCAAAACTGCTACAACTGTATGAAATGGTTTCCCTAATTCGTCATAAAAAGAAAAAAGACCTCGAGACTGGTCTAACCAGGCAAACTGAAGCCCATTACGTAAACATGACGCAGGTATGGATAGGGATGTTTATGAAGACTCAAGGCCTTCGCTGGTATTTAAAAGAAGACGTGACTTTGCTGGAAATTGATATGTTGTTTGGTAAAACCATAAATCCACATAAGTTCAGTTTTTTTAGTTTGTGGACATGGATGCCGTGTTTTGCGTCTCGCCTGGTGGTGGGAATCAGAATTAAAGTTACGGAGTATATCACTATTAATACCATATTTAATAGTCAATACATGATTACCACACCATGGTCCAAAGACGGAGATAATAGTGGCCCCAGTGGCATGAGTCGTTTTTTAAAAGAGAAAATGATTAAAGTCATTTATTATCTGTACAATTTCATCACGAAACCAAGCCGTCATTCTGGAAGCATGCTGGCTCAAAAGGTGGTCTATTTTCCGCAGGGCAACGAAAAACGCAAAGAATTAAAAATATTGTAATTTTTATTATTATTTAATATATGTGTACATAGAGAAAAAGTTTTATTTATGTTGTTGTTGTTGTTGTTGTTGTTGTTCCGTTGAGATTATTGACAATGAACTGCGGCAGAACCAAGTAAAAGAGGAGGAGGAGGAAAAGGAGGAGGATCACATGGTGAACCTATTGTACATTCCCAAACGCATTTCCATGTTGTTGGGCTAGCGAAGCTTGATTCCACAAGGTAAAGACCTCCAGGTGATCCTGGTGCGAGTATTGCACATGAACCGCCATTGGCAAGTCCACTTGGGCATGGTGGACTTATGATGGGGAAATTCACTCCGGGGAAAATTGGGCCTGATAGTGAGACTGTAACTATAGAAGGACAAGAACAGCTCCCAGTGGCCCCAGTGGCTCCATCGCTTCCGTCGATTCCATTGGTTCTGTTGATTCCTGCAGGTCCTAAACAATCGTCTACGGTACAGAATCCATCACCAGTTATATCTTCAGAACCAAGATCACAGGCTCCATTAGAGTTGAGGTCCCAGCAGTGTATTCCATCCACACCATCGGTTCCGTTAAACCCAATGGCTCCGTCACTTCCATCAACACCATCAGTCCCATCAGTCCCATTGATTCCTTGACTTCCGTCACTACCTGGTATTCCCTGACTTCCGTCAGTACCGTTAGTCCCTGGTATTCCTTGACTTCCATCGTCCCCTGGTAATCCATCGCTGCCATCGCTACCATCACTTCCAGTGGTTCCGTTGATTCCTTGAGCTCCTTGGCAATCGGCTATGGTACAGAAGGTATCTCCATTCGTGTCTTCAGCTGGATCACAGGCAAAATTTCCATTGAGGTCCCAACAGGCTACGCCTTGACAATCAGCTGCGGTACAAAATCCATCCATGTTTTTGTCTTCTGAAGCAGGTCCTCCAAGGAATGGATTATCACAAAGTCCATCTGGAGTTATGGTATCCCAACAAGCTGTACCAGCTTGGCAATCCAGAGCATCACAGATTCCATCCTTGTTTTTGTCTTCTGAAAGTGGACCGCCCACACCTGGTAAATCACAAAGACCGTCAGGCACGACAATATCCCAACAAGGTGTACCGGGTGTGCCTGGTGTCCCTGGACTTCCGTCACTTCCGTTGGTTCCATTGATTCCGTCACTTCCATCGATTCCATCGATTCCGTTGGTTCCTGTGGCTCCTAAACAATCAGTAACGTTACAGGCACCATCCAAATTAATATCTTCAGTGACGAGGTCACAGAATCCATTGCTGTTTAAATCCCAGCAGTGAATACCTGCTGCTCCAGGTGGTCCAGCCATACCATTATCAGTAATATTGATAAGATTTTCTAAAAAGATATTTTCCCAAACTCCAGTGCTAATGTTGTAATGAAGAATATTGCAGTCTTGAAGATCAGTGATTTCAACATCTGTTAAGTCTCCAATAGGAACAATAGGCCCTGGTAAACCATCACTTCCGTCAACACCGTCGGTCCCATTGATTCCTGGTGTCCCTGGACTTCCGTCACTTCCATCGGCACCATCGATTCCGTCTGTCCCGTTGATTCCTTGTATTCCTTGACTACCATCAACACCATCACTTCCATCAGTCCCATTGATTCCTGGTGTTCCTGGACTTCCGTCACTTCCATCAACCCCATCAACACCATCAGTCCCATTGATTCCTGGTGTTCCTGGACTTCCGTCACTTCCATCAACCCCATCGGTTCCATTGATTCCTGGGATGCCTTGACTTCCGTCAACACCATCAGTTCCGTCAGTCCCATTGATCCCTGGTATCCCTTGACTTCCATCGATTCCATCGTCCCCTGGTAAACCAAGCATTCCGTCGATTCCATCAGTCCCTTGTGGTCCCTGGGGTCCTGCGCAATCTAAAACATTACACACAAAATCGAGATTAATGTCTTCCGTAAGAAGATCACAAACACCATTGCTGTTAAGGTCCCAACAAGCCACGCCTTGACAATCCAATACAGTACATAGCGTGTCGTTGTTTTTGTCTTCAGTTAAAGGATCACAGAGGCCATTGCCGTTAAGGTCCCAACAGGCCAGGCCATCAACACCATCAACGCCGTCTATGCCAGCTGGACCTGGTGGTCCTACCACACCATTGTCGGTGATATTAATCAGGCTTTCCAAAAAGACATTTTCCCAAGCCCCCGTGCTGAGGTTGAAATGAAGGATATTGCAGTCTTGAAGATTAGTGATTTCAACATCGAGCAAGTCAGCAATAGGAACAATAGGCCCTGGAGGTCCCTGACTTCCGTCAACACCATCGCTTCCGTCAGTCCCATTGATTCCTGGTATTCCCTGACTTCCGTCAACACCATCAGTTCCGTCAGTCCCATTGATTCCTTGACTTCCGTCACTTCCATCAACACCATCACTTCCGTCAGTCCCATTGATTCCTTGACTTCCGTCACTCCCGTCTTCTCCTGCTATCCCTTGACTTCCGTCAATACCATCACTTCCATCGGTCCCATTGATTCCTGGTATTCCTTGACTACCATCAACACCATCACTTCCATCGGTCCCGTTGATTCCTGGTATTCCTTGACTACCATCGTTTCCATCGATTCCATCGCTTCCGTTGGATCCTGTGGCTCCTAAACAATCAGTCACATTACAAGCACCGTCCAAGTTGATATCTTCTGTTAAGTGATCACAGATACCATTTCCATTCAGGTCCCAACAGTGAGTTTGACAATCCAAAACATCACAGTTTCCATCTTCATTCACGTCTTCTATAGGATCACAGAAACCATTTTGGTTTAAATCCCAACAATGAATACCTGCTGCTCCGGGTGGCCCAGCCATACCATTGTCCGTGATATTAATAAGGTTTTCTAAAAAGACATTTTCCCAAGCACCAGTGGTGACGTTGAAATGGAGAATATTACAATCTTGAAGGTCAGTAATGGTGACGTCGGTCAAGTCCCCAATAGGAACTATAGGTCCAGCTGGACCTTGTTCACCGTCTACACCTTGGCAATCTTCAGCCGTACAGAAGCCATCGTTATTGATGTCTTCATTCACAAACACAATAGTGTTACAGGCATTAGTTAAAGAAGTACATAATGCTTGTAAACTCGGAGGCACAGGAACGACACTACAGAAGACAGGACGTAAATCTAAACAATCAGACTGTTGCTCTGCTGGACTTTTGTTGTCACAATGATTGTTTCCGTTGAGGTCCCAACAGTTCCCTTGGCAGTCAGCTGCTGTGCAGGCACCATCTTCGTTGGTGTCTTCCCAAACGTATTGATTAATATGTTGTACATCACAAAGTAGAAAACAGACACTACAACTTCCGCCTATGATGATTTCTACTGCAGTGGCGCGAGTACTAATATCTCTTTTTCCAGGAAGTGTAATATTGGCAACTTCCGGACAACAATCTAACCGACAGTCATGACGTTGTTGAAGGGGACTTCCAAGATCACAGACGTTGTTTCCATTAATGTCCCAACACTCTTCTCCGTCGGAACCATCGATTCCGTTGGTTCCATCGGTCCCATTAATGCCGTCGATTCCGTTGTTTCCATCAATACCATCGCTCCCGTTGGTTCCATTGATTCCTGGTAAACCATCATTTCCGTCAACACCATCGCTTCCGTCAGTCCCATTAATTCCTGGTATTCCCTGACTTCCGTCAACACCATCGCTTCCGTCGGCCCCTGGAGGACCTTCAGTAACGTTACCACAAGCTGCAGGACAAACGTCACCGCAACTGGCAGGACATTCTCCACCAACTCCCCCTCCACATTCTCCAAGGCTGTCTCCATGGCCTAAATGAGCATTCACAGCCATTGGGCTCACAGAAATAGTAATAGGAGGTTGTCCATCCCGTACATGACATATAATGACTTGATGGCTTTCCTTGACGAAATGGGTTCCATTAAACGCTAATTTGTCTCCGGCTCCAACTTTATGCATGTTTCGACTCAACAAAGAGCGTGTTTGGTGTCCTGGAGGCAAACAGATGTCTACGTCTTTCATACCCCCCATGTTGCCTTTGCCGCTACATTCATCGGTTAAACCTTCGTCTCCGGGACAAGGGCCCAAGAAATCTCCATGGGCCAAATGAGCTAGAACTGCAAAAGTAGGGAGTTCTAAAGTGATGTTTTGGCCTTGAGGCATCACATGACAGACAAAGGTCATGTTGACGAAATTTCCAGGTGGACAGAGTTCCAAACAAGGACAAGTTCCTTCGATATGCCCTTGGTTCACAAGACTGTTTACTTGTCCGCTAGACACGCAAATGGTTTCAAAGACGCCAGTAGGGATATCGTCTATGTCTCGAGTCACGATACAGACTTCAAATTTATTGTTTTGTTCGCAGACTCGTTCAATACAGACACAGGTAGACTCACAGGAATCACAAGGCAATTCAGATTCAATGATTAATTCAGTAATGTTTCGATTGATCCATTTATTGTTTTCAAAGTGAAGCACATCACAGTCACCTGGATTCAGAATGGTTACGTCGGTGAGGTTGGTTAAATGATCAATGTGTTCTCCACAAGCAGCAGGACAGACTCCATCACAGGCTGCAGGGCAAGAACCCTCACAAGCAGAAGGACAAGTAGTGTCCACTAATTCAGTAATGTTTCGATTCACCCATGTGTTGTTTTCAAAGTGAAGCACATCACAGGTTTCAGGATTTGTAATGTTAACGTCAGTCAGGTTACCGAGAGGTACCATAGGACCTGGTAAACCATCGACTCCGTCGCTTCCTGGTAAACCATCGATCCCATCGCTTCCTGGAGGCCCTGGTAAACCATCGATCCCATCGTTTCCTGGAGGCCCTGGTAATCCATCCTTCCCATCGATTCCATCGCTTCCTGGTAAACCATCGACTCCGTCACTTCCGTCACTTCCTGGAGGACCTGGAAAACCACTACCAGTTCCGTTTCCACAGGCAGAAGGACAAGTAGCGTCAATGATTTCAGTCAGGTTTCTGTTGACCCATATGTTGTTTTCAAAATGAAGCACATCACAATTGGATGGGTTCAGGATGGTCACGTCGGTTAAATTAGTTAAATGATCAATGTGTTCTCCACAGGCAGAAGGACAAACACCATCACAAGCTACAGGACAAGATTCATCGCAAGAGGCTGGGCAATTACCTCCTTCACCTCCTCCAGTCATGTTTCCACAGGCAGAAGGACAAGTTCCATCTATGAGTTCTGTAATGTTTCTGTTGACCCATATATTGTTTTCAAAGTGAAGCACATCACAGGTTAGAGGATTTGTAATGTTGACGTCAGTAAGGTTACCAAGAGGTACTAAAGGCCCTGGTAAACCGTCACTTCCTGGAGGACCTGGTAACCCATCGGCTCCGTCCATCCCATCCATACCATCCAAACCATCCATACCAGCTGGGCCTGGTGGTCCAACAACACTACCATTTACAGTAACGTTAATCAGGCTTTCTAAAAAGATATTTTCCCAAACCCCAGTGGTTAAATTGTAGTGAAGAATATTACAGTCTTGGATATTTGTAATGTTGACGTCGGTCAGGTTGCCAATAGGCACAATAGGACCAGGTGGTCCTTGACTTCCATCTATTCCATCACTTCCATCCATGCCTGGCTGTCCGTCACTCCCCTGAGCCCCGTCTTGGCCTTGAATTCCGTCGGCTCCATCAATTCCTTGAATTCCATCTTCTCCTTTGCAGTCGAGTACGGTACATTCGTTGTCGTTGTTGATGTCTTCGGTAGCTAGGTCGCATTTTCTGTTATGATTTAAATCCCAGCAGTGGTGTCCGGTTTTGCCGCGATGATGCGGTAAGAACAAGAAGGGATACACAATTAAAGCAACTGCAGCCATCACAAAAATAACAATCAATGAAATAACGATGGCTGTTCGAGCGTCGTTTCCTAATGGAGATGGTCCATTATATGGCTGAGAATTTGCTGGCCAATAATATTGGCGAGAAAATCTCGATGCCATTGATTTTTTTTTTCTTTTTTTTTTCTCTTCTTTTTTATCAGCAGCAGTATATATGCTAAAAGAGTATGCCACAAAAATACAATATGCACAACTCAATTTATTTTTTCAGGAAAAGTATTTATTATTATTATTATTTTATTATTTAGGCACCGCAACCAACCAAACAAGCAGAGATGCATGCCAATTCAGGGCTCTTCACACGAACACGACGTTTGAATCCTTTGTAATCGTAGCCTTCAATCCAATACATTTGGCCAAGATATTGATGTGAGGAGAAGCGTTTCGAGTTAATCAATACAGGGTCTACATATGTATATTCTAAAGGATGGTTTTTAGGTTGATGTACAGGATATTTATCGTTATTTAAAGAAGAAGTTTTGATGTCCTTTTCAGGCTCAGCTTCACCAAAGAAACCTTGAAGGCTAGAAAAAAGAAATCCTTTTTTCGTCGATGAGGAAGTACTTTCTTTTATTTTGTCAAGATTTGGATAAAACAGAGTATGTGGTTTGTTGGTGTTTGGATCAATCCATGCCACGCCTGGCAGGGGTAATCCGACATGATGGGCACAAATACATCCTGTAGTCATGCCAGTCCATAAACCGTCTCCTCGCATTTCAGCTTGTTTTGATGGATCCATGCTCCATAAAATATCTGTGGCTGCTTTTTCCATGGCTGTCTTTGGGGTATAGTGTGTTTGTGTGGCAGAATTAAAACGACTACAAAAAGATGCAGAAGAACTCCAAAAAGATGAGGAAATGACGCTAACGTCAAAGGCTATTTTTGTGAATGATATTGAGTCACAAAAGGATTCTTTCATGATATTTAACCAAGCCTTGCGTGTTTCCACGGCAAGGAACCGCATTAAAATATTCACATCATTCAGAGATACATTCTTATAACTTCGGAGGCTTTCTGGGGAGGGAAGCAGAGGCAGTTGCATAGATTCCTTCATAAATGGAATAGTTTCCATACTGACTGGGTCACCTTGGCCTAAATTTTGTAAGGCCTTGTTTAGACGATTGTTTTTTTCTGTTTGTTGTTGTTTTAGTTCTTGACTGAGGCCAAATCGTCCATTTGCCAATAAAAAGGATTCATCCGTTAATTCCGTCACGTCAATTTCAAGATAACCATATGTTTTTGCAATTTCAGGAAAGGCTTTTTCATCGGCAACCTTTGAATTAATTAATGACGTTTTGGATGACCCGCAGTGGTGTTGAATCCACTGCAGATGTTTTTGCATGTCTTTTGGTTTAGAGATCATTTGGCTTTCCATAAAATGAAGCCAGAGCTCATTTTGATAATAAGCAGAAAAGGCTTTTTTAATTAAGTTTTCTTTGATTGGTTCCATAAAAACTGTACTTTCTTCTCGGTCATTTGCAGCAGCAATGGGGCCAAAGCCTTGTTGAAGCATTTTGTTTGAAATTTCGTTCATGATGACTTGAAGGTTTTGAATAAACTTGGTGGTTTTAGAACTTCGATCGTAAAGTAAATCTGTCAGGCTCAGGGGATTGGTCATGCTGACTCCAGCGTCATCGATACGCACATAAAGATTTTTAACGATGCCTGCCTGAAGTTTAGCATGCCTTCCAGCAGATGATGTTGATGATAATAACATGAATGAACTGAAAATCATAGGTAAAAGAAACCAGAGAAGTAAACAGCCAATCAAGACTGATCCTATTGTCTTAAGCCAATGTTTTGTTTTTTTAATCAAGTCTTGTCGACGCACTCCATTCCATAAATTCGATGAGTTGCCATTATAAGTTTTCCCAAAACCTTTTGGGGTCAAGAGGCGGCTAAACCATTTAGGCATATACTCATGGCCTGGAATAGAAACCAGGATGGTTAAAATCCATTTTTGCCATGGTTTCCACGAGGCAGCGAATCGGTTTCTTTTCCTAAGGGGCCGATTTGATGATGATGAGGATGAGGCATTCATTTTATTTGCTTTCTGGAGATTCATTAATTTCTGGGCCTCGACTTGGCTTTTCTTTACAGAAGCGTCAAAGTTGCTTATTGGCAATTCCATAGTAGTGTCTCCATAATCTTCCTCCTCATCTACCTCTTCTTCTTCATCTTCAGAATAATAATGATTCGTTTGGTGACCAGTCACCAAGTTTAAATCTACTGTTACGGTTTTTGAGGTTGGCAGGCAGGCTTCTTCTGCTTCTTCTTCTTCTTCTTCCTGTTGGTGTTGTCGTCGTTGTCGCAGGGGAGGACTTTCTAATAAATCTAAAGAAGTTTCTTTTTCTTCTTTATTCTGCCAAACATCCATTGTCTTTAATGGTCGTCGGTTAATACAGCTGGTCCATTTTGAATAAAGAGACGAGTTTGCGTCGTTTATATGAATTTCTCTCTGCATGGCCATCTTATTTTTTTTCGTTTCTTTCAAATTTTTGCTTCTTCTTGTTGTTGTGATCCTCAAAAATCCGGAAATATTTTTCGGGTTTCCGGTATATATTCAAAAAAAAGTATCAAAAAATAATCTGGCTCCACTTCTTTCCACAGCAAGCAGATCAGATCAGAAAAAAAAATAAAAAAAAACAGCAGATGGCAACCGCTCGTGACGACCCCCGCTGGAATAATTTTTCACCATCGGAAATCACGACGTATGCCCTGAGAGATGCTCAGATGCATCCCAAAGATTGGACAGATAGTCTAAACAAAGGATGGGGAGGTGTAAAATCAAAGAAATCAGATAAAGCTCGTGCCATGGCTCCTGTATTGCAGAAAATGTTATTGAAGGATGGAAAAGGGAATTTACCGGATGGATGTATTGATTTCCAACTTGGCATGAAAGAATCGCAGGGGATCCAAAAAGAATGCAGGGTGTTGGAAACACGTCGACGTTTGGAGGAGCGAGCCAGTCAGAAATTGACAGAACAAAAAAAGGATTTGATTGAAATTTTGGACAGCTGCAGCACAAACGTGTTGAAAATAGATGAATTTCAAAAACAATACAAAAAAAATCTTCTCCAATCCACTTCTTCTCGTGCCAGATTAATGAAAACAGTGGAATGGTTGGATGAAATCATGACAGTCCAGGCTCAATATTTGATGAGCAAATACATTGGAATTGAAATACCTTCGGTAGATGCTCGAATGGATTCCATTTTTAACCCAGATATTCCTGTTTTAAATACTGCAGCAAATGTTTCTTATGCTGCCCGACGAGCAGGTATTTCAACCAGAGGTTCTTTTCTGACGGTTTCGGATTATATTAAACAATACACAAAAGAAAAAGATAAATTAAGTATTAATGAATATCCTTTGATTGAAGCCTCGCTGATCTCAACTGGAGGTTTTAAAACTAGGCAAATGCATAAATCGATCAAAGCCCCGAGAAAATATGAAAATCCTCATCATTGTCTTTGGAGTCAAGTAAAAACCGCAGCTTTAATTCCATTTTTTCCAGATTCAATTCGAAAAATAATATGTGTGGTTGAAATTGACAGCGACGGAAATAAAAGCACCTGGTGGAAACGATTTAGGAAATTTTGGTATCACCAAGATTCTTTGGCCATGCAGGATCGTGATCACGACACAGCCAACATGTTCATGGACGAATGGAATCAATTTGATATTAATTATATATTGAATATGGAAAATGCTTTATCGGATTCTCCAGGAAAAAGACCCTGGAGCAATGATGAATCAGGGGAGGATCAGCAGCAGCAGCAGCAGCAGCAGGTTAACCTTGATGAGGAAATGACAGATTTATTTGATAACGCCTATGGAAATGTAGTGATTGAAGAACTTAGCATGGCAGAAATGGATAAAATAACTAAACAAGTCACGGCTCAACTAAATAGCCGGTGTGAACAACAAGGAATCGGATGCCTTGATAATCCTTCCAAAACGTTTGTGCGAGAATTTTTAGGCATGTCAAAACTTAGCCATGAAAATAACTTAAGCGTGGTTCCAAAGTTTAACAATTTACCACCCTTACTGGTTTTAATGGCTGAGGCTGTTCCAGTACACCACCACCACGCTGATGATGATGGTGGTGGTGGTGATTTAGAGGATTCCCCGCCAGAAAAAAATAGTTTTGAAGCATTGAATCAATCGGCAACAGTAGCAGCAGCAGCAGCAGCAGTAAACTCTGACATCAGTAATAACAATAGTAGCGGTAGCAGTGGTGAGGAAGACAAAGAATTTGTTGTTGAAAGTATTCTGCGCCCTGACGTAATCATGACAGAAAATGCAGCTGAACATACTTCTTTACCAAAGTTAACTCAAACACATCTGGTAATGAATGATAATGGATCTTTAAATACTTCCTCAAAAGAAACAGCTGATAAAACACCAGCAGCAGTAAAAGGGGATTCTTTGGAAGTTTCTTTGCAGACACTGGTCGGCAAAACCATTATTGAAGCAGGGGATGCAGTAGCCGTCCGAATGTTTTTAAAACAGGCAGAGATCATGTTGGAATTAAAAACTAAAAAAGGGGCGGAACTTTCTTATAAAAGGTTGAGGTGGGCCTTGAGTCGATGTTGGGCTTTGATTAATTTTCTGTGTTCGGTGACCAATTCAATCTATCAAAATTCAAAACAAGAGGGCAAAGGCACAGAGATAATTACTAGATATGAAGCCGTGCGGAATGTTTTGAATCGACATTTCAGTTCTCCTGATTTACGAGCCATTTTGTCTTCTGCAGGCACTGGAAAAGAGGATGAAGTCATTTATGGAAACACCATTCATGAGGCAAGTTGGCCAGCTGATTTCCCCTTGATGAATCTAAAACAAGCAAAAAATCTTGGGCCATGTTCTAGCAGCATAAGTTTTGGTTCGATTAATACTGCTTTAGAAACAAGGACAGCAGCGTCAGTTTCTGCGATTGAGGTAGAAGCTTCTTGGGATTATACAGTGGGTGGCTGGCTTTGCATTCGTTGCATGAAAAAATTAAAAGAAAGGTGGGGAGATTGTCGTTGTCAATGTTTCCGAGGACACAAGCGACGTCAATGCATGGGCCCCATGAGTCACTGTTATGGGTTTCATCCGAATCGTTTGATGGAATATCTGGCCTTGGGTCTTCAAACGCGGTACAATGATGGTCGAGGCCCTGGGGATGCTTATTTCAATCGTACATGGGCTGGACGCCAGCGTTGGCGCCGTTGGAGAATGTGTATTAAAGATATTGTATTAAATGGAGATTCATGGTTTGGAGTCGTGCCAAAGAATCAACAGCGGCTTGGTTTCAGTGGTTTGAGTACTAATTTAAAAGAATTGACTCGGGATTGGTTGGAGCGCGTTGATTGGTCTCACTACAATTTATGGAATAAAAAAAAAACAAGGTACAAGCTGTTTGCCTTGACTGTGGCCAGGTTGGATATGTTGGTCAGGTGTGGTTCTTGGTTGGTCGTGGCGACTGAACAAAAAATGACAAGGGTTCAACCTCCGAAAAAAAAGAAACGTTCTGGAAATCGTAAAAAAGCAGTCTGGTCTAGCGTAAGTGGCAGGTGTGCTATGTGTGGACAGGATTTAATTGTGAATAAAAACAATACCAGCCGGGGCCTTTGTGTTGGCTGTCGTAGTTGGGGGCCAGGCACAAATGCAGAGACTCAATTGATTTCCAATATACCAGAATATAGATTCTTTAATGCGAAAGTCAGCAGTATCGATGACATGGATAACGACTGTATAAAACAACGCTTTGATGCAGGCAATCAATTTGTTCACGCTCGTCCCATTTTGTGTGCTGAATCAGCGGCTCGTGGTATTGCTGTACCTGTTTTTTCTCCGAATGGAATCTTGGCTCACGTGAAAAATAGAATGCGTAATCTTTTATATCCTGATCAGGAAGGCTTAGACGAAGAGGATGAAGAGGTTCAATTGGGTCATTGGCATGAAGGAATCTATTATCCACATCCTACTGAAAAAGAAAATGCATTGCTATCCATGGATAGTAAGCAACAACAACAACAACAACAACAACAACACATCACCATCAGAAAGGATTCTTTAGTTTTGCCTTCCCAGGCAGACCAAGAAATAATGCTGCATGGGGTTTGGGAAGAAGTTCGAATTGAGATTTGTTGTTGGTCGAAAGACTCATTTAAAGATTTATTAAAAGAAAGTTCTTGGGATTCCGAATCGATTGCTTTGGCTAATGAATGGCGACGCGTTTGGCATAACGTGATTAAATGTTTTCAAAACAAAACTGAGGTTCAAGCATTTCGAAAAATAATGATTGATTTCTTTAGTTTACCAAATTCTACTCAAACAGAAGCCTCCTTGTTATCTGCTTTACCGGCAAATGTGGTGCCAAAGAAATTAACCATTTTTGGAACCATTAAACCTATGTCAAAAATGAGTCAATGCAAAGAAATGATGGATATGAAACGTCAGGATCAAATTTATGCAGCTTCAAAAAATTGTTTGAGTCGACTCATGCGATGGTGGCCAAGGCCTGTAGTGGAAATGGTGAATCGGTGGATGCGATGGAAAGATGATTTAATTCTGTTTAAAAAAGTACGTCGTAATTTTGCTAAAAAAACAATAGTTCCAAAAAAAAAGAAAATCAAATTAAAAGCAGTCAGCATAGCACCACCACCACCAAGGAAAGAAATTAAAAAACCCCTCCCCCCTGTGATAGTACCACCGCCTCCTCTTGTTTCCTCCATCATCACGGTCACTGAAACGGAGACGCCAAGGTTGTCCTTTTCGGCTCGATGGTGTTTAAAACTTCCTGAAAAACAAACCCGAAAAAGGAAGCGCCAACGCCAACGCAAAAAGTAAATTAAAAAAAAATGTATATTTTTATTATTATTATTATTATTATTATTATTATTATTCGTGTATCATAAATTTTTAAAATTATTTTTTGCTTCTTCTCGTGAGGCATAACATTTTATTCGAAAAGGCTGTTTCTGGCAACATAAATTGAGAACCATGCGGCGAGGTTTGGATAGGCTAGGAACATCAATGATATGCACTGTAGAAGTGATGTTTGTACACCGGATACACAGGCTAAAACCTGGTGATTCTCCAGGTTTGTTTAGGTAAGGATAAATGACTGAAACACAGGCACAATCACAGCCTAAACTTTCAATTTGACGGTCTGGTATTTTTTCACCATAATAATTTTTAATGTTTGTATAAATTGTGAGGCAGGGGAAACCAGCAGGGGCTGCAGGTTGGTAACCACCACTACCAGGAGCCTTTATCTCGTCGTTAAGGCATTGTTTAAAATCATTTAAAAATTTTATTTTATTATCAGGATTCATTTTTTTTTATTATTTTTATTTTTTTTTTTTTTTATTTT
>SDBT01010812.1_pt1 | contig 14714 bp, 6 predicted proteins | sample 2277101 | NCBI WGS metagenome assembly SDBT01 (sample SAMN10404973, study PRJNA504765) | marine sediment metagenome | isolation source: marine sediment core GS10_PC15, 103 cmbsf | place: Arctic Ocean: Southern Knipovich Ridge | collected 2010
TTTCCCCCTTCTGTCTTGACCTATACGGGGTATACGAGGGGGCCGTTGGTGGAAGACTTCGATTTCTTTGATTGCAACGTTCCCGCCGATAAGCCAGATGTTATCCGATGCGGCGGTTTCAAGGCTGAGGGAGGAATTGCTGCTGGCGCCAGCGGTGATGTGGTTTCTCTGACCTTTGATGTTAGTCTAGATTGCGAGGGAATTAGGACGGTAGGTTTACAGGAGTTGAAGGATGACATCAAAACTTGGTCTGCCACCTCTGGTTGTTTTGACTGCAGCTTTACCTGCGATGTCAATGGAGACGGAGAGGTCACACCCCAGGATGCCCTGTGCGCCTTTCAAAAATATTTGGGATATCCTGATACTGCCTGCGGGCCGGCTGAGGAGATATTTTGTGACGTGACCGGAGACGGCGATTGTACCCCTGCTGATGCCCTTGAGATTTTCAAGGAGTATCTGGGACTGCCAAGTGTCTGCTCGGCTGAGCCGGTGGAGTAATCGATGGTTGAGGCTTACCCCCTGCCTCGGAGCGGGGGTAAGCCCTTTGGGGTGGAGGCCTCGGCAAAAGTGCCCCCACATGCTACACGCCTTTTTACAAGATACCTGGATTGAAGGGTACAAGTAAAGCAAGAGAATAAAATGATGCTGACTAAAATATAGATGAATAAACAGAGGAAGGTAATGCGATGTCATTGAATGTGAGCAGGGTGCTAAATACCCATTGGATCTCCAAGAATTGAAGGACGATATCGCCACCTGGACCACTTCTCTTGGCTGTTTCCAGTGCGGATGCAGTTGCGATGTCAACGGAGATGGAGAGGTCACACCCCAGGATGCCATGTGTGCCTTCCAGAAATATCTGGGGATCTGCCCCACTGCCTGCGGACCATGTGAAGATATCTGCTGTGATGTGAATGGGGACGGTGAGTGTACACCGCAAGATTCCCTTGAGATCTTCAAGGAGTATCTGGGACTCCCTAGTGTCTGCTCGCAATAGGCGATGGATTAGTTGATTGACGCTTTCCCCTGTCAGGGAAGGCGGGGGCGAGCATCTACCCTATTAGGGAGAGGTAATATCTATTTGGAATCGTTTTAGAAGGGAAATCTTTCTAAAGGGAGGGTAAAAAAATGTACAGAAAATCAAGGATCTCGTTTTTGATATTTATGTTAACCTTTTTGTTAGTGGTATTTTCGTATTCTGACACATGGGCTGAAGGGGAGCCCTATTTCCAATTCTGCAATGTGATGGCCCTGAATACCCCTGACGGGGTCCAAACTGCACTTACGGCCATGGTTTTTGACCCCAACGGTACGGTTCCGGTCACCATTAGCACCTTCACCGTGGCCGGTCCCGGAGGCTTTGCTTTTAGCTTTACGGCGGATGACTACGTTGAAGGTTTCAATGTGTACTGGCACGGAATCCCGGCCCTGCCCGCTGACGGGGAATATACCTTTACCGTGACCGATAATGAAGGAAAAGTGGCGACGACTCATTATTATCTGGAAGTAGGCAGCATTATACCACCGCCTGATTCCTCAACGTTACAGGCCTCTGGCGATCCTCTTTCTCCCACCTTGAGCTGGGGGGTCCTATCAGGATACCAGGGCAGTCTGTTTTATCTGGCCAGGATTTACGATATGGACTTCAATTTCATCTGGGAGTCGGGCTTTACCACAGAGAGCTCTGTCAATGTCCCCGCCGGGATTCTTATTCAGCCTACTTTATATCAATGGAGAGTTGAGGCGTTTGATAGCTACCACTACTTTGTATCAAATAATTGGGCTGTAAGTCAAACCGTTCCTTTGTCTATTGACGACAACCGGCCCTACTTCACTTGGGCAGCCGTATACAACCGACAAAATCCTGACGGATTCTTCTATACTACCATACTCGCTGATGTTACTGATCCCAACGGTTCTCTGCCGGATAGCATCTCGAATTTTGCCGTGACCGGGCCGGGTGGTTTTACATACACTTTTCAACCGGAAGATTTTGATCCGGGGTGGGGCATATTTGAGCATTCCCTTGATGGCAGGCCCCAGGACGGAATCTATACCTTCACGGTAACCGACAATGAGGGTAAAACCGCTGTTACCTTTGATTACGTGAAGACCCATGATGTCCCCCTGGTTGATGCATCCTCCCTCCAGGCCTCGGGTGACCCGCTGGCCCCCACCTTAAGCTGGGGCGCTCCAGCAGGTATGGATCGCTCTCTTTATTATCGAGTAATAATAAAAGATGCTGAATGGAACGAGGTGTGGCGCTCCGGGAGGACTTCTCTCACTTATTTTAGTGTACCCCAGGGGATTTTACAGCAGGGTGTCTCATACCGGTGGAACGTCAGGGCCTGTGATGATAAAAGATGGGTGCATATAGATAACCGCTCTCACAGCGATTATGTCGATCTGGTCATCGACGATGCCCGGCCCTACTTTGAATGGGCTATTGTCCATAAGCTCCAAAAACCTGACGGGTTTTACATTGCACCGCATGTCCGTGTGGTTGATCCCAATGGTTCGCTGCCGGACAGCATAACATCCGCGACCGTGACCGGTCCGGGCGGTTTTTCCTACACGTTTCAGCCGGAAGACTACTTACCATCCTGGAATCAATATTATCATAAAATTCCGGGACGACCGGCGGAAGGAGTCTATACCATTACCGTAACCGATATTGAGGGTAAAACCTCCATCACCCGTGACTATGTCCAGGCAAGCGACGACATTCCCATGGTTGATGAGGCCGCCATCTCGGTCACAGGTGATCCTTTGGCGCCTACGGTAAGCTGGGGCGGCATCTCCGGATATCAAGGCCCTCTCTATTACCGATTACTTGTTGTGGATACTCAGTTCAAGCCGATATACCTATCCGGACGCGGACCAGAAACTGCCCGGACGATCCCCGGAGGAATTCTTGAACCGGACACACCCTATCTTTTTTATATAGAAGCACATGATCACTACGACTGGGTCGTTTTCAACAGCCGTTCCGACACGCAATGGCTCCAGTTGTTTGAATGCGAAGAAGACGACACCGGCGCCCTGGACATTGTGGGCAAGACCGGGGCTCCGGGTGGTACTGTGACCATCCCGGTCAGGATCCAGAACGCCCTCAATGAGATCGACTCATTAGGGTTTGAAGTGACATTTATCCCCAATATTTTGAGTTACACCGGATTTACCAGGGGTCCGCTGGTAGAGAATTTTGATTTCTTTAATGTGTCAAACCCGGAAACCGGTCTTATTCGTATTGGTGGTTTTGAAGCCGGAGCGGATACCATTCCTCCGGGTGCCAGCGGTGATGTGGTGTATCTAAATTTTAATGTAAAGACAGGAGAGAATGAATGTGAGCCGGGTCTAAAGTACCTGTTGGATCTCCAGGAATTGAAAGACGACATAGCCACCTGGTCCACCTCTCTTGGTTGTTTCCGGTGCGGATGCAGTTGCGATGTGAACGAAGACGGAGAGGTGACGCCCCAGGATGCATTGTGCGCTTTTCAAAAATATCTGGGTATAGATCCTACTGCCTGCGGGCCGGCTGAGGAGATCTGCTGTGATGTGACCATGGACGACGACTGCACGCCTGCTGATGCACTTGAGATCTTCAAGTGTTATCTTGGACTTGAGAGTCTCTGCCCACCGGTAGAATGTGAATAATGAGATGCTTACCCTCGCCATTTAAGGCGGGGGTAAGCATTTAGCACCTTGGTTGAAAAAATAGTGCTTTTCGTGCCCTGCCCGCCTCTCAAGACTCAAGCCCTGTTGGGGACTCTAACAGGGCAGGTGAGGCGGGGGGTTTAAAATTCCACAACCTGCAACTTGTAACACTATTTGGCTCCGCCTTGGCCGGGTCAGGATATAAGAGAATATTTAAATCATCTATAATATCTATTGTAACCGTGGTCTGCCTGCTACCGGTTACATGTGCCCTATCAGTAAGGGTGCCATAGATAACCAAAAGAAAGGAGGGAGAGAGAAACCTTCATACGAAAACTCAAAAGAAGTCTTTGTATCTAAACTAAGGAGGAGGATACTATGAAATCTACCGCCAAACATAGTTTGTTTGTTCTATTGTTTTTCGCCATTTTTCTATTGCCGGGTGCAGGTCTATGTGGAGAACCTGTGGATCTTTTCCCCGTGCCGGTGTCTGATGACACAACGCTTTTTCCCTCTGTTGATGACGATTTTTTGGAAGTTTCCTTTACGGAAGGCTTCACATTTCCTTTTTATGACACGACTTATGACTCGATATTTTTGAACACAAACGGTGGGTTTACGTTTGGCTCTGGAGACAAGCGGTTTGATGTAGCTGCCACCGAGGTAACTCAACCGGGAGTTGCCATTTTTTGGGGTGACATGTGCGCTTCCTGCTTTGAAGCGTATCTAAGACCTCATCAGATGGTATACCAGCAATTTGCGGATAGATTCGTTATCGCCTACAGCCAGTTCCAGGACTATGATGTAGAAGCCTGGCACAACACTGCTACGGTTACGCTGTATTCTACAGGGACTATCGTCATCGAGTATGGAGAAGTTCTTAGTGAGGACATCCTTGTCGCGGTTTTTGACGGCACACATACGGACGACAAATACTTGCCGCTGCAGACAATTTACGAAGATTACCAGTCGACGGGGACAGGCATCATCCTCTTTGATTATTGGGGTGAGGGTCCGGGTCATGAAGGAGAACTGTCTGGGAGGACCATAACCTTCAAAACCGAGACTGTCTGCGAAGAGGACGACTCGGGTGCCCTGGATATTCCTGGCACGAGAGGCGCACCGGGTGGCACGGTAACCATACCGGTCAGGATTCAGAGTGCCCCCAATGATGTTAGTTCCCTTGGTTTTGAAGTGTTTCCGCCTTCTGTCTTGGCCTTTACGGGGTATACGACGGGTCCGTTGGTGGAAGACTTCGATTTCTTTGATTGCAACGTTCCCGCCGATAAGCCAAATGTTGTCCGATGCGGCGGTTTCAAGGCTGAGGGAGGAATTGCTGCCGGTGCCAGCGGTGATGTGGTTTCTCTGACCTTTGATGTTAGTCCAGATTGCGAGGGAATTTGGACGGTAGGTTTACAGGAGTTGAAGGATGACATCGCCTCCTGGTCTGCCACCCATGGTTGTTTTGATTGCAGCTTCACCTGTGATGTCAACGGAGACGGAGAGGTCACGCCCCAGGATGCCCTGTGTGCCTTCCAGAAATATCTGGGGATCTGCCCAACGGCATGTGGACCGTGTCAAGATATTTTCTGTGATGTGACCGGGGATAACGACTGCACGCCTGGAGATGCTCTTGAGATCTTCAGGGAGTATCTGGGACTCCCCAGTGTCTGCTCGCAATAGTCGGTGGATTAGTTAATTCATGCTTGCCCCTGTCAGGGAAGGCGGGGGCGAGCATCTACCCTATTAGGGGGAGGTAATCTTTTTTGAATCGTTTTAGAAGGGAAATCTTTCTAAAGGGAGGGTAAAAAAATGTACAGAAAATCAAGGATCTCGTTTTTTTTAGTTATGGTAACTTTTTTGTTAGTGGCATTTTCGTATTCTAAGACATGGGCTGACGGAGAACCTTATTTTTGTTGGTGTAATGTGCAGGCCATGAATACCCCTGGTGGGGTCCAAAATGCACTTGCTGCGCAGGTTTTTGACTCCAACGGTACGGTTCCGGACACCATTAACGCCTTAACCGTGGCCGGTCCAGGGGGCTTTGCTTACAGCTTTACACCTGATGACTACGATGAAGGTTTCAATGTCTACTGGCACGGAATACCGGGCCAGCCTGCTGACGGGGAATATACCTTTACCGTGACCGATAATGAAGGGAAGGTGTCCACAAGCCACTCCTATCTGGAAGTGGGGAACATCCTTCCCCTGCCGGATGCCGCGTCTCTTCAGGCCTCAGGGGACCCTTTAACCCCCACCTTGAGCTGGGGTGCCCTCATCGGATACGAAGGCAACGTCTTTTACCGCGCCAGGATCTATGACATGGATAACGATATTCTTTGGACTTCGGGCTTTACCACATTGACCCATACGGGTGTTCCTTCGGACGTTCTTGCTGAAGGCGAAAGCTATCAGTGGCGAGTGGAAGCATTTGATGACCACAACTATTTGGTATCCGATAATCGGGCGGTGAGTGAGACGATTCCGTTGGTGATTGACAACAACAGGCCATATTTTAGGTGGGTTGTGGCATATAGCGGGGCCAATCAGGATGGATTTTACACTGGCCTTCTTGCCAGTGTGGTTGATCCTAACGGTTCACCCCCCGATAGTATCAGTGAGGTCACTGTGGCCGGCCCCGGAGGATTTTTCTATACATTCCTCCCTGAGGAATTGGGTCAATACGGTGATGAACTCATATATGAGCACCATAGTGATGGCAGACCCCTCGATGGCATCTATACCTTCACCCTAACGGATAATGAGGCAAGAACTGCGGTCAGCCATGATTACGTGAAGGTGCATGACGTTCCCCTGGTTGAAGCCGCCAGTCTTGCGGCCTCGGGAGATCCTCTGGCCCCCACCCTGAGCTGGGGCGCTCCGGCAGGCATGGATCGATCGCTCTATTATCAGGTGTACATAGAGAGCATATGGAGATCACCCCATACACCTGATACGACGCTCCAGGTACCCCAGGGCATCTTACAGCAAGGGGTTGCCTACAGATGGCGCGTTCGGGCGCTTGATGACATAAACTGGGTTCATTACAGCAATCGCTCCAATTCCAACGGGGTCGATCTGGTTATTGACGATTCTCGCCCCTATTTTCGCTGGGCGGGGGTCTGGAAACGCAATGATCCCTGGGGGATCAGGACGGCCATGGATGCAAGCGTATATGACCCGAACGGTTCAGTTCCTGAGAGCATTGTATCCCTCACCGTGACGGATCCAGGTGGCGGTAGCCACGACCTTAGATCGGGATGGTTTGGGGGGGAGTATAATGAGTTTTACATTACAGCCCCGGGCCCGCCTGCGGAAGGGGTCTATACCTTTGACATGGAAGACAACGAAGGCAAAACCGCAAGGACCCACGATTATGTGGAGACAGTGACCGAAGTTCCCATAGTTGATGAATCCGGCATTTTAGTCACCGGAGACCCTATGGCGCCCACCGTAAGCTGGGGCGCTATCTCCGGCTATCCAGGCCATCTCTACTACAGGCTTCGCGTATACGATTATCAATGGAATCAGATATACAGGTCTTCCCGGGCCCCTGATACGGCGCAGAGCGTTCCGCAAGAAGTGATCGAGCCGGGCAAATTCTACATCTTCAGGATAGAGGCAGCTGATCATAGACATTTTCCCACATTTAACTCTCGTTCGAGGACACATTACTTGCCGCTAACGGATTGCCAGGAGGACGACAGCGGTGCTCTGGATATCCCGGGTGCATCCGGGGGATCGGCTGGAACGGTGACCATACCGGTCAGGATCCAGAATGCCCCCAATGCTGTGGACTCACTGGGTTTGGAAGTGCTCTTCGACCCCTCTCGATTCGGATATACGGGTTTTAGCCGGGGTCCACTGGTGGACGGGTTTGATTTCTTTGACGTGAGTAATCCGGGGGACGGGATTGCTCGAATGGGCGGCTTTGAGGCCGGAGAGGACATCATAGCGGCCGGGGCCAGTGGAGATCTGGTTTATCTCAACTTTGAGATATTCGACTCTGAGCCTGGAAAGAGCTATGGTTTCGGACTCCAGGAGCTTAAAGACGATCTTGCTGGATGGTCTACTTCCCATGGTTGTTTCCAAAGCGGCTGTGACGGTGATGTGAATGGTGATGGGGAGATCACACCCCTGGATGCGCTTTGTGCCTTTGAGGCATACCTTTCGATAGATCCGACAAGCTGCGGCATTCCGATAGATGAAGTCTGCGGTGATGTGAACGGGGATGGGGAAACTACCCCGGCTGATGCCCTGTGTATCTTTCAGAAATACCTGGGGATACCGAGTTGTCTGGATTAATTGATTTACCTCTCATTTCCACACTGAAGAGTAGACTCCAAGCGGAGGGTATTTCTCGGCTTTTTTGTTGCTGTGGAGTGAAGCCTACCCGCTTCAAGGGGGGCGGGAGTTCCTATCAACAAGAATGTATCGAAGTCTCTTGCTACGGGGCTCCAGTATGACTGCTTTCTGAATACAATTGGAGGAACCCAGTGTTACGGCTCGTTTGTTTGAATTGATCAAAAATATGTCCAAAGACGAGCAGAGAACCCTTTTGCAGAGTTGGAGGAAAGGCTATTAAGGAGGATTTTCAGATGAAAAGAATAACTTTTCCAGTGAAAAATATTACATTGTTTTTTTTCGTTGTCGTGTTGTGCGCGTTTTTCATGGGCGCTACACAAGTGCACGCCTTCTGGAACTCCGGAGGGCCATACGGGGGGTATGTAAACTGCATGGCAATGGCTGCAACAAATCCTGACATAATTTATGCAGGAACTGACAGTGGTTTGTTCAAAACAGTTGATGGAGGAGATACCTGGACCAGGACAGGCTTTCCTGAACTGATAGTTGGGGTTGTCCAAGCTACTCCTGATAATCCCGACATTATCTATGCGGGTACCGATGATGGCATATACAAAAGCGAGGATGGCGGAAATACCTGGACGCGGAAAGGACTGTCCGAAGCAAGAGTAAATGCGATAGCCATAGATCCTCTCAATCACGATATCCTCTATGCAGGGACTGGAAAGCCTCGGCAGGTGAGCATTGTTGGCGTTTTCAAGAGTATGGATGGAGGAGAAACCTGGGAGAAAAAGCTTTCTGAGAAAGAACGTAGTAGGGTAACGACGCTCCTTATTGATACCGAGAACTCCTCGTACGTATACGCTGGTGTCGAAGATGGTCGGGCTGGTCTTTGGATGAGCACAAATGGAGGAGATACCTGGACCGGCCCAGTAAGCTCTGGTTACCCTGTACTTGCCCTTGCCATGACACCTGCTGACTTTAGCTCCACATATATTTTTGCCGTCGTAGATGGGGCCTTCGATCACGATGACGTTTACGCAACTCCCGACCGATTTGAAACATGGGCATCCACAGGGGCGCCGAGTATACCCTGGAATCCACCTTGGGCCCTGGCTGTTGATCACAATGATCCCCTCACTCTCTATGTAGGCGCCGGGGGCTCCCTTTATAAACGCCCAGCTGGTACTGATACATGGTTAGAGAAAGCGAATGGCCTTCCTCCACCTGTGCCTTCAAGTATCGTGATTGATCCACGAAACAGCGACGTTCTATATGCTAGTTTTTCTGAAGGGGGTGTATATAATTCTACAGATGGGGCAGAGAGTTGGAGTATCTCAAGCCAGGGGATGAATAATACCTTCATAGAGGGCTTGGCCGTGCATCCCACTTCTTCAGATACGGTATTCGCAGCAATAAAGGGGGACGGACACTACCTGGCTAAAACGACCAACGGGGGCGCTTCATGGGGTTATCTGGTTAATTCACGCACCGATCGTGGAGCGGTTGCAATTGACCCCCAGAATTCCTCTACCATCTATGCAGGTTTCGGTTGGCGAGGAAGAACCAACCGGATCTACTCTATTGACAAGAGCACAAATGGAGGGCAAAGCTGGACAAGCACCGGATACCTGTTCTCCACGATCGGGTATCACTACGTAGGCGTTTCTGACATCTGGGTGAGTCCGAGTGATTCAAGTACCATCCTGGTAGCAGTGGCAGGCTATCCAACAGTTGGTGGCGGTGTCTATAGGAGCACTGATGGCGGAGCAACATGGGAGCACCCACGTAAACTTTGGGCTACTACGTTGGCCGCTGATCCCACAAACGACCAGATTCTCTACTTTGGAACTCAACACTGTGGGTACGTCAAAAGGTCAACTGATGGGGGAAGTAGCTGGTCGGACATTAGTCCCAGTGCCCCCCCCCTGGGGAATGTCCGCTCTCGGAGGTGCGAGATATAGAAGTTGCTTTGAACTCCCACGTCTATGCAGCGACAGATGAAGGACTGATGAAATGGGACGGTTCTGGTTGGACCAAGTTGACCGGTTTGCCTACTGATGACATTACTGCTTTAGCGATTGACAAATCCACGAGTTCAGGAACTCTCTACGTGGGCACTGGAGAAGACGGGGTATTTGTTTCCGAGGATGGAGGAGACACCTGGACATCTTTTAACCAGGGTTTGGGGAATCTCTCCATTACCAAACTGGCCATAAGTGACAGCCTACCCAAAATGTTATATGCTGGAACAGCCTATGGTGGCATTTGGAGCGAGGTGCTTGACTGTAATGGTGATGTCAACGGTGATGGTGAGATCACCCCCGAGGATGCCCTGTGTGCATTTGAGACATACCTGGAGAGATGTCCCACATCCTGCGATATTCCCTGTGAAGAGGTCTGCTGTGATGTGACCCAACATGAGGACTGCACCCCGGCTGATGCCCTGTGTATCTTTCAGAAATATCTTGAGGTGCCGAGTTGTCTGGATTAATTGATCTCATTTGCCTCCATTTTCGCGCTGAAAGAGTAGATTCTGAGCGGAGGGTATTTTCTGACTTTTTTGTTGCTATGGAGTGAAGCCTACCCCCTTCAAGGGGGGCGGGAGTTCCTATCAACAAGAATGTATCGAAGTCTCTTGCTATGGGGCTCCAGTATGACTGCTTTCTGCATACAATTGAACGAACCCAGTGTTACGGCTCGTTTGTTTGAATTGATCAAAAATATGTCCGAAGACGAGCAGCGAACCCTTTTGAAGAGTTGGAGGAGAGACTATTAAAGAGAAAAGGAAACATCATAGGAAACCCTTCTTCACGGTTGTAGATTACTCTACTGAGGATCGTGTCTACAAGGATTTCATCCAAAACATAGGTGCTGGCGGAGTGTTTATCGAAGCCCATATGCCCTTCTCCGTTGGACAGGAGCTTTCACTGACTTTTCCGCTCCCCAAGTACCAGAAACATATCAAGATTACCGGCGAAGTTGTCAGGACCAGCTCGGAGGGAATTGGCGTGAAATTCAAGATGGCTAACTGGGAGCAGGAGGCGATGATTAAATCTCTTTTAGAGATGATTTAGGCGTTTTTCAGCTCGGGTTCATCGCTTGGCTACTTACCGCCCCCGTGAGTGCAGCTCTTATAGACCTCTACTTCACTTGCCATCCAGCTGTGGCCGGCTTTAGCACCACTCATAACAGAGTATGCCTGGTGGTGATGCAGCCTACAGGGACTGGTTGGTATTAGCTAGATGGCCGTGGGTTTAGGTCTGTGAATGATCTTACGTCCTATTTTGTTGTTGTTTGGCCTTATGTGCTCCACTGCTGGATTTGCGCTCAGGGCGCGGGTCAGACGGCAGGCTTAGGACAACCAAAAATCAGTAAGTAAGGAAGAAAAAGGGTGGGAAGAGATTCCCACCTTTTTTCTTTGCAAGGTTTTGGGTTATCTGCGGCAAAATCTTCCCAAAGCACTTATTACCAAGCAAATCTTGCCATTACCACCTTCGTGAAACACTCCTGCGAAATCTTTAACTACCTGCTTTTACAGCCTAAATTAATCATATCCCTTGTGGCACCCTTGTTGCTATTCTAATGGCTGGAGCAAAGCCAAAGGTTAATTCAACCGGTTTAAAGGGTGAACCATTTCAATATGTGATGGCTTATGGTGTTATCATCTATGATAAGGTAGGGGAGGCACCCCCTCTCCTTGCCTGTGGAGGTAAAACAAATGATGGTAAAATCTAAACTCATATCCATTTTTTTGTCAGTTTTGAGCCTGTTTTTGTTTACTAGTGTCGCTCTATCTCAGGACATTGATATAGAGCCCGATCCAGTGTGTGGGGGGAAGGGTGAGAGAGTAATTTTTACTGTAGTTATCAACAATGCCCCAAATGAGGTGGAAGCCTTTGGTTTTGATGTAGTAGGCTGCACGGATATCTTAAAATACGTGAGCTATACCAGAGGCAATCTCACCAAGGATTGGGACTTCTTTGACTGCAATCCCTTAGAACCTGGCAGGGTAAGGGTAGGAGGCTTTACTACCAAGGATAAGATAGAAAAAGGGGCTGGCGGATCGGTGGTAAATCTGCAATTTGAGGTAGTCGGTGAGAATGACTGCTACCTAAACATTGAGGACATGGTAGACGACATTATAGGTTGGCGTCCTGAGAGTGCTGAGTTTACTTACATTTACTGTGCTGAGGGAGCAGGTATAAAGGTAAAAGATGTCTCTGTTCCTGCCGAAGGTGAAGTAGCTATACCGATACTACTAGATAATGCCCCCAATAGGGTAGATGCATTCGGCTTTGATGTACTCTTTGATGATAGGTGGTTTACTTACAAGGGTTGCAAGCCTGGTGATCTCACTAAGGATTGGGACTTCTTTGATTGCAATGATATTGAAGAAGATATAGTAAGGGTAGGAGGTTTTACTACCAAAAATAAAATAACAAAAGGGGCAACAGGAGAGGTGGTGATCCTTGAGTTTGAGGTAATAGAATGCCAACCAGGCGATTCTACCAAGTTAATTCCCTTTAACCCGGTGGATAATATAGGTGGATGGTCTGCTTGCCCTGGTGAGGCATATTATGGATGTGCCCATGATGGGATTGCCATGAATGACCAGTGTAGTATGAAAAGTGATACCATTACCTTTACAGTATCGGTCAACAGTGCACCAAATGAGGTGGATGCCTTTGGTTTTGATGTCAACTTTGACCACAGCATCTTGACCTATGAGGCTTATACAAGGGGTGACCTGGTAGAAGAGTGGGACTTCTTTGATGTAAGCAACCCTGTGGATGGTGTGGTAAGAGTAGGAGGTTTTACCACAAAGGAAAAGATAGCAGAGGATGCCAGTGGTGCAATGGTGAAACTGACCTTTACCGTTATTAGCGTTGCAGACGATACCTTAACCCTCAGCGAATTGGTTGATGACATTGCCGGCTGGTCCACGAAGGATGGATCCTTTACCTATTTCGCCATTGAACCATCGTCGGTCACGATGTGTGTTGGAGCCATTGTCGAATTCACAATTATGCCCGAAGAGATAGGAATCTCGCCCTTCACCTGGTTTGTGGACGGTGTAGAGGTTCAGACAGGAGACTCCCGCATATTTGAGTACAGGGGAATGGAAGCTAGAGCGTATATTATTAGCTTAGAAGACTCATCTGTTCCCCCTCTGTCCGCCCAGGCAACAGCTGCGCTTGAGGCCGAAGATGATACGGGCGCCCTGGACATTCCGGGCGCCTTCGGCCAAGACGGTGGCACAGTGACCATACCGGTCAGGATACAGGATGCGCCCAATGAGGTTTCCTCACTGGGGGTCGAGATTCATTTCGACCCAGATATCTTGCAATTTGATAGCTTTGACTTTGCCGGGACCCTACTGGAGGGTTTTGACTTTAAAGATGTCAGTAATCCCTTACCCGGTGTTTTGCGCCTGGGTGGTTTTACTGTCAATAACCCTGTCGCTGTCGGAAGTACAGGAGATGTAGTGTACCTCTCCTTTAATGTAGCGTGCGAAGATTGTACAGTTTCGAAATTAGAACTGCTCGACCTCGTAGACAATATCGCTACATGGACTGCCTCGGGGAGTTGCTTCCTTGCCTGTTTTGCAATAAGTATTGATCCAACCACGGCCACAGTGAATGTAAGTGAAGAGCAGATCTTCAATGTGGTCGGCGGTCTGGAACCCTTTACCTGGTCCATTGTAAACGGTGAGGGAACCCTCTCATCTACCACCGGAGAGCAGGTCACGGCTGATGCTCCTACAGGTGGGGTTACCGTGACCATCCAGGTTGGGGACAACCTTGAACAGACGGCTACAGCCACCGTAAATGTCTATGAAGAACTTGCCATTGATCCGACTTCGGCCACCGTGATGGTGGGTGAAACCCAGAACTTTCAAGTGGTAGGCGGTCTCAAACCGTACAACTGGTCAATTGTTGACGATGACGGCATCAAGGGATCCCTGGATCCCACTGAGGGAGAGCAGGTCACCTACACGGCGCCACCAGACGAGGTCCCTGATGGTCTGGTCACCATCTGGGTTCAGGACAGTCTTGAACAGACAGCCACTGTCACTGTAACAGTAGAACCCGAACAAGAACTCACACAACGAGAGACCACACGAATCCCCAACCCAGGTGACGGTGGTGGTTGTTTTGTTGCGACCGCGGCCTTTGGATCAGTGCTTGAAGGACATGTGGACATTCTGGGGCAGTTCAGGGATGCGTATCTGCTGTCGACCAAAGTAAGACAAACCTTTGTGGCTACCTACTACATGTACTCACCGCCTGTGGCGGATTTTATGGCCGGGCATGAGGGTCTGAGGGCGATGGTGCGATGGAGCCTGCTGCCTGTTATTGGTGTGAGCTGGATGATCTTGCACATTGGTCCCGGAGTTACTCTGGCACTTATGGGGTTACTGATTTTTGTGATGTGTGCTGGTGCAGGGCTTACCCTGAGGAGGATGCGTCTCAGACGTCAAGCCTAAGGAAAAGTGGAGTGGTGGCGAAAAGACGGGTGGGAAGAAATTCCCACCCATTTTTTTGGTACTCATTTACCGTCTCCATTCTGCTCTCTGTGAGAAGAGGGGAGAGGGGATTGACTGCAGTTCTGATCCCGTTGGCTATCTCATAATGCCATATGTCAGGGACAACGGGGATTATTCTGCCTGCATGGATTTGCTTCAGGATTTCTCTTGCCTCAGCCACATACTCTTCGTCATCTAACCACCACTTGAGAGAGGCGGAAGA
>SDBT01010813.1_pt1 | contig 14714 bp, 5 predicted proteins | sample 2277101 | NCBI WGS metagenome assembly SDBT01 (sample SAMN10404973, study PRJNA504765) | marine sediment metagenome | isolation source: marine sediment core GS10_PC15, 103 cmbsf | place: Arctic Ocean: Southern Knipovich Ridge | collected 2010
TATACTTCTAAAATAGCTGATAGCCTGCAACTAGATCTTATTATACATAATTGTGCCGGATGGGCTACCAGTGGCGGACCCTGGATAACACCGGAAAAGTCGATGAAGTCAATAATCTGGAGTGAATTGTCAATCTCGGGTCCACATACCTTCGAGGGTAAGTTGGATCAGGGTGAAACTTTACACAAATATTACCGGGATATTGCGGTATTAGCCATACCGGAAGAGCCACATGAAAAAGTGTGGCAATATTTTCAACCATCACAGGTTATCGCGGATATTAATCTTGAGCAATCGAATCGATTGGTTGACAATAATATGCAAACTTCTGAAATATTTGTACAGACCGATCCTGGAGATCATCACTGGATTCAGCTTACGTTTAACAAGCCCCTGCAAGCACGGCTTATCACATTGCATACCCCCACGATAGCGTCCAGGGTGACCTTCGATGGGGCAATTGAAATTTCTACTGACGGCAAAAATTTCAAACAAATTCGGAAATTTCATTATTATGGACGTATTCCTCCTTTTTTCACGATTCCATTCCAAACTGTCACCGCCAGTCACTTCCGGATACGATTTTCCGTTCATTCTATTGAAGGTGCTGTTAATCTCAAATTTTCTGAAGTGCAAGTGAGCAACGCCCGGCGTATTGAAAACTGGTATCCCAAAGTCGGTAAAATACAGACGACTCTTAACCGCTCTGTGTTCCCATTTGAGATGCAAGATTCATTAGCTATCCCCCGGGATAAAATTATAAATCTTACGGAGAATATGAATTCCGATGGTGAATTATCCTGGCAAGTGCCGCCGGGAAATTGGACGATCCTGCGTTTTGGATATACAACCACCGGTAGTACGAATCATCCCTCACCTAAAGAAGGTCATGGTTTGGAAGTTGATAAAATGGATCCTGATGCCGTGGCTTTTCAGTTTCATCAGGCTCTCGATAAGATTATTGAACTGAAAGATTCTTTGGGAAGTAATGAACCCTCAGGCATTTTGATTGATAGTTATGAAGCGGGACCACAAACATGGACAGACCGGTTTGCTAAAGAGTTTCAGCTACGAAGGAAATATGACATGTCCTCCTTTTTGCCGGTGCTGACCGGGCGTGTCGTCGAATCATTGGCGATATCTGAGGGATTTCTGTATGATTATCGAAAAACCATCGCAGATTTAATAGCGGAATCCTATTACGGCACCTTCCAGAGACTGGCACATCAGCATGACCTTCAATTGATTGCTGAGCCATACGGAGGAATTTTTAATCAAGCACAAAATGCGGAATATCTAGATGTTGTTGTGTCTGAATTCTGGATAAAACGTCCCCAGAATAATAATGTTAAAGAAATTGCTTCAATAGTTCATACATCGGGGAAAAAGATAATTGGAGCAGAATCCTTCACTGCCAAACCTGAACATGGAGCATGGCGGAATCATCCACTTACCCTAAAATCCCTGGGAGATCTCGCTTTTACGCAAGGATTAAACCGTGTTATGCTCCATTCTTATTTGCATCAACCCAGATCGGAGTTTGCGCCAGGATGGACCCATGGGCGTTATGGTACACACTTCAACCGGTTAAATACCTGGTGGGAATATGTTAATCCCTGGATATCCTACTTGTCGCGTAGTCAGTATTTGCTGCAGCAGGGATTGCCTGTTACAGATATATGCTTGCTAGATAGCGACGATCTCGATGAACTTGTAGAAGCAAATTATCCCGAGATTCCAAAGGGATACGATTATGATATCTGCTCCAGAAATCGCATTCTACAAATGAAACACCATAAAAAATCATTGATACTGCAAAATGGACAAGAATACAAAATACTCGTATTGCCAGAATATAATTTTATGTCGCTTCCCGTGCTACGTCATCTGCATAAGCTGGTAGAGGATGGGGCTGTAGTTGTCGGATTACCACCCGCTTTACCACCTGGATTGCAGGAGTATGTATATAAACAAACAGAATTCATACGTTTAGTTGATGACCTTTGGGGTAAAATGAATATAAAATCCAAGATGCCAAATCATTTCGGTGAGGGCAAAGTGTATTGGAATGGATCTTTGAACGATATTCTTAAAGAAAATCTGATTCATCCTGATTTTGTTTATCAATCCCATACCATGGATGCGGATATCAGATACATTCATCGTACTCTAGAGGAATCAGAGATCTATTTTCTTTCTAACCAGGATTCACAATCGGTCACAATTACAGCCGACTTCAGAATAGCGTCGAAACAACCGGAGTTTTGGAAATCGGATCAAGGGACAATAGAAGCTTGTCTTATTTTTAGAACTCAGAATGATAGGATACAAATGCCCGTTCGTCTCGATCCATATGGTTCCGTATTTATTGTTTTTAGAAAACCGTTACCTGAGAAATGGGTGACTTCGGTCGTGAATTTAACGGACGATATTATGTCTGATTCAAGCAATGTAGTCGAAGATTCTTTTTTACCCGAAGAGCTTGAATTCTCCGGAATGAGCGTGATGTTAAATTCCCCTACATCCTGCCAACTAACCTATTCAAACGGTGACCAGAGAGATTTTACTATTGATCCTCCTGCTTCTGATCTTGTGCTCGATGATTCATGGAAAGTGAAATTCCCCGATGGTTGGGGTGCACCGACATCAATAGTATTTGATTCTTTGATTTCCTGGTCAGACCATCCCGATGAAGGAATCAGATATTTTTCCGGGACAGCCACTTATCAGAATGGTCTGCCTATACCTTCTGGATACATACAGAGTGATCAGGCGTATTTTCTGGATTTGGGAGAGATTTATGATATTGCCGAGGTTTGGATGAACCATAAGAAGGTAGGTATCGTGTGGAAGCCGCCATTCAGACTTGAAATCACAAAATTTCTAAAAGAGGGTACTAATGATTTAGAAATCAAGATTGCAAATCGCTGGGTCAACCGATTAATCGGCGATGAACATATCCCTGTAGAATATTCATATGATATGGGAGGATCGGTTTTTACAAAAGGAGCTCTCAAAGATTTGCCCCCATGGTACTACAATGAAAAAGTGTTAAAACCACCTAAACGATACACTTTCACTTCATGGAAACATTATGAAGCCAATTCACCGCTTTTGCCTGCGGGTTTGATGGGTCCTGTTAAAATTAAAGTTTTTAAAGTAGTTTCGTTGAAATCTGCTATCCGGGAGATCTCTGACGGTAAGTGAATAATTTAGTAAAGATTATATTAGGCTAATTGGAGGGTTCTTGTGCTCACAAAAATAAGCGAAGAATATCAGTTTTTTAATGGCAAAAATAAAATTGGAGAAAGAATATGATGAAAATCTGTAAAATAATTAGGCCTGCCCTAAGCAAGATATGTTCCATGATAAGATTTGTTTTATTCTCGACCTTGCTGTTACATGGCTGTTCAAATGAAATCAAAGAAAATGAAGACACATTACTGCCGTTTCACACCAAGCGTACCGCGTCGACCGCTGACATGGAAGCTTCCGCCGTATCGCATGGAGATGATCTCAACTTCCAGGAGCTACTGGCGCCCGCGCCGTCGGAGGCCAAGTTTCAGAACGAGGATTATTATATCTGGGGTGGGAGTATGGTGCGGGATGCGGAAGGGAAATGCCATCTGTTCTACAGCCGCTGGCCGCGTGAAACCGGATTCGCGGCCTGGGTGACCCATTCAGAGATTGCACACGCGGTTTCGGATCACCCGACCGGTCCCTATAATCATGTGGATGTGGCTCTGCCGGTGCGCGGTGCAAAATTCTGGGATGGGCTTTGTACGCACAATCCGACCGTCCATGCGTTTGAAGGAAAGTACTACCTCTATTACATGGGCAATACCGGGGACGGGAAGAATGTGCGGGGATTGAACTGGACGCACCGCAACAATCAGCGCATCGGTGTGGCGGTGGCGGATCACCCGAACGGGCCCTGGGAGCGGTTTGAACAGCCGTTGATTGACGTCGGTGCGGATGCAGATGCACACGATGCACTGATGGCGAGCAACCCGTCCATCTGCCGCCGGTCCGACGGGACCTACGTGCTGGTCTACAAGTGTGTCGGGAAGAAGCAGCCCATGCCCTCCGGCGGGCCAGTAGTGCACATGGTGGCGACTTCCCAATCGCCCATCGGTCCTTTCGTGAAATATCCCGATCCGGTTTTCACCATCCCCGGCTCCAAATTCCCGGCTGAGGATCCCTATATCTGGGCACAGAATGGCAAGCTATGGGCCATCGTCAAAGATATGCGTGGAGCTTTCACTGGCACGGCACATGCGCTGGCGCTTTTCCAGTCGAAGGATGGCATCTCATGGGAACTGGCAAAACATCAGCTGGTCACTACATCGAGAGTGAACTGGCAGCAAGGGGGAGTCGAAACACTGGGGCGACTTGAGCGTCCACAATTATGGATCGAAAACGGTATCCCCGCCGTCCTTTTTTGTGCGGCGAAAAAGGGCGACGAAACATTTAATGTGCATATCCCGTTGCGTGAAGTCAACGACCAGGCCGGCATGCCCAACTGCCCGGTGAAGGTTCGAGGGAGAAACGATCGATGAGTACGAAAGCTGGTCTTACACTAGTGGTGTGCCTAACCTGCCTGTTCCCCGCAACAGTCATTACGGTAAATGCAAAAGAGGTTAGGATGCATACCGTCAAATCGAAACAGCTCGTCGTGACACTCTCTGACAAGGGGGAAATCGCGACCGTTGGTTTTGGTGACAAGCAAATGGTTCGTGCTGTACGCGGTCTTACGATCCTGGAGGATTGCCTGGTCAAGGAGGTCAGTAGCCGCAGTCTTCCTGAGGGCGGCATAGAATTCACGAAGATCCTCTTTCACGAAAAAGGCGAACACACCCTTACACTGGTAGAACAGTTCAGGCCAACTGCCACCAGTATCCGTTGGGAGATTGAAATCAAGGACGCCGGTGACCCCTGGAGCACACCCATACAAACACGGTTGGAGTACCTGGTGACTCGCGGTACAAAGTTCTGGACGGCCTGGGCTGATCCCCGGCGCGAAATTGCGGGCCGAATGAACAGGGAGCAGATGATTGCCTACGGAATTATCCCCGATGCGAATGCGGGTGGCAACTGGGCAGATCCTCTCGTGCCCGTGCCTATCGGCAATGCAACATTCTGGTATGGTGCGCCGCCATATCGATATGACAAGACCGGTATTCCTTTCTGCCCAAATGTCGTGAACAAACCTCCCCGGTATGGCGGCGATCAGGTCGTCTGTATACCCGTGGCTACCTTGATTGAGGCCGACAATAACCAGGGCTTGAGCCTTGTCTTGTCGCCCGAAGACCTCCTGCTGGACATGAGCCTGGAGACGAGCGAGGAAGGCAGCATTACCTTTTCCAGGTTCTATCATCGCCTGGGTCAGGGAAAGCCCGTACGCTTTGCAATGGACCTGATCGTCCATGAGGCCGATTGGCGTCCGGCACTGGGCTGGATGACACGCCGGTACAGTGAGTTCTTCGATCCCCCTAATCCCAAAGCACACCAAATCGCCGGAACGGGTGCGTACTCTACACACTGGGCCGACTTCGACGCGGAGAAAATGAAGGCGATGGCATTCATGGTCAACTGGAAGGCCAGTTTCGATTTCCCTTACATGGGTATGTTTCTGCCTCCTGTCAAGACGGACGACGCGCAGTGGGGGAGGTATGGAGGCGGCAAAGTGACCATCGGGGCAATGCGCGAGTACTCGCGTAAGATGCGAGAGCTGGGCTTTCATGTGCTCAGTTACTTCAATGTAACCGAATTTGGTGCCAAGGTGGAGTACCCCGCCCCGGAGCGAAAGGCCCTGTCCGATACGGAGTTGTGGAAGAATCCCAATGACTTCCTTTATGCGAAACTGGCCGATGCGATTGTATTGACCCCTGAAGGCGAAGTGGAACACAAGGGTTACTATGGCCCCACCCGTCCTGGGTTGCCGTATTGGACCTGGGGCCGTGCGGTTGTCATGGATCCTGGCGAACCGGTCTACCAGGAGTACCTCCTCACGCAGGCAAAGCGACACATCGAGAAACTGCCCGAAGCGTCGGGCTTTTGTATCGATCGGATGGACTGGCTTCGCCTGTACAATCATGAACGCGATGACGGCGTAAGCTGGTTTGGCGACCAGGCGGTCCGGTCGTTGAACTACTCCTGGCAAGACCTGATGAGCAAACTGGGGCCGCTGGTCCACGGGGCCGGCAAGGTCCTGTACTGCAACAACCACCCCAAGCGCCTGGAACTGATGCGGCATATCGACGGCATCTTCGACGAGTTCACCTACTCGGGCCTGCCGCTCAATACCGCATCACTGCTCGGAGTGCGCAAGCCGGTTCTCGGCTGGACAAGCAAGGAAGATGAATTAAAACCGGATCCGGATGCATTCTTCCAGAAGTATCTGTACCTGGGTGTATTCCCCATGTGTCCGTTTCCTGGCAACAATCATTCGCTACGACCCAGCAAGTGGGTAGACAAACTGTACCTCGACTATGGCCCGCTCATGATCCCGATGCGAGGCAAGAAGTGGCTGTTGGAACCGCACATTATCCATGTGCCGGATGGTAGCGCAAAGGCGAATATTTTCGAAGTCCCACAAGGCTATGTCGTACCGGTTGTTTTCGCGGGGGAAGCCTCAAGCATCACGGTTGTCTTGCGGAGCAACAAGCTTTTCGACGGCGAATTTGACGTGCAGGTCATTCATCCAGGTACATCCGAGACGATTCCCGTCGCATTAACCAAGGCCCCGGGCAGCCTGAAGTTGGATGTGCCGCTTAAACGAGGCTGTGGAATGGTTCAGATCCTACGGAAGTGATACTCGTCATCCAGAAGAGCCAAGTGAAACACACAGATGTGAAAGCTTTGGGGATTAAAAACGCTGTGAACTTTTCAGAAAATGCAAGTAAGCAGGCGGTTTCGATTAATTAACGAACATAACCAACACACAATTCTGAACAATATCGTATTGTAGACTATTAAAACTTATAATGTACGCATAGCACCTGTACGTTAGATGAGAATATTACTCCCACACAGTGTTGACAGGTTATGCTTATTCATGGGAAAGGAGTTACAAATATGATCCAAAGTCGTATTGAACGAAGGCAATTTCTCAAGGCCATGAGCCTGGGTGTAATCGCAGCAGCGATACTTAATGTCACAACGTTTGCAACTAGCCACACACGCAAGCTCAATGTGCTAATCATTTATACCGATGATCATCGATATACCGGTGTGCATGCATTGGGTGGGGAAGCGGTTAAGACTCCTTATCTGGATAAACTCGCCGATCGAGGTATTGCCTTTACAAATACGTATTTAATGGGCTCATTTTCCGGAGCAACATGTAAACCCAGCCGGGCAATGCTCCATACCGGGCGTGATTTATTTAAACTGGATGGTACTGCGCATAATCTTCCCACTTCACATACAACTCTTGGTGAGGCTTTTATGAATTCCGGCTATCATGCTCATTTTATAGGAAAATGGCACAATGATTTGAAGTCTTTGGCACGATCATTTAATAGTGGAGGAAAACTTTGTGGAAAGCCCCGATATCTGACCGATCAGTTTAGAATGCCATATAGTGACTGGCATGAAGATGGAATTTATCCAAGAGAAGATTGCTATTTGCTGGAATATGATGAACAAGGCGAAGTATTTCGTCGCCCAATAACAAAAGATGATAAACGAGGTCCGACAGGTACAGAAAAAACGGGACCACATGTATCTGAAGTATTGGCTGACGAGGCTGCTAACTTTATTCAAGAATACGATAAAAAGCAACCATTTTTTATGTATTTGGCGTTTCCTACCCCACATGATCCACGTCAAGCCCCACAAAAATATCACGATATGTATCCGTTGGATGAAATAGAGTTGCCCCCATCTTATATGCCGCAACATCCTTTCGACAATGGTCATATTGTGATACGTGATGAATTACTGGCAAAATGGCCGCGTACCCATCAAATTGCCAAACAACACTTATCAGATTATTATGCTATTATAACTCATTTAGATGATCAAATAGGTCTCGTGATTGCAGCTTTAAAGGAAAGCGGTATGTATGAGAATACCATCATTGTTATGGCGGGTGATAGCGGCTTGGGCGTGGGAAACCACGGATTGCTAGGCAAGCAAAATATTTATGATGAAGATGGTATTCATGTTCCTTTTATTATTTCGGGTAAGATGTTGAAGGAGGAAGACAAAGGAAGACGCTTTGATGCCTTGTGTTATATTCATGATATTATGCCAACTGTCTGTGAATTGGCAGGTATCCCAATACCAGAAACGGTGTCAGGGAAAAGTTTGGTGCCAATAATTAATGGTGAAGTAGAACAAATCAGAGATTATACCTATCATGCTTATCGTCAGCATCAGCGTGCTTACCGAAAAGGTGATTTTAAATTAATAGAATATGTAAGAGCTCCTGATAGCCATAGAGATCGAGGAGATTTTATTGTGGGCTCTCGAGTTACTCAATTATTCAATATAGCGAAGGATCCTTGGGAAACATTTAATTTAGCAGACTTCCCTGATTACCAAGAGATTGTTTCTTCGATGCGTGTTGAAATGGAAGAGAAATCAATCGAACTAGGTGATAAGGCCGATGGTAAGCGCACTAATGTTGATTTTTGGGAATACTATTAATTTGCGCGATATATTATTTTTTGCCTTTGAACGACGTATTTATAATATATCTTCTGAAAAATTATTTATAATAATCAATCAGGTTTAATTGCCCAGTTATAATCAAAGCTTACAAATTAGTCTCTATAAAAAACAGTATTAAGCCGTAATAGTCAAGCTGAACATTATGGGCAAATTGTTTTGGTAATAGACTCGACAAAAGGCAACGCTAATTTGATGCCGACATAAGATATCGGCTTTGGCTAAGAATAAATAGCAACTTTTAACAAGTAGAATTTAACTATAGGTATCATAAATGAAATTTTTAAAATATTCTTATCTACAAATTTTACTCATTAGTGTTTTAATTTTTTCACCTTTCAGGTTAGCTGAAGCAGACACTGTCCAAGATTCCGAGGACGCGACGGTTATAAGTTGCGAGACTTTTATCATCCATATTGAAAAGAAAGGATTTCGTTATTCGTTCAAGAATGCCGATGGTTCCCTGATCGTAGCTCCGCATGAAACTAGTGGTATACAAATTGGCGATCTTAAAAACCTACAGTTCGTAGAACAAAGTAAATATCTCGGTTCTGCAGGCAATGCACACCATTTTGAAATTGAGACGGCAGATGGTTTGAAAGCCAGGGTTACCATAAAAATATCGGATCACCATGCACGTTTTATGGTATTCCCAGAAACCGATACAGAGATCGCTATTATCTGCCGTACCGCAGGTGCATCTCCCGGTTACGGTCTTGGCGATCTTGTTGCCAATCGCGCCTGCCCCGAAGGATTCAAATCAATGATATCCCCCGGCCTTGGCACTGAGATTACCGGCTATGATAAAGAAGACTTTTTTGCAGAAATGCTTCTTGTGCGCTGCATGACAAATTTTGCGATCTATCCAAAAAGCGGATTTGCGGTTGTTAATATCGAACCATGGGCCAAGATCGTTAAGAGTACAGCAGACGAGGTTGCCCAGGGAAGCTCACGGACAACCAAAATTGAAGATCTGCATTACTTTTTCGGCACACCAAAACAGATATATGGCGAATTTTTAAAAACCAGAAACCTCAGGGGCTACCCGGTAATGCTGCCCAAATACGAATTCTTCGGCGTCGGCTGGGAGGCCTTTGGCGCCCTGGGCGGTCGCACCAGTCAAAAATCCGTTTTGGAAAATGTTGATAAATACCTTGAACTGGGCTACCCGCTACGCTGGATGGTAGTCGGTTCAGGCTTTTGGAAGACCGGGTTAAATCAGGGGCGCTATGGGGCAACCACAAGTTTTGGTATGTGGGATGAAAAGCTTTACCCCGACCCTCAAGGCCTTATTGAACATTTCCGCGCCAAAGGTCTCAAATTCTTCCTGGGTTTGCGTATTGGGTTTATCGTTGATGGCCCATTTACTGCAGAGGGTCTTGAAAAAGATTATTTTTTGAAAGAAAACGGCCATCCTAAAATATTCCGTGTTATGTATCACAGAGAACCCATTTACCTGCTCGATTCCCAAAATCTGGAGACAGTACAATGGTATATCGAACTGTGTAAAAAATGGGGTGTGGACGGCTTTAAAGAAGACTTATATGGTTACAGACCACATTACCTGCGCGATGACATACTCAACCCTATTAATATTGAATTGATGAAAGAAGGCTTCTACATAATGGGTCGCAACGGGTATCTTGGCTCCCAATCGGATGTCCACCGCATTGAGGATTTCAACTACAATCAGGACCAGGATCGCGGCCCTATTAATGCTCTGGCCACGGCTTATGCCGGCTTGCCTTTGCTCTATCCCGATATCATAGGTGGCAGTTTCGGTGGCAAGGATTTCGACGATGAAATCTCTCCGCGCATAAAAACATATCTGATGCGCAACGCCCAGTGGGCCTCAGTGCATCCGTCGCTGTCTATGGGCAAGGGTCCCTGGCATTATAAAGACCAGCAGGTTGAAAAAGTTATCCTGGAGGCCGCCAAACTGCACGACCGTCTGCATCCTTATATATATAGCCAGGCAGTGCGATTTTATCATGATGGCTACCCCTGGTCTATGTGTCCATTGCCGATTGCCTATTATCAGGATGAAAATGTTGATTATCGCGAGAATAATGTGACCAGGGGCTATCAGTGGATGATCGGTGATGCCCTAATGGCAACACCACTTTACGGCAACGACTACGACACCGCAACAACCCGTGATATTTACCTGCCCGAAGGCACCTGGATCGACTACGATACTGGTGAAAAATACACAGGTCCAATAACCTTAAAGAAATTTCTTTTACCTGTTGGCAAAACCCCTCTCTTTGTCGGCGAAACGGGTATTGTGGTAGAAAAAGAACAAAAAAAATTGGTAGCTAGAATTTATCCTGTAGCCGATTATGCAGAGACAATGTTCTTCGATAAGGATGCGATAACAGTCAGCCACATAAACGTTACAAAACCCGATTGGCAAGATCCAGGGGTGTTCGATACCACGACAAACTCACAAATCAAAGGTTCATGGATCAGACATGCATACCAGTTCGATTTCCAACCCGGCCATAATTACATCATCAAATAATATATATAATCCAAATAATGCAAAGCCAGCCGTCTGGTCCTGATATATCGTTGATTTTATAACTCTTAGCGAACTCAGCGTTCTCTGTGTTTAAAATGGAATTGTTGTATAATTAATTAACCATGAAAAATCCTTGATATATCGGGAACAGGTAAAGGCACAAGGATCAGGCAAAATTAAATTTGTATAAAAGGATAATAATGTGATGAAGGAAATACTACAAGTTATCTCTTTGATATTCCCACTCACTTTATTTATAGCTCTTACCAGTTGTAATCAATCCCCAAAAAACACTATGGATGGTCAATCGGCTGCATCAGAACATATTCTCTGGTATGAACAGCCGGGTGAAAACTGGGTTGAGGCTTTACCAGTCGGCAATGGTCGGCTTGGGGCAATGGTGTTTGGTGGTATAGATTCCGAACACATCCAGCTTAATGAAAATACAATCTGGTCAGGCAAAAAAAATAATTTTGACCATGTCGGGGCATATAAACATTTACCCAAAGTACGGCAATTGCTTTTTGAAGGAAAATACGCAGAAGCCAAAAAGATTGTTAATAATGAATTTTACGGTGAGCGCCCATTGTATTATTATCAGCCCCTGGGCGATATTTATCTGAAGTTCAGGACAGGAGACAATGAAACAAATAATCGATGGACGTTGGATCGTAATAATGCAGTTGCAACGGTAAGCTATTCATCCGAGGATGCGGATTTTACGCGTCAGGTTTTTGCCAGTTATCCGGACCAAGTAATTGTTATTCACCTGACCTGCAGCAAGCCGGGGCGTATCTCTACTAATCTGAGTTTGAGTCGCATCACAGATGCTGATTCCGCGGTCATATCAGATGACAACATTGTGCTTCGTGGGCAGGTTGACCGCGGGAAACCAACCGAAGGAGTAATTTTTGAGGCCCATCTTAGAGTAAATGCCCAGGGCGGAAAAATTTCCAGGAACGGTACCGGTCTTGGGATTAAAAACGCCGATCAACTTACTTTGTTGCTGGCAGCCGCGACAGATTATTTTGGAGATGATCCTGAAGAAGTCTGCCGGGAACAACTTGCCGTTGCCTCGCAAAAGTCATTCGATGAATTGAAACAATCCCACTTAACAGATTATCAAAAATTGTTCAACCGGGTTGATATTAATCTGGGTAAATCAGAAAGCGTTGATCTGCCTACCGATAAAAGGCTGCAAGCAGTCAAAAATGGCGGGGAAGATTTGACACTCGTAGCATTATACTTCCAATACGGCCGCTACCTGCTGATAAGTTCTTCTCGTTTAGGCGGGCTACCGGCCAATCTTCAGGGCCTATGGAATGCTGAATTTCAACCACCGTGGTTTTGCGGCTATCATTTCGACATAAATTTTCAAATGAACTACTGGCCAGCTGAAGTATGCAACCTGTCGGAATGCCATGAACCCTATTTTGATTTACTTGAAAATATGCTTCCAAACGGACGGAAGACGGCTAAAGATGTTTATAATAGCCGCGGTTTTTATGTGGCGCACAGAACGACACCATCACTCTTCACCAGTACGGTCAAAGGCCTGGAACTCTGGCCGACATCCGCAGGATGGCTCTGCCAACATTTTTGGGAGCACTATCGTTTTACCGGCGACAAAGATTTTCTTGCAAAACGTGCTTATCCGATTATGAAAGAAGCTGCTGAATTTTACCTTGACTGGTTGGTTGAAAATCCAGAAACCGGAAAACTGGTCAGCGGCCCGTCCTTTTCACCGGAAAATCAATACTTTTTACCCGGTACCGAGACAAAAGCCACTTTAGTGATGGGACCGGCTATGGATCAACAGATTATCTGGGATCTGTTTTCTAATACTCTTGAAGCCGCCTCTGTTCTTGGTATTGAAGATGATTTTGTCAAAGATGTTAGAAATAAACTGGACCAATTGGATCATGGTTTGAAGATCGGCTCGGACGGTCGCTTGCTGGAGTGGGCGGAAGAATTAAAGGAAGTTAATCCCGGACACCGGCATATATCTCATCTTTTTGCGCTGCATCCCGGGAGGCAAATAATTACAAGGGAATCGCCTGAACTTGCCACCGCTGCTCGAAAATCAATTGAAGGAAGACTCAAACACGGCGGCGGCTGGACCGGCTGGAGCCGGGCATGGATAATTAACTTCTGGGCTCGTCTGCTGGACGGCGATACAGCATATGAAAATATTCTGGCGCTGCTGCACAAATCGACGCTACCCAATCTATTCGATACCCATCCACCCTTTCAGATTGACGGTAACTTTGGCGCTACCGCCGGGATTGCCGAGATGCTGCTACAAAGCCAGGCGGGTGAAATTGAACTGCTGCCGGCACATCCAAAAGTCTGGGAAGAAGGATATGTTAAGGGATTATGCGCCCGTGGTGGGTTCGAGGTTGATATCTATTGGAAAGGTGGAACACTAATTAAAGCAAGGATAAAATCAAAAATCGGCGGTTCCTGCAAAGTCCGCTATGGCAATAAGACTGTCAAGATTCAAACCGAGAAGGGAAAGATTTATATTCTGGACAGCAGCTTAAATCACATTTAGCCTGAATTATTCACCACAGAGAACTCACCACAGAGAACCTAGGGACTCTGTGGTTTATGAACAAATCATACTTAGTTGTTTTCTATATTAAAACGGCAATTATGGTGAAAGAAATTAAGAGTAAAATGAGAAGAATATACAGTTGTGGAGGTTCTATGAAAAATGCAGGCCAGAGTGCGGTGGCAATTTTGACTTATAAAAAAGGAGTAGTCAAAATGAAAATATTTATAATTACTGTATTTTTATTTTACCTTTTATTTTGTTGTGATTCATCAACAAAACCTACGGATTATATTCCGGTTCCTATCTACCTCAATCAAAGTGGTTTCAACCTTGGGGCTCCGAAACGGTTCACCGCACCTACCCTGGACGATGGTACCTCTTTTCAGGTAGTGAACAGCAAATCCGGAAAGCGTGTCTTTGATGGGATAATTAGCAAGCACATTGGCGATTTCAGTGATTTCAATCCTCAAAGCACCGATGAGTTTATGGTAAAAGCGGGAGAGCTTTCCTCCTTCCCCTTCAGGATCGGTCACTGCTGGCTTGAGCGAGTTACCTACCAAAACGCCATGGACTTCATGATCGAGAGTCGTCACTTCTTTGGCAACTGGAAAGAGCGATGTGTGGGCTCCTTCGGCTGGCGCGACGACCACCACTTTGCCTGGGAGCTCAACGCCCTAGTGCCACAGTATCTCTCCAATCCGGAAGCTTATACTCGAATGCCGCAGAAGATCACCTACCAAAAACAAGAAGGCTTTAACGGTGCGTTAGCTCCCTACTCGAAAGATGCCCCCGATATCATCAAACTCATTCACCATGGCGCCGATGTAATCGTCACACAGAATCTGATGCATGAACTGCTCAAGGAACAGCTTGCCTTCTTCCTCTATGCCTGGCCATGGATAAAGCATTATCTCCCGGAACAGAACTATACCGTGGTTGCTGAATACGCTTTTTCCG
>SDBT01010814.1_pt1 | contig 14712 bp, 19 predicted proteins | sample 2277101 | NCBI WGS metagenome assembly SDBT01 (sample SAMN10404973, study PRJNA504765) | marine sediment metagenome | isolation source: marine sediment core GS10_PC15, 103 cmbsf | place: Arctic Ocean: Southern Knipovich Ridge | collected 2010
CCAAAGCCTAGCTTGTTCATAAGTATCCCTTAATGTATAAACAGTTGTGTATCATCATACCTAGGGGGCATTCTAAGACTACCTTATTTTCAATTGCCTATCCTTTATGGAGATTATTTAAACATAGAGATATTGAAATATGTATAACTTCTTCTTCCCTTGACCAAAGCAAGAAAATACTTTCTAAAGTACAATATGAGTTAGAAAGTAAGCCATTCTTTCAAGACTTACTTCCAAAGAATAGAATGGATGCTTGGAACAAACAAGAGATTTCTACATCTAATCATAACTCTTATTATATTAAACCATTTAATTCTTCAGCAAGAGGAATGTATCCTCATTACAAAATTTATGATGATGTCCTGAGAGATGATGATGTTACGCCAGAAGCTATTAAAGAAATATTTTGGTCAGTCTTTTTCCCTGCAGGCAAAACAGTCGGATGTCAGGATATCATAGTTGGCACACCACTTAGTCCAGATGACTTGTATGCTGAAATTGAAAGAAAATCAGCAGGAAGTGTTTGGAATGTTATAAAGCGACAGGCAGTAATTGAAGATGCCAAAGGAAAATGGTTGAGACCTTTGTGGGAGAAACGGTTTTCTTTACAAGATTTGAGAGAAATTCGTGATAGTATGTCTCCTTTTAGATTTGAAAGGGAGTATATGTGTAGACCTAGATCAACAGGTGACACACTATATCCTATGGAAATGCTACTTAATTGTGTTGACTACAACCTTGAGTTTTCTTACAAGATTGAGGGAATGATTTATGTTGGATGTGACTTTGCAATGTCAACTAAGATGACAGGTGATTACAATGTTTTTACTGTTGTAGAAGATGCTTCAGGGCATCCTTATACAAAACATACTGACAAAGGAGATATAGAAATCAAGAATCCTGTCTTTGTTAGAAAGATGATTCGCTTCAGAGGAAATATGGGGCAAGTTGACAAAATCAAAAGACTTAATGATGATTATGGTGGAACAAGAATAATTGGCGATAATAGTGGAGTTGGAGCAAAGTTTGTCAGAGAATTGAGAGATGAAAGTTTAACTGTTGATGCACAAGAATTTCAACCTGCGAGAAGAAACTTAATTTTAATGAATTTGAGAACCCTAATTGAAAAGAATAGAATTGTAATTCCAGGAGGACCCGAATCAAATCCTTTAACAAATATTTTATTGAATGAGTTGAGTGGATTCAGATCTGTCAAAAGTTCACGCACAGGATATGAATCTTGGCAAAGTAATTTGCAACATGATGACACCGTAATGTCTCTTGCAATGGCTGTAAAAAACATATCAAATCCTCGAAAAATCATGAAAGACTTCATTTTTGGGGTATAAGTTTAAATAATAGTTTGGTACCCATATTAAACGGAGGGATACTTTTGGGTCTTACTGAATTTATTACAAGTAAAATTTTGTCTCAAAAACAAACTACTACTTTTGCATCAGTAATTACAAAACCTTATTCTGTAGAACTTGCTTCAAGAAAAAAAATTGTTGTTGATGATAGTTCAATACCAACAGGTATGAAAACTACTCCCACAATTAGTAGGGTTAGTAAAGCAGAGCTTGAAGCAGTTTATATGAGTGAGCCAAATATGTTTAATGCTATAAACAAAACATATCAGCTTATTATGTCAGCAGGATACAGATTACTTGGCGATGCGAAAAGTGTTAAGTTTTTTGAAGAATTTTTTAGAACAATAGGAAGTCGTGGGGGAGAACTTGAATGGATTGAGCTTCTTACTTCAATTTTTAAACATCAACTAATTTATGGAGAAGCTTGGATTGAAAAGATTCCTGCAAAAAGAGATTCTGAAAAAATAGTAGATTTACAACTTATTGATCCAAAAAAGATGAATTATGCAAAGGATTCAGAAAATAAAATTGCTTTAGATGTTTATGGAAATCCTTTGGGTTATGTAGAAAAACTTCCTATTGAATATACTATTGAAAAAAAACAAATACCTCCGAAACCTGTTACTTTAGATACTAATGAAATCTTTTTTAATCCTGACCAAATTGCTCATTTTAAACTCTACACAATTGGAGATTCATTTTATCCAATTGGAATAATTGAACCAACCTACAGGACAATTGTAAGAAAATTAAATATGGAACAAGCTCTTGCAAACTCAGTTGACAGAAATGGTTTTCCAAGATTGCTTATAGAAATTGGAGATGACAACCACGAGCCAACAGAGGAAATGATACAAAGAGCAGTTGAAAAAATTAAGGACTTAAATTATATGGGTGTAATCGGTCATCCTTATTGGATGAAAACAAAAATGGTAGAAGCAAGTAATCCTGAAAAATTACAACAGCATCTTGAATATTATACCGATCAAATTTGTACAGGAACTGGTTTACCAAAAGCATTAGTAACAGGACTTGGAGCAGAAACTAACAGAGCTACTTTGAATAGACAAGAGTCTCTTGCAAAGCTTACTTTGAAAGATACTATTCGTAGAACGTTAAAAAGTTTTGAAAAAGAAGTAGTTGAACCTGTTGCTTTTAGTAACGGAGTAAATCCTGTTAAGTTTTTGTGGGGAGAAATTTCAATAGAAGAATTGGATGGAAAGGCAACAAGGTTAACAAAGTACACACAAGCAGGTTTGATAATTCCTGACAAAGGAATTGAAAAAGTTTTAAGAAAGTTTGAAGACTTACCTGAAGCAGAAGATCCAGATGCTATTACAAAAGCGAGAGAAATTAAAAAATCAAAAGAAGAAGAAAAACCAAAGGAGGGTTTAGTTGAAGGAAAAAAAGAAGTTGAGGAAAAACCCTCAAAAAAGTAATGATTATTCTTATTTGAAAGAATCTTCTGACGGATTATATCTTGCTGAAAATCAGGCTAAGATGATTTGGCAAGGTAATAAAAGTCTTATTGTTAAGTCTTTAAATTTTAAGGGATTGGTTGACAAACTCTTATATCTAATTGGCGGTAATGAATCTTATGGTGTTATAAAAATAAAAAAGATTACTCCAATTAATTTGGAAAAATTTAAAAATCTTGAAGAAAGACATAGGATTACTGATCAGGAAAGAAAGTTATGGTGGGGAACTAAACAAACTTTGTTTGCATATGAGTTTGAGTTTGTAAAAAAGTTTGGTGTGCTACGAAGGGTTGCTATTCCTGAAGGTACTAGAAATTTATTGAAAGGAGTAAAATTTTTATTTGATGAAAAAATCAATTCTACTTTAACTGAAAAAATGAAAAATATAATTCTTATAAAAAATTTTGTTTCTTTTTCAGGAGTTGATTTTGAATTGAAAGAAAAGAAACAAAAAGATTTTTTGATAAAACTTTCAGAGCCTGGAGATTATATTAAAAGACTTATTGAAGCAAGAATTGAAAATAATGATTCTGTTAAAAATAATTTGAATTTTATTTGGAGAACTAATTCTAAAAAACAAGATAATTTTTTTCCTGTTTATGATTTAATATTAATTAGAAGAGATCAAAAACTTTTGGAAGCTGAAGATTTTTCTGAAATTATTTTGATGAATGATTTTAAAGTAATTAAGTCTGGTAAGAATTTTGTTAATGAGGATAAATTATTAGAATATATGTTTGGTGAATAATTATGCTTGTTAAAGGTGGCAAAGCCAAATTTATTAAATTGTCAGATACTCCTGATTCTTATACTGGACATAGTTTAAAATTTGCAAGAGTTAATGTTGGTGAAACAGCTCTTGAGTTTCATTCTGGTGCTGAAGTTTGGAGCCATGCTGATTTGGATGACATGCCTGATGTGGGTGGAACAAATATAGACCACGACGTAAGATACTTTACTCATGCAGAGGTACTTGACCTGATTGAAGGTGCCGCCTTTTCCTTTCACCCATCAGACACAGCAGACGGTACAATAGCAAACTACAACATAATGTATGACGTAGACACAGACGAAGCAGAAACAACAATAGTTGTCGAAATCACGGCTGATGACACTCTCATAAAAGCATTTATTACAGAATCAGACCAGCCAACATTCACATCTTTGTCAGCAGGAGTATATGCAGGACAACTACATCTTTCCGCAACAACTGCTGGCAAAAAAGATACCAAGGTTTATTGGACTCTTTCAAAGCGAGCAACAGGAGGAGCAGAAACAATACTCATAACAAGTGAAGAAAGTATATTGCTGACAAACACTAATACACATTACGAAATCCATGGCAGTTTGACAACAGACCAAACGATTCTGTCAGACGACAGGCTGGTGTTCAAAGTTTATGGTAATCAAGACACTGGAGCTGGAGGAGATGCAACCGCAACGCTTTACATGGAAGGAACAACTGCAACAAGAATTGATGTACTGACACACTTCTTAGCTTTTGACGACCGCTATGTCCAAGTAACAGGCGACACAATGACTGGAAATTTAAATATGGGGGCTAATTCAATTAGTGGTGTAACAACATTAGGAACTACAAATAATATATTTGTTGGAAAAAATCTTACTGTATCAGGTTCAATTACAACAGCTGGAACTCTTGAAGCTGGAGCAATTACAGGAACTTCGCTTACAGATGGTACAGCTACTTTAGATAATGGATCATTATCTGGTGTTACTACTGTTGGTATGAATAATCAATTTGCAAATAATTTAGCTGATGGTACAGCTCCTTTCATAATAACATCTACTACGGTTGTTCCAAATCTTAATGTAGATCAAGTTGATGGGTATGATTTTGATCAAGATGTTACAAACGGTTCATCTCCCGCATTTGCTGGAACAAATATAACAGGATTAGTACCATATACAGGAGCAACAACTAACCTAAACATGGGATTAAAATACATATTGCTTGGAGATACAATCAGTATAGGTGGAGAAGAAGTAGAAGCAAATAGAGTAAATGGTATTGAAGAATTAAGAAGCGATGCGTATGTAAGTGGTCCTGAATTCCGTACACAACTAATTTATGATAATAATGGAAGCAATTTGCAAGTAGGAGACGGAACTGACACTGTTATACTAGCTGGTCCTTCAAGTAGTGAAGTAACATGGGTTCCGTCAATAGCGTCTTTTTCAGCAAGAAGGGCTGGTGGTGTTGCTGGAAGCAGGGCAGCACAATTCAATTACAGTCCCACTGCTTCTGGAAGCTATTCCTTGTGCGGAGGATACAGTTGCACTTCAAGTGGTTCAAAGTCTGTTGCATTTGGGAATTCAGTAACCGCTTCGGCTCTATTGACTTGGGCTTATGGAGACGGTTTCACCAATTCTGTTGAAAGCACTTTTGCCGTTGGATTTGGAGCAAAAGACTTTACAATATCTGCAACAACCATGACATTTAACGGGGTGACTCAACTTGGAGCACCTGGCTCAAATCACATTAATGTTGCTACAAACGGCAACCAGACTTTTGTTGGCTCAGCAGGCTTTTATCCAAGACTATTAAATCAATCAGGCGAACCAGCAGCTGGAACTGGAGCAACACAATTAGACACTAACGAAATGTGCATTTGGACTGATACAGATGACAGCAAGTGCTATTTTTGTTTTAATCATGGAGGAACAGTCAAAACAACAGAATTAATCTAAGGAGGATATATTATGGCAGATTTAATACTTAGTTTTAGAATACCTGAAGCAAAAATAGATGAGTATGTGGCGAACTATATTCATATGCACAATAACTCTGAAACAAAAGACGACCCAAATTGGAATGACCCTAAAGATGGAAGTGTGGTTTCACAGGTTCAAAAATACACTGACAAACAATGGGTAAAGGAACACATTATTAGAACAGTGCGTGATAAAATTGTGGACGGAAGAAATGAAAAGGAAAGAGAAAAAATAGCTGTTTACAACGCAGATGATGTAGAATAGATGAAATGGAGGAATTGATATGAAAATAGATTTGGAATTACAAGAAATAAATATATTGTTTTCGTTATTGAACAGGACAACATTGCAGGGATCTGAAGTTCAAGGATATGTTAATTTGATTCAGAAGATTCAAAAGCAGGTTCGAGAACAAAATAAACCACAAATAGTAAAAGAAATAAAACAAGAAAAAAAGTGATTTTATGGAATATGAACAAGGAAGTACACCAAGGTTCTACGCAACCTTTGCTGATTACAAAGGAGAGGCTGCAGTAATAAGTGGAATGCCAACAATTACAATAACACATATATGGGGTGAAAATCCTACTTATGATATTTTAGATATGTCAATGTCTTTACTTAGTGGAACAACTTATTCATATACTTGGAGTATTCCTGCAAGAGCTGATAAGACCACTTATACTGTATTGTATAATGCAATTTATAGTGGTGTTTCAGCGTCTACAAGAGTAGATGCTTTAGGTGCTTTTGATTTTCAAGTTATTCCTAGAAAGTTTTATGATAAGAAAGGAGGAGGTCTTGTTCAGCGTATTATCACCAAAGGTATTTGGACAGTTAAAGAAAAGGATGAATTAATTGAAGCAATTGAAGATCTTTTAAAAAGAAATAATAGTTTAGAACTATTATCAATAAAACAAGAAATTGAAAAATTACCAAAAGAAAAGTTTGATATAAAACTAATTGAATTAATATTTAATAATCTTTCAAACCATGTAAAAAAAGAATTTGAATTACAAAAAACTGAAATTAGAAAATATGAAAGATTAATTCAAAAATTAAATGAAAAAGAAATAAATTTTGATGATAGAAAAATTATTAACAAAATTGGAATATTATCAAAATCAATTTCTGAAATTGATATTGATTTAAAGAATGAAAGAATTACTAGAGTAATTTCTGAAATTGAAGATCTTCATAAAGAATTAAAAGAATTTGAAGAAGTGTTTGTAAAAACAATACCATTAAAAGTTGCGGAGATGATAAAAAATGGGGATTAAAAGCATGATTGCAAGTGAATATAACAAAAGAGTTAGAGATCTTTCAGAAAAAGTAACTGAAAAGGAAAAGAAACTTAGTGATATTGAAAAGAAATATTCAAAGTTTATTAATTTTAGAAATGATAGAAGTTATTGTATTGAAAAAAAATATAGTGGTTTGAGATCTTTGATTCATAAAAAAGGTGATGAAATTAAAATTGTTAATGACAAAAATGATGATTTGACTAAATATTTTCCAAGTATTGTTTCACAGGCTTTACAACTTTCTGAAAGTGATTTTGTTGTTGATTGTGATATAGTTAAAAATAAAGGATTTGAATCAATAAAAAATAAAAGTATTGTTGAAAAAAGTAATACTGCTTTTGTTTTTGATTGTGTATATTTTGAAGATGATATAACTTACTTAAATCTTATTGAAAGGAAAAAGATTTTAGATAGGTTTAATTATTCTGATAATATAAAAAAGTCTCCTTCAATTATTGTTGATAATATTGAAGATGCAAGAAAAGCAATTAGGATGTTTAACATTATGGATGGTAGTAATGGAGTTATGATTAAGAGGCTTAATGGGAAGTATTTTTTGAATGAATCTAATCCTATTTGGATTTCTTATAGTACTAAGAAAAATGTTTAGGTGTTTTGATGATTGAAGAAATTGGTTTAGAAAAAGTTACTAAAATAGTTGAACTTTCACAAAAGGGAATTTTTAGACCTGAAATTGCTAGAGAAATTGGAATATCACCAAGTACTGTTTATAAGTATCAGAAGAGATTTCATTTGATTTAGCATAAAGGTTTATTAATTTGAAAAAACACTTATTGTTATTATGAATAGTGTAGACTATAAAGAATTGACAAATTTTAGTTCACAACCTGATAATGTTCCTTTAGTTATTCGTGGAGCAATATTGATGAGTGAAGGAATTTGGAACGAAATGTATTATGATAAGAGTGAAATTCAGAAAGCTCTTAAACAAACTGATTGGAATAGTAGAGAAAAGAGAAATCTTTTTTTAGATCATAAGGATAATGAAGCTTCTGAATGGATTGGTGATGTACAGAATATGAACTTTAAAGGTGATACTCTTTATGGTGATTTGTATATTTATGATACAATATGGGCGGCTAAACTAAAATATGGTAATCCAAAAGTTGGAATTAGTCCAAAAGTAATGGGTGATGCTGATGAAAAGAATAAAATAATGTCAAATTTTACTTTTGAAAATTTTAGTGTGGTAATGAATCCTGCTGTTAAAAAAGCGTATATTAATAATATGGAAAAATTAAAATTAGATGATAATGAATCTGTTGTGGAAGAGGGTGAAGATTCAAAGAAAAGTGAGGAAGTAGAAATTCCTGAAGAAGAAACAGAAATCGAGGAAAACCTAAAGGAGGAAAAATGTATGGATGATAGTACTCGTGACTTGGCAGATCTTTTTGAACTCTTTGAGTCTAAAAACCTTAGTGTTACTAAAGTTTTAAAGAAAGCTGATGAGATTCGTGAAAAAGAAGAATCTCTTAAAGATTCTTTGCGTAGAGCTGGAAGAATTTTAGAAGAAGAAGCCAAAGTTGCTGCTGAAGCTGATGCTGTTAAAGAAGCAGAAGAAGCAAAAGCAAAAAAAGAAGAAGAAGCTAAACCTGAAGTTCCTGTAGAGGAAGTTAAGGAAGAGGCTACAAAAGAAGAAACAAAAGAAGGAGAAGCAAAAGAAGGTGATGCTGAAGTGGAAGTTAAAAAAGAAGAAGATGTAAAAGAAATGAAACAGAAAATAAAAGAGCTTTCTCAAAAATTGGAAACTCTTAGTAATGAGCCTGAAACAAGGGAATTGAAGAAAACAAGACAAGAGTTGACTTCGGATGATCCTGATGAAGGTATGATAAAATATTTACAAAAAGTAGAGGAGGACAGTACAAATGTCGCTTAAAACTATAATCGAACTTGCAGATACAACTGAATCAACAGTTAGAAGTTCTGCTGATACAGTATATAGACTTTTACCTAGAGTTTGGCTTAAAGGTATAGTTGATGCTGCAAAGAAAAGACATTATGCTACTCAGTTTGCTTATGTGACTGAATTGCAGAAAGGACAGAAGGATGTTGTTATTCCTAAGAGAAGAAAATATATGGGTAGTGGAACTGTAACTGATGGTTTTGCAACTGTTGCTGAAGGAGCTGCAGTACAGTATGTGCAGTTGAAGAACTTAAGTGGTGTTACTATTTCACCAGTTGATCAAAACTACGGAGTGGCAATTAGTAACCAAGCAATTAGAACAAATGCTTTGGATTTGGTAAGAGCTGCAAGGGATGAGTTGATTTATGCTGCAGGTGATTCTGTTGATAAGTCAATTATGGATACCTTAAAAAGCGATAGTGAAAGATCAACATCTACTACATTTGGAAGTCAGGCAATCTATGGTGGAGATGCTAATCAGGCAAGTGCAATAACTACTGGTGACACAATAACTACTGATATGATGGCTGAGTCTAAAAGGTTACTTCAAAGTACTAATTGTAGGTATTGGACTTACGGTACTGGAAAAGGAACAAGTAGTGAAACAAAGAATCCTTGGATGAATGAAACTAACAATCCATTTATCTTAATTATTGCACCTGAACAGGAAGAAGTATTCCTAACTGATTCGCAGTTTGTGAATGCGTCTGAATATGGGGATGCAAGTATAGTTAAGAATGGTGAGATTGGAAAGTATCTTGGTGTAAGGATTGTTGTTGCAAATAACACTCCACAGTATGCTGCTTCAGTAACTCATGCAGATGGTACAACTACAGCAGTTGCACAACATAGATGTATGATGATAAAAGCAAATAAGTCTGTTGGAGTTGCATGGGGTCTTAAACCAAGACTTGCGGTATTTGATTACCCAAGTGAATTGGAGAAGAGACTTGTGTTGGAACAAAGTTATGCTTCAACAATAATTCATCCTGATGCAATTGTTCATATCAATGTTTCAGATGAATAGATGAGTAATGAGTAGGAGCGTATGCTAAAAAAACATGCTCAATTCCTGCTGTTAGGGTCTGGCATAGCCTAGCGGGATGGAACTTATCATAGGAGGTATGATAATATGGGAAATAGAACAGGGTTTCATTCAGGTGAAGCTCATGCGGAAAGAATGAAAGTTGGAAATACTTATATTAATGAGCGTCAGTTTTTAAATAAAGAACATTTTGATACAACTTATGTTTCAGGAACTGCTGCGACTGCTGATAGTTTTGCAGGAGCAGGTGCTCAAGGTTTGCCAATATATGCTTTTACTAAGGCGGTAGATGATCAGGTTGCTTTTAGGTTTATTGCTCCTTCTAGTTTGAAGAGTAATGCAAAAGCTCAGTTTAGAATATATTGGACAAAAGCTGGTGCTACTACTTTTGGATCTGTTGTTTGGCGGATTAATTATTGGAGTACTAGTATTTTGGTAAGTGGAGTTGAAGTTTCTGGTAAAAACTATAATATTAGTGGCGGAGTTACTCAGGATGGTATTGCTTTAGTTACTTCAGAATATGAACAACTATCTAGTTATGTTAGTGGAGTAGTACAACAAGCTACTGTTTCAATTCCTTCTGGTGATATTGCAGCAAATGATCTTGTAAGGGTTCAGTTGTCAAGAGCTGGTACTGTTAGTCTTGATGAGGATGCAATGCTGATTGGAGTACTCATAGAGTATGTGGATGGATAAGGTGATTAAAAATGGGAAACTATGGATTTCGTTCAGGTAAATTACTTACTAGTAGATTAAAATCAGATGGACAATACATTGTTGGAACAGAGTTTATTAGAAAAGAGGATTTAAATACTACATATGTATCAGGTACTGCTGCTACTGCCAGAGATTTTACTTATGGTAAAGCACAAGGAGTTCCAATATATGCTTTTCATCCAAGTATTCTTCAGCAAGTTTCATTTAGAACTATTGCTCCATTAAGTCTTAAAGATAAAACAAAATGTAATATGAGACTTTATTGGACATCTTCTTTAAGTGGAACTGTTGTTGCAGGAGATGTGGTATGGGATGCAAATTATTGGAGTAGAAGTATTCTAATGAGCGGATCTGAAGCAAGTGGTTATATGTGGAATATAAGTGGTATTGTTTCACAAAAAGGAAATACAACTACAACTTCACCATATAATCAAACTGCTAGTTTGGTTAGTGGAGTTCTTCAAACTGCTGAATTAGAGATTCCAGCAGGAGATGTACTTGCAGGTGATATATTAAATGTAATGATATACAGGGATTCAGAAGAAGCTGCTGATACATTCGGTTGTGAAGCTGGTTTAATAGGTTTAATTGTAGAATATGTGGAGGCTTAAAGATGGTTCGAGTAAGATTGAAGGAAGGAATTGATTTTGTTAAAATGAATACTCCCTATGGATTAATAACACATGAATGGTCTATTGTGCGTGATGATGCATACATCTACAAGGAAATGGAAGTTTATGGTAAACCACAAATAGTGGTCAAACCTGTTTTAGTTCCTAAACCAATAGTAGAACCTAAACCAAAACCAGTAATAAATCCAAAACCAAAGGTTAGTGTTAAGAAATCTAAGAAATTAATAAAAAAAAAAGTTCAGAGGCGAAAGAAGTAATTCACTTCGCTGATGATTTTGAAATAATCAATGGGATTAGTACAAAAACAATCAGGGACATCAAGAGAATATATTCTGCGAATGATGAGGACAGACTGATAAGGGATCTTGTAAATGACAAGGTATCACTACGTGATGACGTTGTTATCAAACTTAAGAAATATTATGATCTTGAAGTTACAGAATTGCAATAGGGTTTAATAACTTTATTGCACATTCTTTATTTTTAATGGCTCATGCTATTATAGGATTGGAAGGGAGAGAATTGTGGCTAGATATTTTTCTTGCCGATTTGTTGAAACGTAGATATCCATATCATGATATGGATGGTTTAACTAGAATGATTCAACCTAATCCTAGGGAAATTAAGTTTTTTGATATTTCTTTACCTAAAGAATGTATTCCTTTTTTGATGAAAGATATTGCTCCTTATGTTGCTAATAGTTCTAATAGTTTGTATTCTCCTTTAAAAAATAAAGTTGGTGTTGTTGCTAGAGTTGCAAGACTTATTGGTGGTTTGAAACCTTTTCAACCTATTCCTGATTCTTGGGTTGTTAAGATTCCTGTTGTTGGAAAGTTTTTGAATAAGATTGTTATGTTATTTAAGACAGAGCCTGTTTTGGATTATGAGACTTCTGGTGAACTTAGGCATCAGTGGGTTAATGTTATGCCTATTGGTTGGAAAGAGGATAATTATGATCCTACAAGTACTATGAGGTATTTACCTAAAGGAGGAGAATTAGTATGAGTGAATTTATTGAAGGACCAATTGATGAAATTAGGAATTGGACAAATGGAAAGGGTGCTGATGTTATTCTTAATCAGGATCCAATAACATATTATTATGAGGGCAAAATGGATATTCCTATTGGGCGTGCTTGTCGTCTTGAAGTAAAAGAGGGTGAAGGTGAGCATTCTAAAAAGAAGGAAATTTTAGATTGTAAGGTTCTTGTTGAGAATCGTGCTGGTGGTTTTCCAAATCCACCACCTCCACAAAAGCAAGGTCCTAGAATGATTCAGTTGCCTATGCAGGATTTTCAAGCTATGATGGCTCAGAGGTTGTCTTTGTCTGAATGTAAAGTTCGTTCTATTGAAGCTGCTGTTAATATTTATGCTGCTATGGCAAAGGTTGAGAAAGATCCTAAGGCTGCGGCTCAGGAAGTTGTAGTTATTGCTAAGATGCTTGAGGGATATTTTTTGTAAAGGTTTATTAATGTGAGAAACCTTATCTTATTTACCTATTGTGGAGGAATGATAAAAAATGGTTGTTACTACTTATGCTGAGGGTGCTTTTGGAATCTTGAGTGGTTCTCCTTATGCTTGTTTGGAAGAATTGAGGGCTCAAGGTATTTATAATTCTGGTAAGGTTATTGGATTTACTCAATCTAATGATTCTTCTCTTAAAGATATTATGGTTATGTATTGGAAGGGTTCGAGAAAGATTTTGACTAGTTTGACTAATTGGTTTAGGTTTAGTGAAACTTCTGGTTCTATTTCTTATGATGAGGGTAGTGCTGGTACTACTGCTTCTTTGGTTAGTGGTGCTATTTTTTCTGATGGTATGGATAGTAGTGTTAGTGGTGTTGGTGCTTTGTTGTTAAGTGGTACTCTTGGTACGACTTATAATATTAGTGGACATGCTACTATTCCTGCTGATGCTAATATTATTTCAAATATTGGTTCTATTTGTATGTGGGTTAAAATTTTGAATAATGCTAGAGATCAGGTTATTTATGAGGTTGTTCCTTATTCCGAATTTAGTGGAGTTCTTGCTCTTAAAACTTATTTTAAGTTGTATATTAGTGAGACTAGTGATCGTTTAACGCTTGATTTTAAGAATTCTACTGATACTTATGGTGATAATTTTATTAGTGTTAGTGGAGATAGTATTAGTGTTAATACCTGGACTCATATTGGTGCTACTTCTGATGGAAGTACTACAAGAGTGTATGTTAATGGTATAGAGTCTACAACAACATCTGGTGTTAATGTTGGACAGTGGACTGGAGATATGATTATGTCTGGTGGAACTTCAAGTCATGTTAGAAATATTGGTTATCATATAATTAGTGGTACTGTTGGTGAGTATTTTTCAGGATATATTGATAATTTGAGGATTACTAATAGGTTATTTAATTCGGAGGAAATGATGCAACTCTATGATGCTAGGTTGTAGAGGTGATCTAGATGGGTGGAATTTATTGTAGTGAACAAGATGTTCGTAATTTGACTGGTCTTACTACTTCAGAAATTTCAGATGATTTGTTAAGTGGAATCATTTCTCATGCTACTGTTCAATTGAATGCTGATATTCAAACTTCTTGGAGTAATGAGGGTGTTGGATATATTAGTTCTGAGAAAGAAAATACTATTAATGGTAGTAATACTAAGTTTTATACTAAGCATTATCCTATTGGTGATAGAGATAATAATGGGGTAATTAGTGGTGTTGATGTATATGTTTATACAATTGATTCTACTGGTGCTAGATCTCAAATTATTGTTTCTGGTATAACTTCTGATGAAGGAGATCCTGCTTCAAAGTTGGGTGGTCCTTTGTGGTTGGCTTCTGCTCCTGAAAGTGGAGATAAGTTGTATTTTTCTTATTTTTCTTCTCCTGTTGATATGGAGACTCCACATCCCTTGGTAAAACTTGCTTGTATTCAGTTGTCTGCTGCTTTGTCTTTTACAAAGATTGATGTTAGAAAGGTTCAATCTTTTAGTGTTGGAAAGATTAGGGTTATGAGACAGAGTGATGCGTATAATATTTATGATAAAATGTATACGAAAACTATTAATAAAATCAGGCAAGAAATTTTTATGGTTGCTTATGGGACTAAGACATTATGACTCTTGATTTTGGAATTAGTGGAATTGTTGATGCTGTTGGGGAAGGAATTACTATTAGTGGTGTAACTTCTACTTTTAATGCGTGGGGAGATCCAACAAATTCTTATACTAATTATGCTATTCGTGGTGTTGCTCAGGTTATGGATGGTTCTGAAGAAGAGGTTTCTGATGGTTTATTAGATAAGGAAGATTTGATTATGTTTGTTGATGATAGTGAAACTAATGCTGATAAGTTGTTGAATAATAATTATGTAGCATTATCTGGAACTGTTGCTGCAAAAGGTGTTTATCGGATTTCTAATTCTATTCATAATGATGGACATTATGAGATTCATGCTAAGCGAGTTTATCGAACATAAGTAAATTTTTAATTAGGACTAGAGGTGTTAGACTATAAAC
>SDBT01010815.1_pt1 | contig 14711 bp, 11 predicted proteins | sample 2277101 | NCBI WGS metagenome assembly SDBT01 (sample SAMN10404973, study PRJNA504765) | marine sediment metagenome | isolation source: marine sediment core GS10_PC15, 103 cmbsf | place: Arctic Ocean: Southern Knipovich Ridge | collected 2010
TGAGAGAAATACCTGTGTCCGCCCGGACTGATTGCCGTTGCCCTGAGATCGGCTAGTGTCGCTCCGGCAAGGAACGAGCAGACATCGATCATGTGGCAGCCCTCGCCGACAATCCTCCCGCCGCCCTCGGGACCGTGTGTCCAGTGATCCTCGGGAAGGAATCCCGCGTTTACGGTGTAAATAATGACCAGCGGGTGATTGCGATCTTTTGTCCGCTTCCTGATTTTCTGAATCGCGGGTGAGAATCGACGGTTGAATCCCACAAGATATGGCGTTTCGTTCTCCTTCAAAACTTTAACCAGCGACAGAACTTCGTCCCTGCTAATGCCCATCGGTTTTTCACACAGGATGGCCTTGCCGTTTTCAGCAGCGAGAGTGGAAATCGGTGCATGCTGATCGTGACGTGTGGTAATTAGAACGATATCGATATCCGGATTTTTACAGACCTCTTCCGGATCGGACGAGCTTTTTTCCGCCTTGAAGCGGGTCGATGCCTGCACCGCGGTCGGGCCGTGGATATCGCAGATCGTGTGAATCCGGAACCGATCCTCCATACGCATCAGGTTGGGAAGATGCACTGCGGTTGCGAAATTGCCCGACCCGATAATGCCAATATTCAGGACCCCTTCCTGTTTCGGGGAGGGATCGGATATGTGCGTGATCGTACGACCGAGAACGTCCTCGTCCGGCGCATCAGGATAATTCAGCACGACCAGAAGCGGGCGGTCCTCGCCTGCAAGCGCCTCGAATGCTTCGGCGGCCTGCTCCAGAGGGAACGTCGCGTTTATGAGTGGTTCAATTTTTATTTTGCCGTCCGCAACGAGTCTGAGGAATTCCTCCATGTTGCGATTTTCGGTCCATCTGACATAACCAAGCGGATAATCCTGCCCGTCTTCCTCATAGGATGCATCGTACCGGCCGGGACCGTAAGATGTGCTGATCAGGACGTCCAGTTCTTTCGGATAGAGTTTATTACGGTCGATCGAAAGACCCACATCGCCGACAATTACAACCCGACCTTTTCGACGGCACATGTCGAGTGCCTGGTTCAATGGAGCGTTCGCGCGGGTTGCGGCGGTGATAATTGCGAAATCGACACCGTCGCCGCCGGAGAATTTCATCGCTTCCTCGATTGGATCGGTACCATCGATTACATCAACAGCATCGCAACCGAGTTCTATTGCCTCTTCCACACGGGCAGGGGAGAGGTCGAATCCGATCACCCTGACCCCGCCTGCCTGAAGAATCTGCAGCGTAATCTGACCGAGCAGACCAAGTCCGATAACCGCTGCGGATTCGCCGAGTGTAGGATTCGCCCTTCGGACACCCTGCATCGCAATTGCGCCCAGAGTCACACTGGCAGCGTCCTCATCGGAAACACTATCCGGGATTGGAACAACGAGGTTCCTGGGTATGCAGACAACCTCGGCATGGTTGGCATAGAGAGCACCCGCTGCGGCGACCCGTTGTCCGGGAGCGAGGTCATCTACACCTGCACCGGTTTCGAGTACTTTTCCGGCCAGTGAATAACCCGACGGGGTGCCGGCATCGAGTTTTCCACGCACCGTCTCGAGAGTGCGACCGACTCCCTGCGTGAGGAGCATATCGATTCCGCGTTTGAGTAGTTCGGGCTTTCTGCGGATTTTATCGACAACACCCTCGCCGGTTGATTCGACAGTCGCCAGCTCGGTTCCGGCGGAAATACACGATGCGAGCGTCCGGATGAGCACGAAACCGGGTCTGACCGGCGGTGCCGGGACATCGGTTATCTCGACATTCCCTTTTCTGATAAGGAGTTGTTTCATTTTTTTATACGGAAGCCGGGGTTTCGGTTTCGACATTTCCCGAACCCAGAGTGTGCACGACAAAACCGGCATCGCGGAACCGCTTGGCATCGAGGAAGTTCCGCGTATCGAAAAGCAATCTTGTCCGCATGTGGTTGCCAAGCTCCTCGGGCGCGAGGAACCTGAAGTCGTTGTGATCGGCGAGCACAATTAGTAAATCGGCATCACTGACCGCTTCCTCAAGCGATGATATCTCAAATCCGATCCCGCTTTTAACGTGAGGATCGTAGACTCTCAAGTCGACTTTTTCCTTCAAACCCTTGATTATCTCCAGAGCGGGCGATTCCCTGGTGTCATCGACATTTCCCTTATAGCTCACGCCGAAAATCGCGACCCTCGGCCTGTCCGATACACCCGAGAGAATCGACAGAGCATGTTCGATAACCATCTCAGGCTGATCGTCGTTTGTTTTACGGGAAAGATGGATCAGTTTCGCAAGGTCGGGGAATTTATCGACAAGGAACCATGGATCGACCGAGATGCAGTGTCCGCCGACTCCGGGTCCGGGCTGATGCAGATTTACTCTTGGATGTTTGTTCGCCAGGTTAATTACATCCCATGCGGAAATGCCCAGATCCTCGCAGAGATGTCCAAGCTCGTTCGCGAGCGCGATATTTACATCGCGGTAGGTATTCTCCATTATCTTGGCAAGCTCGGCGGTCGTGCAGTCGGTAAGATAGATCGGACCTTCGACAATTCCGTCATACAGCGCTTTAGTTGCCCTCGCGCATTCAGGAGTGAATCCGCCGATAATCCTCGCGTTCTCGATTAATTCTTTCAGAATCCGGCCGGGAAGGACTCTTTCCGGGCAGTGTGAAAGATGGATGTCGGTACCGACCGTCAGTCCATTCTGCCCGATCATCGGGGCGATCAGGTCCCTTGTGGTTCCGGGCGGCGATGTGGATTCCAGGATAACCAGGTCGCCCTTTTTGAGCAGTGGAATGATTGCTTCGACTGCATTCTCGACATACGAGAGGTCGCAGGCTTTTGTATCGGTGAGGGGAGTGGGGACGCAGATTATGTAGACATCGGAGGTTTCCGGCAGGAGACTTGCGCGTAGATTTCCGGAGCCGACAGCGGCTCTGGCGAGTGTAAAGAGACCGGGTTCCTCGATATGAATCTCGCCGGAATTGATAGTGTCGACTACCCGTTCCGAAATATCGACACCCAGGACCCTGTGTCCGTGGGTTGCGAACAGGCTTGCGGTCGGCAGGCCGATATATCCAAGTCCCAGTACGCAGATGGATTTCATGTATATTTCACTCCTTGCACGTACACCGCATTATACCGAGTGGGTAGAGGATTTACAGCCCCGGGGGAAAAATCGAAGGATATCCGCTCCCTGACGCTCGCGGCTCTTACTCGAACAACCTCAGTGCGTTAATCATTACACCGATGCTGGATAACACGTCGCTGAACCGGAACTCGTCGCCCTTGTCGGGTATATACAGGACGTCGCCGGGTTCCATTGTGACTCCGGCAGGTGAGACACCGGTCAACAGCGATTCAATCAAATCGCACCGGATGATTTCACCCTCTTCAAGCGGTGCAGACAGATCGCGCGGCGATCGAAAAATAACTGCAAACCTGAGATGTGCGTCAGGAGTTGGACCGGCTGCGAGTGATAAATAATCGAAAGGTCCTGACGTAGCGCTGTATTCGAACGCACCGGCGGTATTCACTGCTCCAAGTACATAGACATTTTCCTCGTAGGGCAGTACATGGAGATGATCCCGGTTTTGAACGGAAATTTCAGCCAGCGATTCGTCGTCGAGGTAGTTCAGGTTGTAGTAGAGCTGGACTAACCGTCCATCTGTATCGCGACGTTCCAGGACAAGGTTTGTAACGTTGGTTGACAACGAAGGCGGTCCGGCTATGCGTATTAAATCCGCCCATGTCTCACCGGGAAGAACCTCGACATCTCCCGGTCGGGTGAAACCCTCCAGTTGAACGATGATAACCGGGTCCGGGATATAAATCACATCACCGTATCCGAGATAGAAATTTCTCTGCTCGATCTCACCTTCGAGTGTGAATTTCAACGGATCGACCAGGGTCACCCGCTCGTCTATTTTTTCCGTATCTCCGGATGCCAGAAAGGCGAGGGATTCATCAATTAACTCGTCCGCCGGTCTGTACTCCTCGAAAATAAGGTTCCTGGGTTCAGGAAGCGCAGCGCGGATTTCACCTCGTACGTGTACGATTCTCCTGTGTTCTGTTTCGGAAGCGATGCCGAATGTCTGGAGGAAATCGAAGAAAGTCGTGGCGCTTGTTGCGGTATAGAACCCCGGCTCGTCAACAGCTCCGTAAACATAAAATTTTACAAGGCCCAGTTGCTGGACTCTGCACGAAACCCATGCCCTCTGGTAATACTCGTCCACATGTCCCTGTAGAAACTCCCGTACTTCACTGAGGGTCAGATCGGCGATATAAAGGCGTCCGAGTACGGGTAATACGATATAGCCCTCGTCATCGAGCATTGTCGTGTAGGCAAGGCCCCGGTCGCTGATAATTTCAACGAAAATCGTGTCTCCGGGATTCAGCCTGTAATACCCCACGAAAAGGCTGGCATCGTCCGAACCCTCAAAACTGATGGGAGCAGATCCCGCCTCCCCGGTGGTTTCAACAGCAATATCGTCCTGCGCGGGCGCTGGTCCGCCCGGAAGGATCATGCAAACCAGTGAAAGGAGAATCAGCCTGTATGTGATTTTGCGGAGCATTGTTATGGCTCTCTGCGCACAGTGGCGCGGAAATCTATTCAAGCAAAAGCGCTCCGAGGAGCGGAATATTGTCTTCATTTAATGCTGTCAGGGCGTTGCTGATTTCGCTCCTGAGGTCACTGTTTCTGATAACTACCAGAATACTGTTACCCGCCTTCGCAGCCCAGCCTCTTACGGCAGGTTCGGTCTGAAGCGATGGAGCATAAATAAGTGTAAAAGCTGCAGTTTTCTGAAGCTCTGTGATTCGCCTGCGCACATGGTGATTCGTGATATGTGCGCTTCGGGGATTGTGGCCTGCCGGAAGGACTTTAATCCTGCCTTCCAGTCGATTCTGAGGCTCGACATTCCCGCCGTCTGCGATTTCGGAAATGCCGGGATGGGCATCCGCACCGAAGAAACTTTTATCATCCGGGTCGGCAGAAGCATCTATCAGCAGAACAGGCGACAGGCTGCCGGAAACTTCCTCAATAATCGCCTCCAGGAGTTTTCTGGATTTGGCTGTCGAGGGTCCCGGCGCCAGGAGCGCGATCGAATTATTGGCGGAATGCATCGAGGCCAGCGCCAGGACGCTTGCGGCCCGGGAAATCTCATCGGGATCGTCTCTCGTTACAACGGATATCTGCGTTCCATTGAGAAGTGATTCCAGGTCCTCGCGCCGACGGATTCTCCTGTCGCCGATTTCCAGCAGGAACGCCGTGAACGCTCCGAAAACAAGTCCGAGAATGCCGCCCATCGCAAGGTTTCTCTTTATGCTGGGCGCGACCGGTCGGGTTGGGGGAACTGCATAATCTATCACACGGTTCCCGATACTGAACGTTGCTTCCACGAGCTGGGCTTCACCGAGTCGGCGGGTCAGCAACCGGTATGTTTCATCGGCGATTTCCCTGTTACGCTGAAGCTCGATAAGTTCTCTCTCGACACCCGGTATGGAGTAAAGCCGAGTTTCCATCTGGGCGATCACGGAGCCAAGGTCCCCCTGTTGATCCCTCAATCCGTCGATCGTTGCCTGCAGGGCTTCCATGATGGATTCCCTGACACTCCTGACGGATTCCCTTTTTGCGATAACAGAGGGATGGTTTTCCGTATAGTCCAGCAGAAGGTCCTGCAGATCGATGTTCAGCCGGGCGTGATCCGTTGCGAGCTGCTGGATGACCGAGTCGGATGTGAGGGATGGGGGAACCGCGAAATTGTCGCTGTCCAGGTCCCTCGCAAGACTCGTGTACATCTGCTGAAACAATGACAGCCTCAGGTTTACATCAATCCGTTCAGCTTCACGACGTGAAAGATCGGTTATCGCAAGACTGGCTTCATTGTCCAGTTGAATGACCCCGTACTGGTTTTTATATGCTACAAGTTCGTTCGCGGTCACCTCAAGTTCAACTCTTGTTTCAGCCAGACGAGCTTCGAGTTCTTTGGTCTGTTCCTCGCCCTGCCAGGATTTCCATTCAAGGTCCTTTTGCTCGTATTCATCCATCACGGCATTAATTACATCACTCGCAAGTGTCGGATGCGGCGATCTGAACGATACCTGTATCAGGTTGGTCCTTGTGGCCCCGCCGAGAGTGGAAACCCTTAGAGTTTCCCTGAAACCTTGCAGTGTGATGAAGGAATCGCGGGGAGTAAGCCTGAATTTCGTTCCCGCTCGACCTCTCATGAGAGTGGCGGTGAAGGTTATCTGTTCTGACTCGAACGGATCGCCCTGGTGACCTGTGCCAAGCTCGCCGCCGGGACCGACAATCCTGTAATTACCTGAATCATCGGTGAAATGGACGATGAAGGACTTGTCGATACTCTCGGCAGGGAAAATAACATCGGTGATTCTGAATTCACGAAGTCCACGCTTAAGCCGATCTGAAAGCACGAACCGGGTTGCGCGGGAAATGTGTCCGCCGTACGTGACGTCTTCGATTCTTACGTTCAGATCGAGCCGATCGATGACACTTTCAGCGATGCTTCGGGACCGGACGATCTCGACTTCGCTGTTTATATGGGACGTCCCCCCGCCGAGAGAGAAGAACTCGCTTACCAGGCTCAACCCTCCGCCGGGTGTGGCGATCTGGAATAATCCTTTGGCTTCGTAGACGGGGTAAGAAGCGAGAGCGACCAGGGTCATGAACGCGCCAATGACGATTCCGCAGCATACAATGAAGATGAGTCGCCGCCTCAGAAGACGGAGCAGATCGGTCGGATTGAATTCGCGTTCTCTCTCAGACACAATAAATTACCGAACAGCGCATCGATAAACACACTTTCAGTGCCGGCAGCCTAAGTATGGTAACCGCAACCCGGAGGACATTAACACAAAATCCGGGCGCTTAAAGGCTCCCGGCTTAATTTTCGACCGGTTTACCCGCTCATTGAGTGCAATGCCGCCACAAATTCATGTATCCTGTCGATCGATGACTGAAATCTGACTGAACGTGGTAAAATAGTTGCCACTGGTTAATATATGAGACCCACAGGAAAGAAGAAGGTCGGTAGTGTGTTTATCACGGTCTGGCTTGTCCCGATTATCTGGGGTGTGCTTCTTGGCGTACTTTTAGCCTGGAGGAACGGTGTATTTGAGCCGCCCAGACCGAGAGTACTGCTGATCGGGATCGATGGTCTGGACTGGGAGATTCTGGACCCTCTGATCGAGGAGGGTCGGATGCCCAATATAGGAAGACTGGTAGCCGATGGTACAGGCGCCACGTTAATGAGCCGCGAAAAATCACTCTCCCCCATTATCTGGACCACGATCGCCACAGGTAAAAAACGTGAGTCGCATGGTATTTCAGGTTTTTATGATGAGAACCGCAGGGACCCGGAAGGACTCAGGATTCCGCTCACCAGCGCGGACAGAAGGGTCGCGGCGCTGTGGAATATCATGGGTATGCAGGACCGTACCGTAGCCTGCCTGGGATGGTGGATGTCGTGGCCTGCCGAGGAGGTCAATGGAGTGCAGGTGTCGGCGTTTTCATCCTATGACCGGAAAAGCACGGTCAGAAGGGGAGTACATGCCGGAGAGGACATCGAACGCCTGACCTGGCCTGAGTCATTACAGGCATCTATCGAACCGTACATGATTTCAGTTGATGATGTCACGCATGAAGACCTTGACAGGTTCCTGGATGTAGAGGACTGGGACCATCCCATGTTCGATTTAGAAAGGGTCGACGACGGAGTCGATTACGTCCTGCCATGGACTTATGCGACCGACTTATCATACGTGCAGGTCGCCGAGCAACTTTTCACTGATGAAACCTACGATCTGTCGATGGTCTACATTCAGGGCACCGATACAACGTGCCACAGGTTCTGGGCATTTCGGGAGCAAAGCCGGGTCCTGCACCGGATTCTGACGGAATACGACCTGATGCCCGAAGAAGAGGAGACATACCGTCGGTATTTTCAAAATACGATAGACAGATACTATGAATTTGCCGACGAAATGGTCGGTCGACTGCTCGAATGCGTCGATGACAACACAGTTGTGGTAATATGCTCCGATCACGGGTTCGGACCATGGGTCGATACCGATGTGGAACGGTGGTCGGGTCACACATTCTCAGGACAGCATCGTAATGAGGGAGTGGCGATTTTTCATGGTCCGGGAATCAGACGCGGCATACGCCTCAGCGAAGAGGCATCGCCGTACATCTGGGACATAACTCCCACAATTCTGACCCTCCTGGGATTACCGGTCGCGCAGGATATGGACGGTACACCGGTTATGGATGTGCTGGACTCGAAATTCATGCGAGACTATAATCCTGAGTTCGTAGCTACATATGATATCGACTACAGTGCCGGTGAGAGGCCGGAGATGGTGCCGGTAAGCGCGGAATATGAGGAGCGCCTGAGGTCGCTGGGTTATATACAATAAACTGCCTGGTGAAACCGGAGACGAGAAGACACCATGAGACGATCGATCACTCGCTGGCCGGCTTTGCTTTTGCTGCCGGTTCTGATGCTGATAGGAGGGTGTGAGGATAGAGAGCAGGATACTGCACCGAAAGGTATCGATTTCCTGGTTCAAATGGAACTGATGGGTGCCCCATCGGATGCCGGCAGTATCAATCCGCTCGGATCGGGAATCGTGGAGATGAAGCTGGGGAAGGAAGTCCGGAAGTCGGTAGAGTTCCCTGACCGGATGCAAATTCAGTTCAAGCTGACAGATATTCCCGAAGGTGCACGATTTACATGCGCAGTCGGGATGAAGAATTTCGTCAATGCAAATCCCAATACCAGGTTCAGGTTTGCACGGACTGCCCCCACTGGAGTCGAGACCGAGCTTGAAACAATTCAGGTGGTAGCCGGGACCGATGAAGCATGGCATCCTGTTTCAATCGACCTTTCCGATTATATCGGTCAGGAGATTCGTTTGACGGTCAGTGCCGTTGCGAACAGGAGGGTGGGGAAAGTGTACCTGGCGAATCCCAGGCTTGTTGTTCCATCCATCGAAGATCCGACCAGGGTTGTGGTTATCTGCATCGATACATTGAGAGCGGATCACCTTGGCGTATACGGCTGCGAGAGACCGTTAACACCCGGTCTTGATGCTTTTGCCGAGGAGTCGGTCAGGTTCGAGAACTGCGAAACTGCCAGTCCGTGGACGCTGCCGTCCGTAGCGGCGACAATTACCGGCAGATACCCGTCACAGATCGCCGCAGACAGTATCTCGGAGCATCTTCGATCCGAGGAAACGACTCTCGCCGAACTTTTCTTCGATAAGGATTTCAGGACCGCTTCCATGACCAACAACCGCTACGTATCCGCGGAGGTTGGATTCTTTCAGGGTGTGGAATATCAGCATGAAAGCCCACGGGCGCCTGCCGATGAGCAGTATGCAACTTCGCTGGAATGGATCGGCAACCATATGGAGGACGATTTTTATCTCTACATCCACCTGTTCGATCCGCACCTGCCGTACGATCCTCCTGAACCGTTTCTTTCCCAGTTCAGTCGGGGAAGCGGTCGATTTCCGGAGGTATTCTCCGAGGTTACCGAATACCGCGCTGGAACCCTTATCCTGACCGATGAGGAGAAGGAGCAGATTCACGGACTCTATGACGGTAGCGTGGCATTTGCCGACCAGGAAACAGGACGATTTTTCGATGAGCTGAAATCGATGGGTATCTGGGACGACATGGCTGTCGTGGTTTTTTCGGACCACGGCGAGGAATTCTGGGAACACGGGGGATTCGAACACGGTCATTCGGTTTATGAGGAAGTATCGCATGTCCCGCTTCTTGTGAAGCTTCCCGGGCATGAGCCTGCCGTGGAATCTCTCAGGGTGAGCCTGATCGATATCATGCCCACTTTAATCGAATGGGCCGATCTGGATACTCCTGACGGACTGATGGGCAGGGATTTGTTCGATCCTCCTTCGCCGGACGATCCTCCGCGGCGGTTTTTCATCGAGGAATGCATTCATGCTACTGAGAGCATGGCCTGCATTCAGGAGGAATGGAAGCAGATCGTACATTTCGACGGTCTCACCGGTCCCGAGCTTTACTACCTTGTTGACGATCCCAGCGAAAGAACCAACCTGGTGAGTATGGAAACGGATCGTGCTGAAGCATTGACAGGAGAGATCGTAATTTACTCTGCCCAGACTTCGGAAGGTTGTCATTTCAGGCTCTATCCCACCGAGGATGCTCCAAACGGTGTATTTACCGTAATCGCAACTGCCCATGATGCTGTATTTACAAATCCTTGTGCTACATCCACCGGTACAATAGAGTCGGAAGATATTCAGGACAGCGAGATTCGATACGATGCTCAGTTCCGCAGAGGCGGTTTTTTCGGGATGGATTTCCTTGTCGAGCCGGAGAGCGCCGAGGTTACATTCACTGTCAGCTTTAATCCCAATCCGGGTATAGAATTTCCCTGGTACCTCGGTGCATCAGATCTGTCTTTTACGGGCAATGAGCACACTGTTTCGATGGTCGATCCGAGTATCGCCATGGCCTATCCGCAGGCGAGGCTGTCGACATCGGAAGGGGTATATATCTGGAGCGTTCCGCCAAGCGTCCGGGATGAACTTCAAAATTCTCTCAGTCCCGAGACGATAGAGGAACTGGTATCGCTCGGGTATATATCGAGATAGAACCAGGTCGGTCGAGAGCAGGGGGGTAGGTTCACTAAATCTCCTCAGTTGTTGCGGCAGCGCCTAATCCGAGTGTTTCCTCCGACTCTCCCAGTACCTGAATCAAATAACCGATCAACTCATCCAGTTCCCACTCGAGTTCCGCAGCACCTTCCCTGACCTCATCACGGTTCACAGCCCTGCAGAAAGCCTTGTCCTTAAGCTTCTTCTTCACGCTCTTGACTTTCATTGTCTTGAAGGACTTATCCGGACGGACCAGCGCCGCTCCGATCATCAGACCGGAAAGCTCATCGACCGCAAAGAGCGCTTTCGCCGCGAGCGTTTCCCGTGCAACACCTGTATGGGCCGCATGACCGAGCATCGCCTGGACCATGTCCTCCGGCCAGCCGCGCTCGAGAAGAATTTTCGCACCCTCGACAGCATGCTCCGGGATCGTGGGGAATTTTTCGTAGTCGAAATCGTGTATCAGGCCGATAGTCGCCCATTTCTCTTCGTCTTCACCGTAGTGACGTGCGAGTCCTTTCATGCAGGCCTCGACCGCAAGTGCATGTTTTCTCAGGTTTACATTTTTCGTGAATTCGCAGAGAGTGTCCCATGCGGCTTCGCGTGACGGAATCGGGTGGTCTGTCATTTTCGTTGCTCCACAGTATGATTCGGGGACACCTTCCAGCCAGGATGGCTGGGAAGGCAAGCCCGGGACGGGTGTCCCCTTGATATTCTTAAGGGGACATCTTCCAGCCAGGATGGCTGGGAAGGCAAGCCCGGGACGGGTGTCCCCTTGATATTCTTAAGGGGACATCTTCCAGCCAGGATGGCTGGGAAGGCAAACCCGGGACGGGTGTCCCCTTGATATTCTTAAGGGGACATCTTCCAGCCAGGATGGCTGGGAAGGCAAGCCCGGGACGGGTGTCCCCTTGATATTCTTAAGGGGACACCTTCCAGCCAGGATGGCTGGGAAGGCAAGCCCGGGACGGGTGTCCCCTTGATATTCTTCCTTGATATTCTTAAGGGGACATCTTCTCGGTCCGCCGCGGCGGAAAGGTGTCCCCGCTCTTATTTTTTTTAACGGTACCTGATTATACAGAATTTCTAATTTAAATATTTAGAAAAATCTGGTTCGGAAACATCCCCGGGTTGTAAAGGGCATTCGTGAAATCCTCGACCATCTGGTCCTTACTAATGCCCGGGAAGAGGCGGACTATGATGCAGGTATTTTATGCCGGGTGGGTCGTGTGCTAAAAATCAAGTGGAAGCTTTCCGGTTAACTATTGATTTTCGTAATGCCCCTCTGTACACTGACCCCATTCCGCCCAGTGTTCGACCGGGCATTTAAGTTATGCAACTGCCACCTGAATATCTGGAATTTTCCTGGGTAGTATTTTTCGGCGTAGGCGCGCTGCTGTTTGCCTGTGTCGGTCTGGGTGTAGCCAAGCTGGTCCGGTATGTACAGCCCGAGCCGCAGAAGTACGACACGTACGAATGCGCCGAGGCTCCAATCGGGCCTGCATGGATTCGATTCAACCTTCGGTTTTACTATTTCGCCCTGCTGTTCCTTCTGTTCGATGTTGAAATCGCGTTCTTCTACCCGTGGGCAACCGCTTTCCTGGGGATGAAGCCGTACTACAGCGTCGATCCCATCACCTACGGTATCGCCGATCAAAGATTCGGATTTGCGATCTTCGGTGAAATGCTGTTCTTCATTTTCCTCCTTACGATCGCATGGGCTTATGCGTGGCGTAAGGGATATCTCAAGTGGAACTAACGGGCTTTCGGAGGACGATGGGTGGTAAAAACTAGTCTTGCGTCCGGAAAATTACAGGGCGCAATCAAGAACCTGGTACTCGAACACAGACTATTTCCGGCGGAAGGTTACGAATTTCCGCAGGATCAGGTTGCGGAATTCTGGAAAGACCTGTTCTCCGAAAAGGGAATCCAGGTCTTCGGACTGAAAGAGGTCCCCGAAAGCGTCAGCGTCCTGAGTGTTGACTTCAAGCTTCCAGATCAACCGCCGGACTGGCTGATAGAGGATTAACATGGGCGCCCTGGATCGAGAATATAATCCTAACGTCATCCTCACGATGGCAGACAAGGTCATCAACTGGAGCAAACGATCCAGCCTTTGGCCGCTTACGTTCGGTATCGCCTGTTGCGCCATTGAAATGATTCTGACCGGCGCGTCCCGGTTCGACATGGCCCGGTTCGGATGCGAGGTTTTCCGTGCGACACCCCGCCAGGCCGATCTCATGATCGTCGCGGGTACAGTCAACCATAAAATGGCGCCACGGCTGAGGCTTCTGTATGAAATGATGCCGGCGCATAAAAAAGTGATCGCAATGGGATCGTGCGCGATTTCCGGCGGTCCGTATGTAAACACATACAATGTGGTTAACGGTGTGGACCTGATCGTCCCGGTCGATGTCTATGTTCCCGGATGTCCTCCACGACCGGAGGCGCTGCTCGACGGGATCATGAAGCTCCAGCGCCTTATTGACAAAGAAACTCTGGCTCGGAAAAAAGCCTGAAAATTTCGGAACCGACTCTCAAGATGGGAAAAAAAGCGAAACCACCGGCCCCTCCTCCGCCACGCCAGGAACCCGATAGCGGCACATCATGGGGCGATCTTCTGGATAAAATACTTGAAGAAATTGCGTCGCGATTTCCGTCAGTCGAGCGTCGGGATGCTTACCTGCTCGGTGAACCTTCGCTGCTGGTTCCTCCGGATATTGCCGGGCTTGTCGCAGAGTTCCTCCTGAACAACGAAATTACATCTTTCAACCTGTGCCGGTCGGTAACAGGTACCGATAAAGTCGACCGGTTCGAGGTAGTTTACAATTTAGCTCACATCCCCGGAGTCGGGGAGACTCCGGAAGAGGGATTCGCAACGATCGCAATGGTTGTGGTCATACCCGACCGTGAAAATCCATCCATGCCGAGTCTGACACCTTTATGGCCGGGTGCCGATTTTCAGGAGCGGGAAATTTACGACCTTGTTGGTGTGAATTTCGAGGGTCATCCGGACCTGAGGCGGATTCTGCTGGAAGATGAATTCAAGGGCCATCCACTGCAGAAGGATTACCCGCTGGTGGGTCGACTCGAGGACATGGAAGCGATTAATGCTTACCTTGATGAGGGACAGCTCAAGGTGATGAAGGAAGAAGCCGGTGAGGAATTCAGGCCCGAGGATGTCCCCCCGAATTACCGAAGGTAACCCTTTAACAAGACTTATGAGAATAAATCGGGTACAATACCCGACAATATAAGAGAGACGGGTCGGCTGGGATGCGGGCCCGCACAAACAATAAAAGGAGGAGAAACGAACCAATGCGAAAAGGACTTATCGCACTGGCCGTTCTCGGTCTTCTGTTCACCGCAACACCCGCCTTCGCCCAGGATATGATGGGCACATTTTCAGCAGGAATCGGCGGCGGATTCGGTGAAGAAGATTTAGGCCCGTTCGTCATCAGCGCCAAGTACTGGGATCCCATGTGGGAAGTAGGCGTAGAGGTTCTCACCAGCTTCGAGGATGAATCCATGGACTACGACCAGCTTGGTCTCGTCTGGATTGCCTACCGCTACGACCTCACCTATGAGGAAGACGGAGCAACTTATATCGGAATTGGCGGCGGTGGTGTCTTCAACCAATCTGACTGGTTTGAGAACTCATTCGGACCTGTTGCTCTGATTGGCTGGGATGCCGACATCTGGGGCCTTGAGTTTAAGTACGGCTACTTCGATCCATCACTATTCACGATCGTTGCGTACTACCATTTCAACGAGTAGCCGATACACCTCTGCGCCTGATGAGAATTGCTAGCTCTGCCGTTATCGTCAGCGCGGGTACTGGTGTATCTCACGATGAAGCTATGGCCGGCTGATACGCCGGCTTTTTTGTTTCTTTCCTGCTTTAACTAATTCGATCCATGAAAAATGGATGACTTCACAGAACCCTTCGGTTACAATGCGCGTCCATAAGGGTAGCTGTTAATTCTCATGCCCTGTGGAGTGGACTTCCATGACTTCTCTGAAACCTGCGGTCCTGATTCTGCTGGTCCTTAC
>SDBT01010816.1_pt1 | contig 14709 bp, 12 predicted proteins | sample 2277101 | NCBI WGS metagenome assembly SDBT01 (sample SAMN10404973, study PRJNA504765) | marine sediment metagenome | isolation source: marine sediment core GS10_PC15, 103 cmbsf | place: Arctic Ocean: Southern Knipovich Ridge | collected 2010
CTCACTTAATAATTCTTTAGCGTTACTTACGAATTTTTCAGCTGTAGCTTTTCCAATGCCTTTTAGTTGCGTTAAATCTTCCACACTTGCGTTTGCTAACTTCTCAACGGAATCAATACCCGCTTCAATCAGCACATCTTTTTTTTTGCCTAAACCTTTCACATCTTCTAAACTCATAGAAAGAACCATTAAGTATAAGTAGTTAAATTGTTGTTAGTAGGATTTAAGAATTTATCATTCCTTATTATTTTTTCTAAAACTAAGAGACGGGCTCGTACAAGATTCCTAACTCGTCAGCATAATTTTTCACTTCATGAATTTCTTCCATTGTTGGTCTTCTATTTATTTTAAAATAATAATCTGCAATGTTTCTTCTAACTTTCCTATTTATTAATCTAAAAAAAATTTTCGACGATTTAAAACCCCGATAGATGGTAAACATCTTCGAAATTTATTAACTTTTTAAAAATTAAAAGGAAAATAATTAAAATTATATATTTGAATTTTTTCTATCTAATTAAAAATAAGAAATATAAAGATTTTTAAATACAATTGAAGGTGGAAATATTTGGACATTGAAAAAAAAAATGAAATACTTTCAAAAGCATATACAGACTCGCAAGCCATGATTTCATTAGCAGATTCTAAAGCTAATATCTCACTTACTATTCAAAGTTTATTAATTACATTAGCATTGGGTTTTTCTCTGTTATCAAATATATTTGGAAAAATAAATATCTTAATTGAAAACAATAATCCATTTGTCTTTCTATATATTATTACCATGATAGTATTAATAGGATTATCTATTGCAGGAATTATCACTACTATTTTAGTGTTTAAACCACGGGAGTCGGAAGAAGAATCCGAGAGAAATCGGGAAGGATATTTTTATTTTGGTCATGTTTCTAAATATAAATCCTCTGATGAATATTATTCTAAAATTCAGACACTTAGCCATGAAGAGTTAATGGAAGAGTATTCAAGGCAAATTTATCAATTATCATTGATTGCTAAAGAGAAATTCAAATTTGTAAGCTATTCAATATATTTTTTAATTGTAAATTTAAGTTTGACTATGTTTTTTTTAATTCTAAGTGGCCTTGTTAATTTTACTTAGATCTAAAGGTATTAAATATGGGATATATTGAAGATTTAAGAAATAAGGTAAAGGATTATTTATCTGGCGATTATGAAATTAAAGAAATGGAGGGAATCCCAACAGTAGATAATGTATCTCATGGGAAAAAAGTAAAAAAAATAAATTTATGTGCATTTAGCATTGATTTAAGAAAATCAAGTGATTTACTAATTCAACATCAAAAACAAACGGCTGGTAAGATCCATAAATCATTTCTTGCCGTTGCCTCAACGGTAGTCTTAAAATACGGTGGAAAAATTAGAAGTTTTCAAGGTGATAGTATTTTAGTTTTTTGGCCAGCTAATTCAAAATCTCAAATCAGGGATGCTGTTAGAGCAGCAATGGAAATTAAATGGTTTTTAAGCAAAGAATTTGTAGGTCTTTTTGAAAAATATACAGAATTAGATTATGGTATTGGTATTGATTGGGGGGAAGTATTCGTTATTAGAGCAGGAATTTCACGAAACACTAATAATAATGATTTAGTTTTTATAGGTAAATGTGTAAATTTTGCCGTTGCAATAGCTAATCAAGCTAGCTCCCCAGGTAATATTGAAGTTTCAGCTTCAGTATATCAAAACCTAGATGATAACCATAAATATACTAGTAAAACTAATGAACATATATGGGAAGATGGAGCTGTAAAATGGAATGGGCAGGAATTTGATACAAAAATAACCAGTTATTGGTGGCGTCCATAAAGTAAAGCATTTGTAATAATTACGATTTTAACAATCGTCGCAATAAATGTGTTTTTTAACTAATTATCAATCATGACACAGGTCTCCAAAGAATTCTTAATTTATCTGCATAACTTCTGACTTTTTGCACTTCTTGGGATGTAGGTCTACGATTTATCTCAAGATACTCAAAGGACTTCCACTCTGGGCGAAATTGTGCCATAAGGTTCACTACAACATTAGGCAGCTCTTTCGCAATAAAATCTAATATTGGTTTAGAACAACAATCTATGTGATTAGGCATAATTAGGTGCCGAATTATAATTTCCCCGCTTCCAGCGTCGTGAATTCTTTTCAAATTGCGAGTTATTACATCGTAATAGTTTGAAATTCCAGAATATTTTTCAGCACAGCTATTATTGCCGTTTATAGTTTATAGGACCGTTCCTATTAATTTTTTTGAGTATTTTTCAAATATGCTATTTTAGTAATTCATTAAATTTTCTATTCGTTTTATTCGAGATATTGAGGTCTCTATTTGTGTTCTTTAACACAACAAATCAATTTGTCATTTTTCAGGCGTTAATCCCCCTAAATTGAATATATATAGTCATAAAATCTAATGTCTCTTTGACAATAAAATACATAAAGTTATCAATTATTGATATTAATCAAGTTCATTTTAAATATAACTTAATTTAAAAAAAGACAAAGCAAAAAGAAGGAATTATTTGGTGTGTATTAATGGATTATAATGAATTTCAAACTCAACACTTTAAATTAATTAAAGCTCTTAAAAAATACTTAAATAATCTAAATTTTCTTTATTATTTCGAAGATAGTATTCCTGATAAAGCTCCAAGAAGACCCGACATTATAGGACAAGAAAATAATGAAATGGTATTATATGAGGTTAAATCTGGAAAATATATCAATTTTTTTGGAGTTTTAGAGCAATTAAATCAATACATTCAAGGAGGAAAATACAAGAGAGGGTATTTGGTTATTTCTAAAGGGGTTAATATACCAACTAGAGCTAAAAAATTATATGAAGAGCAAGGATTTGGTATATTGGAATTAGATATTAGTAAGGTTGAACCAGAACCTAAAAAAATCTTAGAATCAGAGGATCATACAAAAAAAAGTAAAGAATTCATAGAATATAGTAAATATAGGAGTAAATGGGCACAAAATCACCCTGGAAGTCTATCTTATCTCAAGGAGATCCTAATTTTTGTATTATGTGGAGAATTTTTAGTTAATGGAATTTGGGAGTTAATTTCTACACAATATCTCATTTATTTATGGGTAGTAATCCCAACTAGTATTATTTTAGTTATAGTATTTTTTTATCTTTACAGAAAAGAAAATAGAAATAAATAGCTGAATGAATTGATATGGCTGAAAAAAACCTCTATATTGAGGACATTGACTGGTCTCTAATTGATCCTGAAAAATTTGAAAAACTAATTTATTTTCTGTTAGACTCAATTGGAATGAAGAATATTATTTGGAGAAAGGGCGGTTCTGGAGTATCCGCAACAGATGGCGGAAGAGATTTGGAATGTGAAAAACATATTATTGAGGAAGATGATTCAATTAAGATAGAAAAATGGTGGGTGGAAGTTAAATATCGAACTAATACTCTTGAGAAAATAAAAGTCCAAGAGACACTAATAAATGCTGTTGGGTATCCAGAAGTAGATGTTATATGTATAGCAACTAATAATGTAATTAGTAATCCTACACTAGATTGGATCAATGTTTTCAAACTAAATAAAGGTAAGAAAATGGTTATTTGGCAAGGGCATAAGATAGAAAAAATCATAAAAGACAATCCTTCTCTGATATATCGCTTCTTTCCAAGTTCTCTTACTTTAAAGGGAAGATTTAGTGTAATCGATACCAGATTTTATTCTTACTTACAATTACCAAGCAGTTCTGATCTAATTGATATCTGGGAGAATAAAGAATACTTAGAATTTATTTCAAAAACAATTCTCCCCATTATATTTGCTGAAGCTAAATTTGGGGATATATTTGAAAGACAATGGGGTTTCTGGTTTCAAAAAGATTTGCTATTTGAAACTTTACAGTTTGGATTAACAAATATTTTGCAATTATTGTGGAAATGTGAACTTTTAGGAAAAGATAGTTATTTTATGATGAACGGAATGGAATATCTCCTATTGTCAAATATGATTAATTTTCCCGCAGAGATTATAACTGATAATATAGTAGAAAATGTCTTAAAAAGCCTAATTATTAATGATGAAGTAGATATAGAAAAATCCTATGAAATGCTAAATATAATACTTGAACCTATTATTTCTAACCTATGCTTTAGAATTTCTGAAACTTGCTGTAATAATTCTCTATGCAGGAAAAGTATGGTGAATATTTTTGCTCAGAATAAATTCATTAATCAATATATACCAAAAACTTGCCTAGAAAATAGTATTACTAAAAAAGTTATGATAATTGCGGCACCAGGAGATCAATGCAGATTTGAAACAACAGTATCAGTAGGAATATGTCCGTTAATAGAAATTAATAGAAACGTTAGAATTTCTAATAAAGACTCATTGTTGAAAGTATTGAAAACTATACAATATATATTTACAGAACTAAGAGATACTATTTTTAGCTTATCTTAATATTTATTTAAATAAGGAAGGTAATAAAAACACTCTTCATCGACCCATAATTTTAGGATAAGAATAGATTCTAAATGATCATTTTGTATAAGAAATCATACCTATAAAAATTATTCCTAATAACTTTTAAACTTTAAATTTCTTTAGGATAGATTTTTTACTCATAATGGCTTTAATTGAGATGGAGACTTTTTAAAAACTTAAAAAACAAACCTTCTTAAATTGAAACCTAATTCAATTTTCTATATAAATAAATAGGAGTAAAAAATCATAAAAAATTTATAAAAACTTTAGTTCAAAATTATTAAAATATTAATGTTTTTAGCGTTAATTAAAAAATCTTTACATCTAATAAATTGGAATACATCTAAAAAAAAGGAGAATTAACCTGCTCAGTAAACGGTTATTTTTTTTGTCGAAAAGAATAAATAATTATAAATACCTACTTTTGCTTTAATATCGTGAACCTTTAATTTCAAATGCTATGAAATTACAAAATTCTAAAAGATTTAATAAAACATAACAAGTAAAAGGAAATGATAAGATTAAAAGAGGTAATTTAACATTAAATTAAAGAAATTTCGAATTCAGAATTATAAATGTATTCTTGATACTGGCCATGTAGATTTTAATGATGTTATGTCCATTATTGGTGAAAATGAATCGGGAAAAACTACTATATTAAAAGCTTTGCAGAAATTCAATCAGGATTATGAATATGATATTGATTATGATGTTCCAATTAATCCTAAATTGGATCCTATTGATTCAAAAGAATTTCTAGAGTTAACTTTTCAATTATTAGATGAAGAAAGAAAAAAAATACTTGAAAATATGTCCACTTTTACACCAGAAAAGGTCAATCCTGGTACTGATACAACAGCAGATCTTGAAGAGAATATCGAAGAAATAGAAAGAAAGGGAGTTATTCAAAAGAAATTGTTTGAAGAAGATAGAAAATTAATTCAAAATATCGAAGAGATTGTAATAAAAAAAACTTCAAGTAACAAATATTTGCATGAAGAATATCTTGAAATTTTTAACAAATATGGAATAAAAATATTGAATTATGTTCCACGATTTGTATATTTCGATCAAACCCATATTCTTAATGATTTTATTGATATTAATACTTATTTAGAAGATCCAAACAAATATAAAAACATGGATGAATTACTTAAATTCTGTGGTTTAGATATTCAAACGTTAAATGACACAAAATCGAGTGAGGAGGATTCAGATGAGGTCAAAAAACGTATGCAAAGAAAAAGAAGGAATTTATGTGTAATGGCAGCAAAGAAATTAACCACAGAAATTAAAGATTTATGGACTCAAAATGTTCATACATTTGATATTGTATTGGATGGTACTTCTATTACTATTCAGACAAGTGATGATAAAAATCCCGCAAATTTAGATTTATCAATGAAATCAAAGGGAATAAGATGGTATGTGTCATTCATTATTACATTTGATGTTCAAACAAAAGGTGAACTAAAAAATTCAATTCTTCTGTTTGATGAACCAAGTGAAGCTTTACATCCTCAAGCACAGATGGAATTCACAGATACAACAGTATGTGGGCGATTAATTAAATCAAACCAAGTGATCTATGCTACTCATTCTCCATTCTTATTGGGAGAGGATATGCGAGTTAAAATAGTCTGTGTGGAAAGGAGCAATGATGGAGTGGCTGAGATAGTAAAATCTACTGAAGTCCGAAGAAAAAATACATTATTACCGTTACGGGCATTGTTTGGATTTGATTCTTTATCCCGTATTTTAGATGAAGATAATATACTAATAGTAGAGGGATGGAACGATAAAAAATTCATTGAATTATTTAATTACATTTGCTCTAAAAACAGTGAAATTTTTTTAAATCCTTCAATATATATTATTCAACTAAGAGGTACAGGGAAAATTGGCAAATTTATTAGTATTTTTTCAGGAAAGGCGAATAAAATTGTTGCATTATTGGATTCAGATACAGCGGGAGATCAAGCTAAAAAAATTATTGAAAACGCATTTGAAGAGATTAAAATCATTCAAACTTCAGAAATAGTTAACAGAATAACCAGTGAAATTGAAGATCTTGTTCCTCGCAAAATTTATCTCAAAAAATTTAAAGCAGTTTATTCAGATTTATCCATTGTAATTCCTGATATTAAAAATAAAAAGCCTGTTTGTGAAGAGATTGAGATTTATTTTAAAAAAAATAATTTCAATAAACAATTTGATAAACAATTGGTTAATAAGGCTTTATTCGAGGAATTATATCATTCTAATGATCCCCTTCTTAAAAAAAATGCTGAATCATTAATAAATACCATTAACGAGAGATTTTCGAAGTCTTAACGGTGTTAGAATCTTTCGGGATAAAAACATGAATATTAGAAAAATTTTAGACCTATTAGAAGAATGTAATGAAGAGGCTACAGTTTCATGTATTATATCATCACGATTCCTGTTTGTAATTTAACTCATTTAGTTTTTATATTTAAATTCAAACTTCCCTTATTAATAATATCAGATTTTGTGGTAAAAATGGCGAATTGTTATGTTAAATAACTTTTTTTTAAAAAAAATGTTTATTTAATTATAACCAAATCTCTACCGAACGTAGATAAAGTTCCAACCAATACTACTAAGGTATTTGAAAAAATACCTTGTTGTATCTCCCCAATCAAAGAAGTAACTTAATGTAAAAAATGCCTTACAGGAATAAGAATTATAAATTTAAAGTAAGATTTGGGGGAGTCTTTAGAAAATGATTTAATACCTTCTTTTCCATCTTCTTTTTTTTTTTAATTACTTTCCCCTATTTAATTAGGATATCAAGAGGGACATCAGAGAAAAAAATATTAAGAAATAGTGTTATTTATGGATTTTTAAAAAGTAATAAATGTTATTCTATACTAAGAACTTTAAAACCTTCTTCGAATTTATCAAATATTTTATACTCATAGGGTTCAAATTTTCTTCTTTCTGAGAAATTATAGGCTCCAGAACCTCCATATTCTGCAATATTTGTAAAAATAAATGTTTTTTTCCTATTTTGTGGTTTTATAACTATTTCTCCAATTTTATAACGAAAAGGATTTATTAATTCCGAAAAGGAAGGAATGGTTATGATATTAATATCATTTATATCCATCCATTTGTCTATTATGGAATAGTTGACTAAAAAATCTTTACAAACGAAGACTCCTATATTACCCAATATTGTTTTAAACTTTTTGAAGGTAGGTTTAATAATAGGTTTAATCCCTTCTTGTTTTTTTACTGCATTATTATAATATGGTATATTTTTGATTTGAAACGAAAAATATTTATCCGCATTAATAATTATCGCCTGGTTAATAAAAATATCATCATTGGAAAGTTTCCTATAATTTAAATTGTTGTAATCAACCTTACCATTATAGTAATTTTTATGCTTTTCCCCCAACTTAATTAATTCTGCTACAACATACTCCAATTTTTTATGCTCTAAACCTCCAATTATAACAACTTTTTTTTGTTTTGCAAATTTCAGTAAAGAATCTATTGCATTATAAGGGATTGAATTTTCAGGAAATAATATTAATGTCTTAGAAGGAATAATTTCAAGGTCTTTTATTTCATTTAATTTATTTTTTATATATTCACATTTTTTAACCGACTGTTGTTCATTATAGGTTAATATAAAATCCTTAAAATAACTAAAGTCCCAACAATCATTCCAGAGGTATAAAAATCTCCGAAAACTCATTTTTTTCCTTAATTCTTTTTCAGTATACTTATTTTCCTTTATTAAATTAGTTTCAAGCTCTCTTAGTTTTATTCTGCTTGAATCAGTTAATTTATTAAGTTGAAAAAGGATAATTTTTTCTATTCTTTGTTTTTTATTATCATTATCTTGAAGATCAATTAATTCTGGTTGAAAAGACAAAAAATAAGTATTTTGAAGTATCCTATCATTTATATCCTCATTTATAGTTCCTAATTTAAGCAAACCCTCTAAATTACCATCATCTTTAAATCGATTTTTAATTAATTCTTGAATCATTGTTAATTGTTGAGGTTTAAAGTTAGAATTAGTGAAATAAGAATATTGATTTTCTAAGAAGAATATTGAAGTTTGCAATGGATTGAAGTTAAATAATTCATCATAAATTTCAATAATATTATTATTATTCACTTCCATGTTCCAAAATCCCTTTTTATCATCTTTCCTCATTAAATAAACCATTATTTTATTATCTATATTTTCTGGTAAATTCTTAATACTCAAAATCAATGGAGAATGAGTAGTAATAAATATTTGAATTTCATCAGAGATATCAAGTAAATAATCAAGGAAGTTATCTAATAAACTTGGATGTAGACTTATTTCTAGTTCGTCTATAAATAAGTACTTATTACTAGGCATTTTATCGATTGATTTACTAAAGGCTTCTGCATAATTAGAACCACTAAAAAGATCAAAAAATTTAATATAATCAATATGAGGCCCAAATTTCAAATATTCTATAATAAAGATGATACTCAGTAGTTGTTGAACTCCAGATCCTATCTCTTTCCAATTTTCTAATTCTTTAGTTTCAAAATAGATTTCATCCACTTTAATTTTGAACTTAGCACTTCTTCCTATTCTTTCTGGATCCATTATTCTAATGTCTTGGAATAATTTATTAATCACCTTTTTCCAACTTTCGTAAACCTTCTTTAATAATATCAGTAATGGAAATGTTTCTCTAATAAAATCTTTATCAATATCAATTAAATCATCAGGATTTTTAAAATTTAAAGATAAAAACTCTATTATCTCAGCAAAATTGGGAATAATCCATATATCAGCATTATCAATATCATTTATATTAAAATCTAAATTTGGAAATAATTTCTTGAGATTTTCTTGATTATTTTTGATATTAAATCGAAATACTTCTTGATGTTGCAGAATAAATATAGATTGAAATAAATTTAAAATTTCTTGAGTTAAATCATTATACTGCCCATCAGAACTATCTAAAAATCTTAAATTCGGAATAAAATAAAAGTATTTATCTAAATAAGTATTCTTTTCCAAGTTTTTATAATTGTGATTTTTATGATTATTAAAAATAGTATTTAAGATATAGGTTTTTCCCGTATTATTTCTACCAATAAAAATATTAACATTATCTAATTTTATGTCAATTTTATCATCAAGATATTTGATGATATTATTTGTGCCGTATTCAGTCTTTGGATCTACCTTTAAACTAATGTTTTTTTCATTAAGTTTATTTATTATATCTCTTAATTCAACACTTAAATTATATGTATTGATAAAATAGGATTCTTTTAACAAGTTAAAAGTATTAATAATTTTTTCAAACTCTGATTTAAATTCCTTGGATATCGTGTTCCAATCTAAAAATTCCATAAGATCTACTAAATTTTTATAATCTACCTCGTTTTCGAAAATCTTGTTAATTATTTCAGAAGGAAATACTTTTAGATAAATGGTATTGTATTTAAAGATGGAATGTTTTGAAAAATAAAATTGAATTAGGATTCCATATTTTCCAGAAGCTTTATGCATAAATCCGTGATTAAATAGTGTAACTTCATTGTTTTCATAATCTATTTTACTATTTCTTGAAATATAGCTAATATTCTCTAATTCCTTATAATAAACTGCAAAACTAAAGAAAAAAATATCTGACAAATAGTTTTCACATTCCTCTTCAAGTTTAGAAAATTCTAACTTAACATTATATAAGTGTATATGATTTTCTGTAAATTCTAAAATAATTTCAAAAATTTTTTTTAAATTTTCATACTCTTTTAGTGAAACATCCTCTTTCCATTTAAAAATTTGTGTACATATTTCTCTAAAATATTTCATAAATAAGAAATATAGCTCACCAGATGAATTTCCAAACTGTTTAATAAAATATTTATGAATTATTTTTCTAGAATTTGGATCATATAACCAATCTAAGTTTGATATTATACATTTTTTTCTTGTCTTTAAATAATCAGAAGAAAATTTTGAATTGACTTCTTTATACTCTTCAATATTTAAAAATAAATTAATAAAATTCTGAGAAATCTCATCCTTCATTTCATTCTACTCTATTTTTTACTTTATAAATTTTAATTCTACTAAAAAAATAAGTCTCTTAATAAATATAACGATTATGGGAAAAAAAATATATTCTCTACCTAAAGTGATTTGGTAAATTAAACTAGGATTCAAAATGGATGGCGAACAAAAAGTTCGTGATGAAGAAAATTATATTAAATACTTGTTAAGGAAAGGATTAGATAAAGGAAAAAAAGAAATCTTCAAGGAGATCTTTAAAAATATACTCTAAAGATTCGTCTCTTATATTCTAAAATATCCTTATATTTTTTGTCAAAATCTCAAACTACTAAATCTTGAATAACTATATGAAATATTATTTGAATTTTTTATTTGATTTCAAAAACAACCTATATTCATATTTTTAATTGAATATTTTTTTAATCTGAGTAATTATTTTTCCAAAATAAAAAGTAGGAAAAGCAGATTTTAATTATTAATACCTCATTGGAATATATACTAAATATTTTTTTATTCATTTATTATAGTGTAAGACAAATAAAAATATTTTAATATAAAAAAAATGAAATGGATTTAAAAAATTGGATTTTAAATTTAATTAAAGAATTTCGTGTTGAATATCAAAATTTAAACACTCAAGAACAAAAAGAAGCTATCAATCACTTTAATAATTTTCAACCTCCTTGTCAAATCAACGTACTTAGTATAAAAAAAAAACTTTGGTATAACCAGCAACATACAAATTATCTTCAATATTTATTCATTTCTAATGATCCGAAAAGAGACGATTTAGATGTTAATGTTTATGGTCCATTTTTTTATATTAAGGATTATAACCAAATTTTGAAAATTCTAAGTGATCTGAATAAAAAAAACCTTATGCAAGATATTTTGCTGAATATTGATTCAATTTATCCGTATAATTTTGTAAAATCTAAAACTAATAATAAACTAACTTTATGGAGATGGATAGGAAGACAACCACTTCAAACAGCGGAGTTTAAAATTTCAAGGGAAATTCTTTTAAATAGTTTTAATCGCTTATTTATAATCCCAGAGAGAATTAATAGAACAATAGAACAAATATATACCCCCCATACTCCACCTGACTATAGTAGTAGAAAACCTCCAGCAAGTGTGAGACGAGTTTTGAGAAGAGAAGTGGGATTTGGATGTCCAGCCCCAAGTGATGAAGATTCTAATGTTCAGTGTGGTTCTCCGTATTTAAAATGGCACCATTTTGATCCGCCTTGGCGTGAGAACCAGCATTTCAATCCTGAGGGCATGATTGCGTTATGTAACAAACACGCAGACCAAGCAGATGGAGGTGCATATACAAAAGAACAATTAAGAAATTTTAAAAGATCAAAATCAATATTTGGAGATGAAAATATCCAAGGCAGATTCAATTGGTTAAGAAATAAAATATTATTTATTGGGGGTGGAATTCACATTGAACCTCAGAAAATTTTAGTTATTAAAGGAAGACCAATAATATGGTTTAATCGGGATAAAAATGGCTGTTTTTTACTCAATATTGATATGTGGTCTTTCACTGGTGTAAAAAGAATAAAAATCGAAGATAATTATTGGATCCAAGAGGGAAAACCTCACGATCTTCAGTGTCCTCCTTCAGGAAAATATTTAAGAGTCGAATATTATAATGGAGATTTTTTGGAAATTGAATTTAAAGATGTAGACACTTATGAAAAATTAATAGAAATATTTCCAATGATATCTGATAGAGAAGAATATCTCTCTGATTTCGAATATCCGATTACTACACTGACATTGAAATATAAGAATGGTGGAGGTTATTGGGAAATTCATCCTGAATATTTAAAAATTCGAAGTAATATATGGACAAATCTCTTTTCAAGAAATAATGAAGTTGCAGTTAATATCAATTAAAAAAAATCTCTTATAACAGTTTCATGATGCAGGAAAAAGATATATTTCTGTTGTTTGTATTATAATGTATGATAAAATTTAAATAAAAAAATTGAGTAAAAATGAAGAAAGATTGGATTTCAATCATCATATCCACTTTAGGAGATGATATGTACGACGAGATTGAAAATGAAGTGAATGCAAAAAGAAAAAAAATTAGAGGATTGTTTAATAACAACAAAGGAAATTTTGAAAAATATATTTTAAATTGGTTTAAATCTCGAAATATTGAATTACCTCCATTTATTAATGAATTATTTATAATAGATCAATCATCAAGAGAAGATGAAAAATTCAAATCATCTATGGAATTAAGCCAACAATTTTTTATATTGGCAATTGAATTTGAGCAAGAATTTCTTAAGGCTGAAATGCTTAGGATTTTCTTTTGGAACCTTTTTTTTTATGTATATAATATAGAGATTAATTATTAGATTAATTATCTAGGAATATTGGTATTATTAAACATTTAAATATGCCTAAAAATATGCATATCTTTATAGTAGAATCAAGAAAAAATATATACAATAAATAAATTAAATAAAATATATGGAAAACGAAAACCTACCTAAAGAGAAAGGATTATTATCGTTTAGAAGAACTCCAGCTAAGCTTGGATCACAAAGTGAATTAGATTACCATTTTAAGATACCAAGAAATTATATTGAGAACAATTTAATAGATCCAGATACAACATATAAGGTTTACCTGAATAATACTACATTATATTTTATCCGTTCTCCAAGTAAAATGGGTATTACCAGTGAATTTGATTATTATTTCAAAATTCCTCGAAATTATATTGAAAATAAATTGGTGAATACTGAAAGCATTTATACTGTATTTATTGAAGGAATATCATCTTGAATTTTTCCATATTATCCGTTGTTGGATTATTTATCTTTTTATTAATTTAATTCAAATTACATCATTTGTTTCATCAATTAGAGAACAATTTATCTACATATTCTCCAAATTTACTCTCTTTAGTTATATAAGTAACTTCTATGGGTTTTTTCAAGACAAGTTCATGGAATTTTAGGGATGAATTTTCTAATTCTAATAAATTGCATTGATAGATAAGAATAAATCAGTTTTACTGAAATAAGTATCAGGAGAAGATGTCAGAATTAAGAAACCGGTTTCCATAGAATTCCTAACTTATCCGCATAACCTCTGACTTCTTGCATTTCTTGTGAAGTAGGTCTACGGTTTATCTCAGGATATTCAAACGATTTCCACTGTGGACGATATTGAGACATAATGTTTACGACAGCCTTCGGTAATTCTTTAGCTATGTTATCTAAAATCAATTTAGAACAACAATCTATGTGGCCAGGCATTACCAAGTGTCTGATTATCATTTCACCACTCCCCTCATCATGCACCCGTTTATGATTTCTGGCAATGATATCGAAGTATTTATCAATACCAGAATATTTTTTGGCGCAGGTATTGTTTCCGTACTTCCAATCTGGCAAATAAAAATCCATAAAGTCAATGATTAAAGATAAAGATTCTTCTGTTAAGTAAAAGTTAGAATTCCAGAGTTGAGTAATGTTTGAAGTTTGATGCTGAAGGCTTCCCACAATTGTATGAATGTTCGGAATAGGATCGCCCCCCACATAATTGATATTAATCGCACCTTTCTCGACTAATCTATCAGCAAGATTAGCAAGTTGAATTGAATCAGTCTTTCGAGCTATATCTTCAATTTTTTTCCTATTTTTCCATGATTGAGAGATATCGTAATTTTGGCAAAATACGCAACTAAAATTACATCCTTGGAAAAAAATTGTACCACTTGGTATTAGCGGAGCTTCTTCCCCGGTATGAAGAAAAGCAGACGATACATAAGAGTCTTTAGGGACAAGACAAAAACCAGTTTCACCGTTAAGTCGATTAACTTGACATCGCCTTTCGCAAAAATAGCAATTTTCAAGATACTTATTTGCTAGGATTTCAGCTAAAGTAATATAGTTCTTATTGTATATTTGGCGGTTTTTGATTATTTCAGTTGTTTCATTTAATAAGAGATTAAACACCTTAGATTTTTCTGCTAACAAATTCTCTAAGCTTTTAATTGAATCGTTGATATCAAATTCACATTCTATACTTTTTGCAATTAAATACCGTGCAATTTCTTTATCATCAATGATACCACGATACCTTAGAAATCGAGTGCGAAGCTCTTCATTGTTC
>SDBT01010818.1_pt1 | contig 14708 bp, 17 predicted proteins | sample 2277101 | NCBI WGS metagenome assembly SDBT01 (sample SAMN10404973, study PRJNA504765) | marine sediment metagenome | isolation source: marine sediment core GS10_PC15, 103 cmbsf | place: Arctic Ocean: Southern Knipovich Ridge | collected 2010
CCCAATTTCCTTAATCGGGCCACCTGAGGGCCGGCAGGCAGTCTGATTGTCGGGGCAGCCTAAGCTCCCCAGCCAGAATGTGCCGCCTCACCGGAAACCCGTCAGGTCTATTATAGCCCGGCTATTAACTCCTGACCCTAGAAAATAGAATACAAGCCAAATTGTTACGCGGGTAATCGAGACGCCCGAGCGCTAATATCTCGGCATACCCTGCCAGCCCTCCAGCATTCTCAAGAACAGTAGTTCATCCCCAGAAAGCGGCAGTAACGAGGGCGGTGCAAGCCCTCCTAGTAGCTTCTCGAAAAAGGAGGCAGGTGGGCTATACTCCTCAATCTCAGGGGTAGTGATACCAGCCAAACTGGAGGCAAGCTCTATAGCTGTTTCCAAGCCTCCCAGCTTATCTACTAGACCTAGCTTAAGTGCCTGAATTCCGGTATATAGCTGACCGGTAGCCAGTTGTCTCACTTCTGCAACCGGTAGACCCCGACCCTCGGCTACCACAGCTACAAACTGCTCGTAAAGGTCATCAGTAATATCCTGCATTATCTGCCGCTGCTCAACAGTGAGAGGCCAAATACCCATATCCTTATGCTTACCAGTCTTTATAGTTTCTAACTCAAGACCTAACTTCTCCAGTAATCCTTCAATGTAGATAAACTGGCTAATAACACCTATGCTACCAGTGAGAGTACTTGGGTTAGCTACAATTCTGTCGGCATATGCTGAGATATAGTAACCGCCAGAGGCAGCTACATCTCCCATAGATATCACCACCGGTTTACCCGTGACTTCCTTGAAATGTCGAACCTCCGAAGCAATCTCCTGGGAAGCCGCAGCAGCACCACCAGGACTATCGATACGCAATACCACTGCCTTTATACCACCATCACTTTCAGCTTTCCCTAGGTATTCCCTCACTTGCTTGGGGCTAATGCCACCGGTGATCAGCAAGCCCCGCTGACTGGAGTCAGCAATAATACCGCTCAAGCGAATCACAGCTACTTTCCCTTTCCCCACCGTACACCCGCTGAAGGAGATTGTTAAGACGAGTACAAGTACTATTGTGAGGACTATTCGCCACTTTGTTGCTTTCATTCTATTCTACCTCCTTACCCCTCTACTGCTAGACTCAAGACTAATACTATCATATTTGCGTTAAAGTTTTATATTGATAGTATCGTGAGCCAAGGTGTCGGCATAGCTATCTGGGACACAGAACATTGTTTTATAACCTAACAGAACGCTATTTTGTTGATTCAGGGTATTAATCTCCTTGTATATCAGGTACCTGGGGATACAGTCACTAATGGAGCCGGTGACAAAGGCTAGCGAATGTAAGGTGCTACCACATCCCATCCGAGGACAACGAGTATCCCAACACTCACGTACAATATGGTCCTGCCTAGCCAGCAGGCAATAACAAATTGCCACAGCGGAATGCGAAGAGCACCGGCAGCAATAGCAACTACATCGAAGACAAATGGGAAGAGCGAAAAAACAAAAACAGCCAGGGCGCCCTTCCGTCTCACCCGACTGACCAGCCACTCATATCTTTTGCTCTTTTCGACAATACCCCGTCCGGAATAACCAATGGCGTAACCGGTAATCTCGCCGATAGCGGCGCCGGCGCCACCAGCCAGACCCACGCCCACGGGACCCAGGAGACCAGTGGCCGGGTAGAGCATGGCGCCGATGCTGGCCAGTACCGGCAGAACCGTGCCAATAAAGAGAACAACTGAGGCATTCCCAATCAGGCTGACCAGGAAGGCGCCCAGGTAACCGTATCTCTGGAATCGGGCTATTACCGCCGGGTCTTGTCCGTAGAGTAAAAAGAGGCTGATACTCAGTATTATAACTGCAAGCAGAACCAAGAGAGGAATGATCCTTTTCCTCTTTCCAGTTCGTTGCTCGTTTCTGTCCACCCTATAGGGGTCATTCGTCCGGCTCATCTGACGCCCCTCAAACATTGTAGCATAGTTATAGTAGCAATTATCCAAGGAAGATTACTTCAATAACACTGCATATATATTGACTGAGGCAAAGGTCCTGGGTTAGAATCGCTGTATGCCTGATCTGGACTCAGGAATTATCCTTGTAATCTTTCTGCGGGTAACCGTACCACTCACGATTTTACGCTATCCATTAGGCGGGTTCATTATTTCATTGGCGTTAGACGGCCTCCACATGCCGATTGTGCATCTTACAAATGACTTGCTCAAAATCCCCGAAGAGTCCTTGGTGGCAAGGCAGCATTACCACTTAACGGATAAATGGCTTGACGTATACTTTCTTGCCTTGGCCGCAATCGTGTCACGGAAATGGGGGACAAGAGGGTTTCGTGCCACTTCCTTTTCCTTGCTCTTTCTGCGAACTGTTGGCGTAATCATATTTTATATTACTGGAAATCGAATGATGCTGTTTTTCTTCCCCAATGTTTACGAGTATTTCTACCTCTATTCTGCCGCAGTGCGAAAATGGGCCCCTCGTTTGTTTCCTAACACTTTTGGAAAACTCGTTATTGTTGTGTCTATTGCCAGTGCGTCAAAATTAGTTGGCGAATATTTCCAGCATGTGAGACACTTAGGGGTGGGAGAAATTATCACTTTGCTTACTCCCTTCGAGCTTCCACGCCCGACCCTTTGGGAGTCAGTTCTGAGTCTGTTTGAGGAATAGAGGTACATATGAGATATGAGATATATCGTCAGTCAGGAGAGCCTGGCATGCAAAATTTGACTAACTCAGCAAATTCCCTAACCCTCGTCGCATTATTGGTTTCCAGGAAACCGTCATAGGTGACGCTTATCCACGGCTTCTGGTATTCTGTGCTAAACTTCTCTGACATTGCCGCCACAATGCCGCCTGGCATACAGCCATGCGGCTGCGGCTTATAAATGGAAGTTGAATCGCTCAGCTCCAGGCCGTCAGGCATAGATTGGCATCAAAAGAATGGACACACAATACAGCGATGCGTCCCCTTAGGGAGTTGCTGAAACGATACAAGGGGAGAGGATGCCAGAGGAATACCCGAGCTTTATCACTCCGGGATTTGTACCCTTCAATGCTCTTGACCTGATCAAGCATACGGAGAGGATTGTATGCTCTGGCAACAAAAGAAAGTACACGGATTTCTATGCTACCGGGGTGTATAGCGGCATTGCCACCGGCTATACTGTGGGCTGCTGCCTTCGTTGTGTCTTCTGCTGGGTAGGTCTCGGTAGAGAATATCCCGAGCGATACGGCGTCTTCTACTCTCCTCAAGAAGCCTTTCTTGAACTATCTAGAGCCGCCAAGCGGCACAGAACCGAGAAACTGAGGATTTCAGGCGCGGAGCCCACCCTTGGAAAAGAGCACCTTCTCTGCTTATTAGAACAAGTCGAGCAGTCAACGTTTAAGCTGTTCATTCTGGAAACTAACGGCATTTACTTTGGAATCGACGAGAGCTATGTTAAAGAGGTCTCGAAGTTCAAAAAGGCACATATCAGAGTATCATTGAAAGCGGGCACTCCAGAAGACTTCACCAGGAAGACCGGTGCTAGACCAGAGGCGTTTGAGCTTCCTTTTCAAGCTATAAGGTATCTAGTCAAGCATAAGGCGAGCTTCCATGTGGCGGCAATGAGTGCTGACTCAAGGATTATGAGCCCGAACGAGAGGGCAGAGCTCGCCGCTAAATTGTGGTCCATAAGTACGGATCTCATAAAGGGTTTAGAGGAGGAAGTAGTTGACCCTTATAAGACCACGCTGCTTAGGTTGAACAAAGCTGGCTATGCGCTAGAGTGGCCACTTACTAAGATTTACAAACAGTTTTGAGAATAAGCGATAAGATAGCTTCAGTACTTTCAAACTCAAACTAACCAAATTCATACCCGCATTTAAACGCCAAATATATCCCGATTGAAGCGATGTTGATTAGAAGTGGGTGGGGTGTAGGGTGGGAGAGTCATACTGGGTCGGTAAGGTTTGAGGATTGTTTGAAGTTATGTGTCCTATTCCCGCGGTATGCAAATCGTAACTTATTAACATATATGCACAAATCGACTACAATTCCAAATGTGATTAGATTATGACGATAGTCATTAGAGAGAAACTTAGAAGGGAGGACGTATGTTAGAGGTTAAAGTCTGCCAGATTAAAGGAAAATGTCCAGTATACAAGATCGGGGATAAGATGACAATCGAGGGTGCTAGGATTTTGCTGGATAAAACTGATGCTATTTGTACGCATGCCCTGTCAACTTTGCTACATTACGTCGTTGCATTAGATGAGGGTGCTGACCCGGTCAAGTTGGGCCTATCCAAGGACAAAGAACGTGCGTATATGCAGTGCGTTGACCCCGGTGAGCCCTACACCGAAGGCGGAACAGTAATTTTTCAGTGCTACCGAATATGAGACAAAGCTAGCTACTGAAAGCTAATCGTGGAGCGTGCGTTGTCATCAACATTAAAACAACTCCGAAACTACCCAAATCCCTACTCACGTAAAAACGACAAATATATCCCGTTTGAAGCGAGGTTGATTAAAAATGGATGGGGTGTGAACTTTTTCAAAAGTTTATTCCGATGGATAATCAGAATTAGTTCTCGTTACTTCCTGCCTACAGGAATTATATAAAAAGGCCTTTCGTTGTCTGGTAGATTCAGGAGTTCGCTCACCCGTTCACCATTAAATGCGCCTACAGTGACTACTCCTAAGTCCATTGCTGTTGCTTGGAGGCATAGGTTTTGCGCAGCATGTCCAACCTCGATGTGAACATACCTCTCGCCTCGTTCACCATACTTGACTGTTGTCCTTTCATAAATTGCAGTAAACACAATTGCAAGGGCACCTTCCTCAACCCACGACTGCGACAAGGCAGCATTAGATAACTCGCTTCTCTTGTCGCCATCTATAACGAGACCAAGTTCATGCTCATGTGGCTTATACTTATAAATGCCAGACGCTAGGTTTTCAACATCACCAACCACCACATATACTTCAAGCGGGTAGAGAGCTCCTGCGGACGGAGCAGTTCTAAAACCTCTGGGATCAGTAATTCCTTGGGCTGCCCATAGTAGTTGAGATACCTCTTGAAGTGTTATCAGCTCACCCGTGTAGCTTCTAGTCGACCTTCTCTTAAGCAAGCTTTGCTCAATGGATACATCACTATCATATCGTGGCTCTGGTAGCCTGACAGTTGTTTCGTATTCTAAAAATGGTGCTGGAGTTGGCTGGGCACACGCCACAGCGGAAATAGTGACTAGACTTAAAAGCACGACTACAATAAGCAATCGCGTCCTAAACACTTAACTTGTCTCCTTTACATGTATCATTGTATATCTTATAACGTAAAAGATTCTACTTAGTTATGTCAAAATTAGATAGGGCCCTCAAATAGTTCAAAACCAACCAAATCCCAACCCGCTTAAAAACCACCAATATATTCAGCGTAAGGCGAGTTTGATTAAAAATAGACGTTGGATAGGGGTGAGGGTTAATGATCAGCGACAACGAGGGCGCAGTCCACAGTAGACTGAGTCATCAGAGTTAATTACAAGTTGTCTGAAATCCGTGGCTTCTACTCCTGTGGTTCAGGGAATTCTCCTTTGAGCGCTTTAAGGACCATCTCTTGAACTTCTAGGGAAAAATCGGAACTAGCTATCCACTGTAAGTACTCTGGGTCATTTGTAGCGATATCTTTTAATGACCATCCTCTATATCTTCCAAATGTACAGGTTGGTTCTCCCTCAGACCAGACAAACTTGCCCTCAGCATCAACATAGTTTGCTCTGATCGGGTTGCATATGCCGTGTAATCCGTTAACATCGCGTGGCAATTCTGGATACATAGCTATTTGGCTATCTAGAATTTCAGATGCGGCCCCTACGTCGCCTTCAGCAGTATGGACTGTTTCCAATTGTTTCCCACAATACTTGAGATAGGCCGCTTGAAGATCACGAGGTTCAAATCGGTGATAAAGGATTTGACTATCTACGAGGCAGCGCCCTTGGCGTGAAAATTCAACGCCAGCTCTTTTAAACTCCGCTTCCAAAAAGGGTAAGTCGAACTTAATTACGTTGAATCCTGCAATGTCACAATCATTCAGGAAATCACGTATACTAGCTGCGTATTGCCGAAATTTAGGTTCGCGTACTATATCGTCATCGGTAATACCATGAATAGCAGTCGCATCAGCTGGTATTGGCATTCCTGGATTTATACGGTGGCTCTTGTATTCTTCTGTACCATCGGGTTGAATCTTTAAAATCGATAACTCTACTATGCGGTCTGAGTAGGGACTTAAACCAGTGGTTTCAACATCGATGAATGCGAGAGGTCTTTCTAGCTTAAGATTTTTCATATCAATAGCACCCTATTTATGTAGACGTGGCAATGCTAATATCATGTTCGATTAATGTCAATACCTAAAGCATCGATAACTAGTTCAGCAATTCAAAACCAACCAAATCCCTACCCGCGTAAAAACGAGAGATATATTCCACGCAAGGCGGTGTTGATTAAAAATGGGGAGGGCATAGGGGTATAGGATCATAAACCGTTAAATTTGCCGGCCTTTCTTAAGGCTTTTCGTATTCCAACACGCTCGATTTTATCAAGGATAACCTTTTCTTTACCCTTAGACTCTTTTTTGCGAACATCATACCTCTTCTTTTTCTTGAATTCGTCAAATGAGGCAAGCGTAAAAGCTTTACTGAGGAGTTCCCCATCTACCAGCAAAATCCTCGACGCATCATCGTCTGAGGGTTGTTTTGTATTGCTTTGGATATTTTTATTCAACCTCTCTACGAGATAAGGATAAAGCGCAAGATGCCAAAATTCTTCCATCGCATCATCAATCAAGTAATCCTGTGTTTTTGGATACTCGAGGCTGCCGATTACAAATGAAATTCCAGATTCTAAATGATTGTAAAGATACAGATAATGTTCCCTCATCCTATGAAGTATCTTAGGAACAAAAACAAACGAAGGTAAATCAAAGCACAAGCATAATTTCTTCTGCTCTTTGACCGTTTCTGCTTTGACCGTTACTAAGAATTCATATCTGTATAAGAACTCCACATTATTCGTCCGCACATGGTCAAAGTTTACCCTCTGGTTAGAAGGGAATCCAGGTAAACAGCCTCTTATAAAGTCGCCCACGTCCCCAATAATCTTCTTGGCACGCTCAAGGTATTTTGCATCCGCTTCATTCTTAATTTCATACGCATATTTTTTACGCGACGAAGATATTGTCTCAAAGCGGAGAACTTCTTCGCCTACCTCACGATTCAAATTTTCAACTATCATGGCCTCTGTTATTGGTTCGAGATAAAAGGTTTTCATAGTCACCTTTTTCCTTCGACCTACCTATGATTGGCATTTTAGTAAATTGAAGTCTTTATCAGCAATGATGTCATATAGTGATTGGTATACTCTCTCGTCTTCGTGCTGGATCAAAAGGTGATTGAGTCTAGATTGCTACGCAGGTCACTGTTCTGTGAACGCCAACTACGGCGTGAATTTTCTCGATTACCGCGTCGATCTTGTCCGTGGTCTCTACTTCTATTACAACGATGATATCGTAGGGGCCAGTCACACTGTCAACCGACTTTACTTCTTTTCCTAGTTTCTTCAGTGCTGCTACCACATCAGTGGTCTTAGCCACTTCTATTTCTGTTTGTATTAGCACAAAAGCTTTTACTGTCATTATCCCACCTCCGCACTGAGTAGTAGGTCCTCTTTTAATTATTATACCCGCAACCAGGTTGGCATTTCACCTGACACATCAAACCACCCAAATCCCTACCCGCGTTTAAGTAACAAATATATCCCGGTTGAAGCGAGGTTGATTAAAAATGGGTGGGGTATATTGGTGAGAAATGCAATTACGACAATTGAGAGGGAAGTGGTGATGGCGAGAGGCTAGGTAACATCTCGTCATTTCGTATGACGCAAAGCTTGGTCTTTCTCATCTTTTACTTTGTCGCTTGCACGCTGTAAAATGCTTTTAGGGAACTGTGGCCTGTAAGCGAACCCCAGGATGGAGGCGAATGGCGATGAAGCCAATGAAACTATCCATGATTCCTGCGGGTTTAGCACTTCTTACGCTGATGATTCTTGGCTACATCGGACCGACACCGGTTCCAAGCCTGTCTCCTACGCCAACACCGCCAATTCCTGCACCGGCGCCAGCAATGGCCAATATCCCCATGGTGATTGCACCATATTGGTATCAAGGCACCTGGGTATTTGATGATGAATCTGTGGGATTAAATAAGGAACCTTTCGTTGCAGGTGTTCCAGAAATAATCAATGAGCTTGTTAAAGACATACCTAACGCTCGCAGTGGATTCAGACTACTTTTCTCGTCGGTGCCCTTTCCCGGTTATCAAATAGAGCTTACACGGGTGAAAGAAGAATATGGTGGGTATTGGTATAGGGTAAAGGATCAATCGGCAGAAGGCTGGTTGTGTCCTGCCTTATTCAAGTACTTTGAAACTGCACCAGAGACAATCTACGTTAAGGCAGAACAGCTATGACCCCACTCAGACTTTGACGACGGAAGATCAATGTAACAAAAAGCCAAAAAGTGCAATTCTAAGGGTTCTCTTGCATTTAGGGTGTTTGCCGGTTTTTACTAACATAATCCACCAAACCCTCCCAAGTTTTGAAGGGTAATTTAAGTTCTGCCACCGTAGCAGGCGTTTTACCTTTTATAATCAGAATCCCTCTTTATCGGCAATCTTAATAGGATAAGTCTTAATCTTTTGTCCTTGAACATCTAAAACGACTTTCCCTTCTGCTCCTCTGACATAAGGTTCCCAGGATTGGATATTAAGGTTCGGTTCAGATAGCTCACCAACGAAAATGAAATGTTGAGTAGGGTATATAGAGTTTGGTTCAAATTTATAGCCTAAAGGAGGGTTATCAGACTTTGCTATATAAGAGCCTCTAGGTGTTGAAACTTCAATTCTTAAGTAATCTAAACTACCAGAGTTTTGAGATGACATATTTCTTAGGGTTCCTAGTAAGCGGATTGCAATTACAGGTTGACTGCCTTTTGTCATTTTTCTATACTGCAGTTCGTGGTCAAAATTCGTTAATTCTATATTCGCTTCTTTGCTATCTATCTGAGCTTGAAGTCGGTCTCGTTCGTCTTTAATTTGCTTCCATACTTTGAATGGAGACCAAAGAAACACAATTATTAAACCAACCCCAAGAAATAGCCATCGTCCCCACTCCCCATACCAAGTCGCAGGGAATAAAGGAATTAAGCCCACGATAGTAAAAATTAAGCCAATCCACCAATAAACAGTCTTGGCGGCATTAGACATTGTGTCTCTCCAATATGCGATGAAGTCCCTCATGCCATAGAGCATACCACTGGCTTAAAAACTGGGCAACCCCCCTACGCAAGAGAACCAATTCTAAGGAGACTGTTGACATTCGAGCCGGGAATGGTCTATTCTCCATAACAAAAAGGGAGGCAAAGCAATGCAAGCATATTGTGTTAAGTGTCGTGCTAAAAAGGAAATGAAGGATGCTAGAAGCATAACTATGAAGAATGGTAGACCGGCGACTCAAGGTACATGCCCAAGTTGTGGCACAAAGATGTTTAGAATTGGAAAAGCATAACCGTTATTACACCTTCGGGACATAATATGGGCTGGATATTACCAAAAAAGTAATGGCCAGCCCATTTTTATTACCTAAATTTTCATTTTCGAGCCTTTATTATTGACAAAAAATTACTTAATGATCCGATAAGTGCAGATAGCGGCCACTTCACTGTGTTTGAAGTGCTACTGAGCGGGTTTAAGATCCACCAAGCCCACTTGACCGACTCTAAACAAGTGGTTTTTCGTATATTTCTAGAATTACCTTCTAGAACGACCTAGAAACGCCTAGAAATCCGAGACCGTTGCCAAAAAGTGCACGTTATCTGCCATTTGATGGCACAATCCTGTTGTTATATGTTTAATATCTGGCAATCCTGACGACTAAGTGTCCTCAGTTTTCCATCTTTTTTACATTTATCAGCCTGTTCGATTATTTTGGGATACCTTTGCAATAAAGAATTCTCACAGGCTGACAGGATTCTCCCAATAACTGTAGCAAGTCGGCCAGTTTCGCTTCATTATGAAACAAAAGGGGCTTTTGTAATATCTGAGGAAGCAATTGCATCCTTTCCTCACCCCCGGAGGCATAGTAATTGCTTAAGATAAAAGTTGACTAAGGACATCAAGAGGCGATAAGCGATTGCTGCCGGGAGCAAGTGGCGGAGGACAGGATAGCGAAAAGCTTATTGCCGATTTACTAGGCTGGTTTTGAGTAAGACAGCCTAACTCTAAGGGCTTAAAGTGGCTTGACATATCGTGACGTAGTGCTATAATCACGCCCATAAAGGGGAGTTAATTATCATGCCTATTTCATGTAATCAAGCTCAAGGTACAAGAGAGAATTCACTCATCACAGTGAATTCAACTCCATCCGCATCAAGACAATGCCAAAGGACATGCCAATCTTCTAATTCTCCGATTGTGACACAGTGTGGGTAATTAAACCCCAAGCCGGTGAATAGCAGCTTGCCTGGAGCTAGCCGTAGAGTAGTCCAGGATTCTGGTAAGTCTGACCGCCCAAAGGTTGGAACGAAGCAGTCGCTCTTACCTGCGTGCCATGGTGATGGTACTGGTAATGAAAAAACGCTCTCCCCATCTTCGGAAATAAATTCAACCCTTCTTACTTCTATCTCTCTAGGCGATGCATTGTAAAGGCTGGTGTTTACTCTATCAAGTAGGACAGGCTCGGTACTAAAATACCAGTCTATATCATCTACGCATGGTGGGATCCAAGGGAAGAGTCTGGCCGACAGAGGTCCCTTGGGAGATAATGTTGTAAAGGTATAATCATTGGAGAGGCTTTGATTCTTGTCGGAATCTATAGCGTGTATTCTGAAATGATAGGTCGTCTTGGGCTCTAAGTCATTAATGTTAATACGACCGGACTGAGAGGTTCCTTGAGTGCCAGTGTACGAAATAACATTGCCATAAGTAGCATCAAGGCCGTAAGTAATAAAGAAAGTGGCTGGCTCATTAGTCGTCCAGTAGATACTGGCCGACGACTCTAAGAGCGCACTAGCGTCAACGCAGATTTCCGAAAAAATCGATGTTGAAGGTTCTTCGTTGGAAGCTGGTGCTGGTAATGGCTGTTTGGTTGCTTCCTCCTCCTCTACTACAGCCTGGGTACAAGACACCAGCAACATCAGTGACACAATTAAACAAGTTAATACAAACCACGCTGACTTCTTTATAATTATTTCCACTACTTTAAGGCTATTTCATGTGTAGTGACTTGAGTTTATTCTTGCCGTAGGAATTTGTCAATGAAAAAATAAGGGAACCTTCTTATAGAGCCTTTACTATTTAAGTGTCTTGAAGTAGAATCTCTATAACTGGATTTGGAGTGCATATGGACACGACGAGCCACTCTGAACAAGCATTGTCTGCCTTGAACACACTCACTACTCACGGCGGTTACCAGATATCTGATGGCGACTCACTCATATTCAAAGAAAAGTCAGACGAAGCTGAACAATACAGCGAACACCTCGCCGAAATCTACCACGCTATGTTTCGAGGATTCTTCCACTGTGCGGCGCAGGGTTTGACCTTGGTTCCAGAGCAAAAAGTCACGGAAAGATTCGGCCAATCTATTAAGGAAAACTACCCAGAGGCCAATGAAATATTTCTGCGACTTGCGAGAACCTACTGGACTTTAAGAGTCTTAGTCTTCGACCTAATGGATACAGACATGGACTGGGTTGGAGCACATCTCCTCGGGAAGCTTGAGCAAGACATTGGCCCAGTATTTTTCCCTTTTCCGGGTGCCGTGAAAATAAGTCCGTCAAAGCGTGAAACATTTCAGCGAGAACTCATTCAGGAATCTGGGGCTGACATTGACATTGACGAGTTTATTAAAGGAAACCCAATACTAATAAGAGATAGATCAGCTAAACGAGGTTGTTTAGGCATTTTCCTATCGTTATTAGTAGTTACTGTAACTCTGGGACTGATAATCATCTTGGGGCAAATGCAAATACTGCCCTGAAAAACATATTTATGGTTCTATCTATAGAACCCATCGGTCTACCGTGGCGGACTCGAACTACACTTCAATCCAACACCTCGCCATTTAGTTCAGGATCTCATGTAGAACACGATACTTCCGTAATCATAGCTATGTTGTTTCCACTTGACAAAACAACTCTATTATGTTATAAGTAAATTTGGAGGCGATAATAACATGGCTTGGAAGTGGACATGCGATATGTGCAGACAGCAGTTTACGACATCACAGGGTCTTTTCCTCCATAAGCGCTTGGCCCATCAGATGACTGTCGAACAGGCAAGACGCAACCCACTGGTGCAGGTATGGTGTTGTAAAATATGTGGCTCTAAGACATATTACGCTTCTAGTTATTATAGGCACATGAGAATGATCCATGGTATTGAACCACTTGAAGAGGAGAGCACCTCTGATGACCAATAATGTTAACATTAACACACTTGAGCTGCGAAAGAAATTAACTCCTCAAAACTTGATCAATTACAGGGTCTACTACATAGGAAAAGATGGCATTCAAGTTGGAGGCAATCCTATTAGCGGCCGGTTCCAATGGGGAAATATACATGAGTTAGCGAGAGGGATTCTGAGAGCTTGGGCCCGAGACTTAGTTGAAGGGCACGACACTATCCAGATCGGTGCTATTCTACACCGGTGGGCGAAAGACTGGGCAGCAGAAGATGATATTGCGGAAACCTATACTGCCATTACCAAGCCTTCTCCTCCGGAGCGGCTTTTAAGCTGGCTTAAGGATAAACACTTGGAACGCAAGGCATTTTTTAGGCAGCATAACAACGAGAGGGATGGAACAGTTATGTTCAACCTCTCCGAAGAGATGATAGAGGCTGTCGGCTACTGCCTAAAAAAAGTGATTATCAAACCGCAAACGGATGGGCATAGATTCTCGCTGTATAGAGTGATGTGGGACCGGCTATTCCGAGAGGGGGATGTAAATGGGAAATAGAATAGCAGCAATCTGGACTAGAGTTAGCGGCAAAGGTCAAGCAGAATTATCGCCAGAGGGTCAGGTTGAGAGAGTAAGAAGTAAGCTAGAGGGTCTAGGGTACATTGTGCCACCGGAATTTATTTTCAAGGTGGTCTGGTCGTCCCTTGACCTTGAACCCTGTCCTGAATTTCAAGAGCTTCGTCGCTTAATCAAAGGTAAAAATATTGAGGCCGTTGGTTTCCTTGATAGGGACAGAATTGAAGCAGTAGGGCTTCAGCGCTTAATCTTTCTTTCGGAGTGCAAAGATAACAGCGTAGAACCCATTGTTTGTCAGGGAGTTCCCTTTATGAGTGAGCCTGAAGGGCAATTGGTGGAACTGGCCTTAGCTATTGGCAAGGAAAGGTCGGTGAGAAGAGCACAGACAGGAGCAAAGCAAGGGCTATCTGACAGAGCCCGCCTAAGAAGCTTACCACCAACAAAGGCACAGGTCTACGGTATGGAGTGGCAAAACGGTAGATATGTACCAGACGAAAATTACAATAATGCCTGCCTTATTTTTGATTTATGGTTTCAGCAATGTAACTTGGACTACATAGGGAAAGAGTTGCTTGTACGCGGTGTCCCGACTTCACGGGGCAGGATAGTATGGCAATCCTCTAGTATCACCACCATACTCAAGAACCCCATCTATGCCGGTAGGGTTGCCACGCTCAAATATGAGAAAATAGAGCCAAAGAAGCGGAGAAAGAAGACCTTCGGCAAGACTAGTTCTCGAATTAAGCCGGAATCCGAATGGCATTATTTAGATGGGGTGGTGAAAAAACCGATTATTAGTTGGGACCAACACTTGGCAATAAAAGAAAGGTTAACGCTAAATAAGTTGTATGCTTCCCGAAATGCCAGCCATCCTTACTTGTTGCGGGGTTTGATTGAGTGCAAATTATGCAGTAGACATTATTTTGGTGTTCAACCGACCAGTGGCAAAGCCAAGTACTATTGTAACAGACATTGGGCAGTAAGCTATGGTGAGAAATGCCCAGCTAAGTCAATTGACAAGGAAGAGATTGAGTCTGCTGTCAAAGAAAAGATAAGGGACTTCCTTACCAATCCGGAGGTATATCTAACGGAGATAAGAGGTCGGTTAGCTTTGCAAGAGAATACTACAGACGACATTGAGCAGGCTATGCGTACATTGGAGAAGCAATATAGAGATACCATTGATGATGAACGGACAATGGCAAGGAAATTATCAGAAGTCGCTTTTGAGCAAGAAAAGAAACTAATTGTAGTAAGGCGGACTTGGTTGAGTGAGGAAATAGACCGGCAAAGGGCAAAACTAGAAACTTTAAAGAAATATATACTAAATCAGACTATGGTTGAGCACATGAGGGAACGGCTGGAACATAACCTAAAGAGGGCAACCGATGAGGATTGGCGCTTCATACTTGAAGCACTCGACACAAAGATATTAGCGTTTGGCGATGGGATGTGGGACATAGAAGTCGGTGTCCCGGTTCTAGAACCTCAAATTGAGAATAGAATACCTTGGAATATTTCTCTTTGCTGACATCCTGGGACTCATCTAATTCCAGGAGTATATGGGCAGTGTTACCCACGACATTGGCGGATTCATCGGCCGACAGGAATATCGCCCGCGCATTGCCCA
>SDBT01010819.1_pt1 | contig 14708 bp, 12 predicted proteins | sample 2277101 | NCBI WGS metagenome assembly SDBT01 (sample SAMN10404973, study PRJNA504765) | marine sediment metagenome | isolation source: marine sediment core GS10_PC15, 103 cmbsf | place: Arctic Ocean: Southern Knipovich Ridge | collected 2010
TATAACTCATGCCTTTAATGTTGCGAGAGGTGTTTTTGACATTGGTGAGAAAGATACTAGAGCAGTAAAAGATGTACTGTATGATGTCCAAAGTGAATTAAAACTCCAAAATAAGAGATCTTTTACAACATAATCAATCTTTCAAAAGATCCTTATAAGATCTCAAGTCTATGGGCTCGGTTTGAATTATTTTTTCCGAATAAATTACCATTATTCAAAAAACCCACCAAATAATTCAAATTGCTCAGTATGTAACAGAATAACAATTAAAGATTTGAAAAATAAAGATAATATACTGAAAAATGAGGGAGTATGCCAGGATTGTATCCAAAAATATTCAGAAGAAGAGATAATGACAATGCTCTCTCTGTTTGAAAAATATGGTGGTTTTTTTAATCAGTTTAATATTGAAAAACTTGGTCTCGGGAAAATAATAGAAAATTTTCTAGATTCACTTAAGAATTTCGAAGATTTTTCGAGAATGATAGAATTTAATGAACAAGCATTGTATCAATCGCTTCTACATGGTTATACCCAAAAAGCATTCATAGAGGAATTGAAAAAGCTTTAGCATTTTACTACTTGCATTAAATATCAGTCTCCTAAAAAAATACATCTCCTTAAAAAAAAATTCCCCAGAAGTTTCTTCTTTCCTACACCTTATATTTGATTGAAAATCTTTACAAGTCTTAAGACGAATTGTTCGGTCACTTTCTAAGGAAAATCGAAGGGACCTACGAGCATTTACTGGAATATTAGAATCAGAAACTGTCTATGGTAATTTTTGAAGATCAGTTATCCTTCTAATAGGTCCAACAAGCCTAAATTTGTCTGGAGATGAAATTGCCATTTAAGTAATAGAGCCTGAAGCCCGGGTTTAATAATGATCTTTATGAGGTTTATTGAAGAAAACGAATTAAATATGGAAGCCCTCCAAAATATTTAGTAAAATAAGCTTTTAAATCAATTTTTCTAATCTTTCTATGTAATACTCCACTTTCTAACAGAGATACAATTAATGTAATAAATTCCTTCTGTAATGTTTTGAAATCTGTCTTAAACTGACCAATGCTTCTATAAGTTACCGCTTCTTCAAAATACATCTCAATACCCTTAATACTTCTGATAACTTCTACGAGTCCTTTAATTTTTTTGCCAATTTCAATAATGGATGTATATGAGTAATTTTCCACGAAAAAGGCACAGAAATAAAATGCAATTTTGAAGATTGCTTTTGAAAATTCACTCATAGGATTAATATCCTTTCCTCGTAAGCTTTTTTCGATATGGTATAATCCTCTTGCTAATATATCATCATAATCAAACTTAAGATTAGTGAAATCAGGTAACTTATCTCGAATATCTTTTCCATGAAGAAATTTTGAGTTTTTTGGATTTTTAATTTCCATGAGAGCCCATTTATAATTTGCTCCGGAGAATTCCTTAAATTTTTGTTCATTTTGATACATCTCTAAAGTGTTATACCCAAAGAATACTTTGTATCCTGCAATTTCTTCTGAATTATACCTATTATTCCAATCGTTCTTAGGGATCTCTTCAAGTGATTTTATTACCAAAATTAAGTCGATGTCGTTTTTAATCCACAAATCTGGGAGGTTCTTATCAAAGAAACTTCCTATTCCATATACAGCAATAAGATTATCTGAATGATGAGTTTTTACATTATTAACAATCTTTCTTATAAGGAAATTCTCATCAACAATTATTTTATTCTTTTTTAACACCCATGTATCAATAGTAAATATTTGATAATCAGTAGTATCAGGAATGAATTTTAATTTGAGAGTAGACTTTGGAATCCAATATTCCCTCCCTGATTTGAACTTGATAAGAACAGCTTTATCCGTTTCATTTAACACCCTTCCTTCTATATTTCTAACACTTTTTTCTGCCAATTACATCCATTCCTTAAGCATCTTTAGAATCTATTCTAATAATAATTAAAGATAAGTTTTAAAGCTGATATAAGAAATCCTAAAAAAATAATAAAAATGTTAAAATTGAGAGAATTAGCAAAAGATTGAAGAATTTATTAAATTTGGTGCTAGACAAAATATGACACATATTCCGTAAAATGTATTTCAATCAAAAATATAAATTAGAAAGGTGTTTTTTTTTTAATTTATACTTTAAAAAATTTTTTCTATTTTTATTTCTATTGTTATAAATAACTAACTTCTGTTACTTTTATTTCTAAGGAAAATTATGATAAGAAATATTAATCTGGTTAAACTTACAAAACAAATAAATCAAAAGATATTATGAATAATAATATTTTTAAATATTCAAACACATTAATTTTGGGGCATATAGAATAAATTATTTTCGTGGCAATCATTTAAAAATAGAATTCAGGAGTACCGACAAAAAATATGAAAGATTTGGATTTCACAGATTTTTTTCCATATCAAACGTATAGGAAGGGACAAAAGACCATCATTGAAAAAATAAATAAATCATGTTCTCAAGGAGATAATTTTATTCTAATCGCTCCAAATGGGACTGGAAAGAGTATAATAGGGTTATCTAGTGTCTTACCTCTTCTTTATAACAAAAATTTCAAATTAATATACTTGTGTAGAACATACCAACAAAATGATAGAATTATAAAAGAATTACAAAAAATTAATAAAATACGTCCTGAAGTCAATGGTATTTCTCTTCGTGGTAGACAAAATATGTGTATTCAGCCAGAAATTATTAAAGAAAAACCTAATTTGGAAGAATTGACAAAGCTCTGTGCTAGTTTAAGGAAAGAAGAGAATGGGTGTAAATGTTATGAGCCATTTAAAAACTTCGGGGAATTTAATGGGGATGATAAAAACACTCCGTTTCATGATAAACTTATGTTATTTGAACTACTCCTTGAATTTAAAAAGAAAGTAGTAGATATCAATGAAATTATAGAGATTTGTAAAAAAAACGAAATTTGCCCCTATTATTTTATTAAGAAATTATTAGGATTTATGAAAATTATTGTATGCAATTATCTTTGGGTATTCAATCCGTTTATTCTTAGTAAAGCTCTACTTCCCGATATTGAAAAGGATTTATCTGAATGCATACTAATTGTAGATGAATGTCATAATCTAACAGATACAGTTTTAGAAGTAAATGAAAAAAGATTATCAGAACGTGTATTAATCCATAGTGACACCCTTATTAGACAATATCGTAAAGGATACATCAATAAGGATTATTTCAGACCATTTGAGAGATTTTTTAAAGCAGTTGAAAACCATTTTAAAAACCAAGAGTCAGAATTTAATAAATTCACTTTAAAAAATAAAAAGGTTAAAGAATTTTTATATCCGTTAATTCCAAGTCAATTATTAAATAATTTACTTATAGGATCTAATATTTCAAACCCATCACAATTAAAAAATATTCTAGAAAGTGCTCAGGAATTTGCAATTTCTGTACATTCGACAGAACAATCTACTAAACATAAAGTTGTGAGAAATTGGTTGTTATCTTTTATAGATTTTTGGAAAAATTTCATAAGAATTACCTTAGATAATTTCTTAAACGAAACTCATTTTATTGGTCATTTTATTGAAAAGAAAAAGAATGCTTTTGAATCCAGGTTAGAAATCAAACCTTTAGATCCTCAAGAATTTATTCAACCTCTCTTGAACTTAACTTACTGTACTTTACATATGTCAGGTACACTGATACCAGAAGTTTATTTAAATTTAACAGGGATAAACAATTCTTCTAAAAAGTTTCATTTAGAGAAAATTAAATCTCCATTTAAAAAAGAGAATATAAAAGCTTGTATTGTTTTAGGAGTTACTTCCGAATATTCCCAAAGAGAGAATCTAGAAAATTTTAGAAAAATAAATCAAAAAATAGATGAAATTCTCAAGGTAAAAAATGGAAATGTTGGCATTTTCAGTGTATCTTATGATTTTTTGCATAAACTGAATTCCAAAATATTAAACCAAGATAGATTGGAAGAAATTATCAGAAGAAATGGAAGAGAAATATTTAGGGAAGGAAGAAACATTGATAATGCAAAAATGATTAAGGCATTCAAAACAAAATCAGGCAGTAAAGGAGCTGTCTTATTAGGTGTTTTAGGAGGAAGAAATTCTGAAGGAGAAGATTTCCCCGGTGAAGATATGGAACATGTAATCATTATTGGCCTCCCTTTTGCACCCAAAAATGCATATATCCGAAGAAAGATATCATATTTTAACCAGAAATTTGAAGGTAATGGAAATTTTTTCGGGTATATCGAACCTGCTATAAGAAAAGCGAATCAAGCGGCTGGTCGTCCTATTAGAAGATTGGAAGATAAAGGAGGAATAATATTTCTGAATTATCGTTATAATGATTATAATATAAGACAATATCTTTCTGACTGGATTAATAATAAAGAAGTACTTAATATTATAGAAGATAATCCTGATGAATTAAGAATGAAATTAAAATTATTTTGGAATACCATCTAGGTTCTAATTAAAATCATTTGAATTACTCGAAAATACTGTAGTAAAAGTTTACCTGTAATATAACTGATTAAATATTACAAAATTAATGTTCCTTTTTCTTCTTTAAAGTGTTCTTCTTTTTCATGTTTTAATTTTTCTATGTTTTTTCAACCCATGATTTCCTTATGATATACTCATCATGTACTAAGCACATTACAGTAGGGATATTATTCCTTTTGGCAAATCCGAATCTGTGATTTCCATCACCGAGAGTATAATTATTATGTTCTCTTTCCAAATCATATTCTCTCTTTACTACAGGAAGTAAAATTTTGTTTAATATTCTATCGTTATTATAATCAAAATATATCTTATTTAATGAGTGATAGTTTCCCCATTTTAATATTCGCTCTTTACGAAGATCTTTCCATTCTTCAAATTCTACATCATCAGGTGAGATGGGTGCTATATAATCAACATAAAGGTATTGTATATCTTGTTTACAATCATAATGAATACAATCTCTTATCTCTCGTTTATATAAATAATCTGTTAATTCGGGTAGAATATTTTCAAAATATCCTAATAGATCTTCATCTATAATCATTACTTAAACCAATGAGTATAACTATTATTTTCAAATATCATTTTTTCTTTTTGTCTAAGAAATGAATCTAATAAATCTTTCTGACTTCTTAGAAATTTCTTATCAGTTTCTTTCAAATCATTATTCGGATTCATAAATATCAAATAAAATATTTTGATTTATTGTTTTAATTTCAATTTAGTTTTACAAGTTATAGAGGTATTTGATTTTATAAAATCATTATTAATAAACAAAAAATAAAGAAATCTTAGTATTGAATTAATAAAATTTTATAAATAAATCATTAATTTACTTTTATTATATTACTCATTCTATCTGTCTCTATAGCCTGTTGTCCCCCCTCCTAAAAAAGTGAAAAATCTTGATCTCTTCTATTTTCCTCAAGATCCCCTATAGGATCTGTTGAATTTTCTACGGTGCTATTAATTTTATCAAATTTTCGAAATGGTTCTACTCAAAAATGGATGTATCCAATTCTATCAAGAATATTTCTTGGCTATTATCTTAATTTTTTCAATTACTTATAAGATTTAGATTATTTAATATAACGACTTTAAGTCTAAATTATTTTATACAAAAAATCTTCCAGTATTTGTTAAGTAAAATACTACATACATGTTAAATGAGATGATTTAAATTTTTCGGGATATTACAGATTTTACAAAACCAATAAAATCTAAAAAAATTGCTGTCATTGATATTGAAACAACGGGATTAAATCAGGAGCAAGATTTACTTGTTGAAATTGGTATTGTTGAATTAGATTTGGGAACTGGAATAATAAAAGTAATATTTGAATCAATAGTTAAAGAACATTCATTTACAGAAAAATTTCAAGATTCATGGATTTTTAAGAATTCTGATTTAATCTTCCAAGAAGTTGAGAAAGCTCCGAAATTTGATGAAATCGCTCAAGAATTACAAGAAATTTTTAAAAAGTATCATGTTACTGCTTATAATAAGCAATTTGATCTTGGATTTTTGAAAGCTCGTAATTTTGAATTTCCTAAAGAATTGCCATGCATCATGTTAACAGCTACTAATCTGGTAAAAATTAAATCATCTCGAAAAGAATATCCAGAAGAATATAAATGGCCAAAAGTAGAGGAAGCATGGAGTTTTTTTTTCCCAAATACTTATTACAAAGAGGTGCATAGGGCAGCAGATGATGCATTTCATGAAGCAACAATATTGTATGAAATGTATAAGATAGGTTATTATCAAATTTTTTAAATTTACCTTATAATAAAGCCCTAGAATTATTATAAAAAAGAAATTATTTTTTAAATATTAACTCCTTAAAAGTAATAGAGATTTAGAATTATTAGACAAAAATTAGAATTAAATTACTTTATTTTTTACCATAAATCAAATATTTGTAATTGGTTTGAAGAGAAATGAACTGGGCCGAAAATCTGACTGATGAACAAAAATTATATGCCTCATGCGATTTAGATGGCCATTCCATTTTAATAGCAGGACCTGGAACTGGAAAGACTTTTACTATAATAAGAAAGGTTGCTTATATGATATCTGAAAAGAAAATATCTCCGGAAGATATTTTAATACTAACATTTACTAGAGCGGCAGCGGCAGAACTTTCTCAACGTTTAAAAGAATTTTTAGGACCTAAAGAAAAAATACCCTATGTCTCCACTCTCCACTCATTTGCATTTAGACAATTAGTAAGAAATCAAGAATTAATTGCTAATTATCAATTACCAACACCAATACGTGTAGTGGATGATTGGGAGGAAAATAATTTAGTTTTTGAAGAACTTAAAGTAATATTAAAAAGTAGTAAACAAATAATTAAAGATAATTTCCTGAAATTATCAGCTGATTGGGATACATTAAAAGCAGATGAAGATAGTGATGATGTTGATCGATTTACATCCAATTTTCTTGGAGCATGGGAATCACATCGAAAAACTTATACTTACATTTTGAGATCTGAACTCGTTTATCAAGTAAAGAAATCTATTGAGCAGATAGGAGATTTTAAATTAGAAAGGGATTTTAAATATGTGTTAATTGATGAGTTCCAAGATTTAAATCGTTGTGATTTAGCTTTAATTTATGCTTTAAGAGATCAAGGATCATACATTTGTGGAATAGGAGATGATGATCAGAGTATTTATGGCTTTAGATTTGCAGATCCTGATGGAATAAGGAGCTTTGAAAAAAACTTCTTATCGTCAGATAAGTATGATTTAGAAATATGTCAAAGGTGTGATAAAAAAATAATAAAACTTTCTCAATTTGTTGCAAATCTAGATAAGGATCGAGTTCCAAAGGAATTAAAACCAAAAGAAGATGCCGAAGAAGGAGAGATCCATCTGTATCGTTTTAAAAATCAAAATTACGAAGCAAAAGGCATTACTAAAATTTGTAAAGCATTAATTCAGAAGAAAATTTATTCTGAAGATGACATACTTATACTTCTAAGACTTGATAGTAATCAAAAATTTTCAGATGTTATAAAAAACGCTTTATTGGAAGAAGGCATCGCAGTCTCAAATCAAACTCAAGAATCTCCGTTGGATGAGAATGATGGAAGATTATTTATATCATTCTTGCGATTAATTAATGAATTCAATGATTCTTTGGCATTAAGAACCATTCTATATTTAAGAAAGGATAATAACATTGGTATTAAGACAATTTTAAGAATCTACAATCTAGCTCTAAAGGAAAATAAAACTTTTTTAGATTTAATTGAAGAGATTGAAAAAACCCCAACATTAATCCCCACTTATGGAAATCGAATTAAAAATGAAATCGAAGATATAAGAAATATTGTAAATCAATTTAAAACAGATTTTTCAAATATTCAAGAATCAACAGATGTTTCTGAAATACAAACAGAAATTCAAAAATTGGCTGAATTTTTAATAGAAAATGAAAGTTCTCGTAAAAAAATTTTAGATTTCCTATTTAAAATTATAGAAGAGACGGAATTAACAAATCTCAGCAAATTTTTTGCTTCCTTAAATTCAGCTTTGCGCGAAATGGAACAAGAAACAGAAGTGGGAAAAATCAACATTTTAACAATGCACAAAGCTAAAGGTTTAACAGCGAAAGCAGTTATCGTGGTGGGAGTAGAACAAGAATTTATTCCTGGTAGGCAACAACAAGATCCAGAGAAATTTGATGAATTAAGACTTTTATTTGTTTCAATAAGTAGAGCTAAACATTTTCTCGCAATAACTTATTGTGATAAACGAATAAATCAACAGAAATATTCTGGGTGCAATTCAGGCAATCCTCGTAGGCATCTTACAGAATTTCTCCGTAATTGTAGTATGCTAAGTGTTGAAAATGGGGAAAAAATGCTTAAATAATTCATTAATTTTAAGTTATGCTGAAATTGAGTTAGGATTTTATTTCTCAAAATTATCTCCTTAAAATGATTAGAATAAAAAATTCAAGAGATAAAGTTACTTTCATAAACTTTTGATACCATAAAATATCCTTAAAATCATTCCAAGGACAATATCTAGAAGATCTGATACTTTCTCGATATTATTTACTGAATCTTCTAATGGACGCTCTAAAATATCTTAAAAATGACTCGAAGTGGAAGAGTTCTTCTTTACTAAAATATTCTTGTATATTAATATTATTTCTCCAGACCTCATAATTATTCTTTGAATTTTGATTTTCATAAACCATCCTAGTAAGACATTGTATTTCTGGAAAAATTTCCTCCATTTTCATCCATGTAACAAATTGTTCTTGGTTAAAAGAAGGGTTTCTAAATCTTTTAATATTTGTCAGCACATCTAAAGAATATGAACGTAGTAGTTGAAATTCCTTATCTTCCCATTCTTCTTTTAATTGAGACAAAGTTTCCTCGTAATTTGGTATATAAACAAACTCAAGACTATCTTTTTTTTCTATTTTAGAAGTCAATTCCTTGAGTTTATGCAATTTTTCCTTAGTGAAATATATATCTTTCAAATTTTTCATCCTCAGAATAATATCCTTTTTTCCTAAAAATTTGGAGATAAATATTAATTATTTCTAAAAATTGAAGAGGATGGAAAAAATGTTTTATTTCGGGTCCTTCTGATTCATTTTCAGCTTCTTTTTGATAAACGCCAAGGAAGCTACTTTTTTCAATAAGTGTAGATAGTTTCCTTATTCAGATTGATTTTTTAGATTAGAAATTCGATTGAAATTCATTTTATAGAATAGTTGTCATATTTTGTCTGACACCAATTTAGCAGTGATGTTTAACTGTTTAATTATTATCTCAATTTGAATTTTCATTATTTTTTCTCCCCCCATTTTCATTAATCACTGGTAATAATGAAGAATAGATTTTCTGTTAGAAAAATGCTATTCCCAAATAACTAATCGTTATAGTTTTTTCTTTTTTAATCAATCTTTCTCTTAAAACAAAACTTAAATTATAATTTTAAATTGTATTAAAGCTATGAATCAATTAAAATTTGATCTAAAGTATAAATGGGAATCTGTATTAAGAGAAGAGGGAGACTATTACTTGTTTCCTCAAAAGATTTCTCAATTCATGAAAGATAATTATAGATCTCCTCAAATTTATAGCTGGAATATATTTAAGAATAACTTAAATGATGAGAAAATAGTTTATATTGGAGAAGCGCAGATTTTTTGTCCTACAAGATTACAAGGATATATTAAACCTGGACCAAGTCAGTATACAAATATAAGGATGAATAAGGAGTTTGAAGAATTTATAAAAAAGGGATATTCAGTTGCTCTTGAAATATTGGATTTTGAACAATTAACATTAAATGAACTCAAAATAACAAAAAAGGAATTACATAACAAATTCCTAAGGAAATTTGTCGAAAATTTAATGCTATTTCTAAGTAGACATGAGGAATATCACCTTCTAAATAAAATTTAAGAGATATTATAAAGAAAAGGTTCCCATAGAAATTTCTTTTTCATAGTTAGTTTATTCCGATATCTTATTTTGTAAATTTTTCACACATTTTTATGATTTTATCTTATTATTAAAAATTGGGAAGTCTAAAGTTTGAATTTGTAATTTGAGAAGATTTAAAACAAGTTTAAGTATCCATCACATTTCTTGTCCGACAAAATCCGACATCAATTGTACTAAAGACAAATTAATCAGAAATGCAAACTTACAAAAGAAATTCTCTTATCTACAAGCTTTAGATTTAATATTCAATCAATATTCAACGAAATTTCCAAAATTTAAATACTTTAATGGTTTAATTCTGAATTAAAAATAATATAAAATATAGCATTCTAATTCTCTTATTTTTTTGCTGACAGTAGTATTAGGGTTTTTTGCTAACAGTAGTATTAGGTGTGTGTGTTTTAATTACTATCACTCTTGTCAGTATTTGAAAAATTGTTTTCACAAAAATCGTTATATGAACATTTTGGATTTGAACTAAATTAAAATAAGCACCATTAAATGATCACACCTTCCCCTTTTTTATTCATTTTCCCTTTTCTTATCATAACAGATTAATGTGAGAAAAGTTCGCATGACATTCAAAAAACGATGTTTATTTTGTGAAATAATAGATAAGAACCCAGGACTTACTGTTGATGAGTTACATCGAAAAGTAAAGAAAACTGAAAAGTATATAAAAGCTGAAAAGCAAGAAGGAACGAAAATTATTACTGAAGAAGAATTCTTAAAAATGCTTGAATAATTTCATATTCTCCAATTTTTTTTATTATTATTGTGCGTACCTATGTAAGAAGAAAGAAAGAGAAAAAGGAATGACCAGAACAAAAAAAAAGAGTAATGGAAGAATTACTAAGAATTGTAGTTGTATTGTGTGTCGATGGAAACGATATAAGAAAAAAGAGAAAGATAGATATAACAAAATACACTATGATAAAGAATTAAAGACGAATTTAATAAAATAGAACTTAATTACCATGATTCAAATACCAAATTCAATATTTTTTTATTACTTAAAATTAAGCAGATTATCAAATCTTATTACCATTACAAGTAGGTGACTAAAATAGAGGAGAAATATCTCAAACGGTTATTCCAAACCGCAAATTTGGATTTGTTAAAGATAATTTACAGACGTTTTGAAGAAATAATTAGGGAATGTTAGGTAACTTTAATTGGGGGGGCTGGCTTCGCTATAGTGATTATCTGGGGTGGATTGAAGGTTTTATTTTTGCTAATAAAGTTAAAGTAGTTAAATTTAATCTTATAGCTATTTTAAAACTACTGCTGGACGTCCTGGTAATGCTTGAGATGCTTTTTTGTATTCAGATTTAATTTCAACTATAACTTCTACATCACAGTTAAACCTTTTCTTAATCAAAGGTCTGATTTCATTAAAAATTTGGTTCTCTTCTAATATATCAATATAGTGTTTAGAGTATTTCCCAATATTTTTAAGAATTCTGGATGTTGTTTGGTTGATAAATTTACTATGATCTCTTAAAAGCTCATCTTTCATCATTTCTTTCATGATTTCTCCTTGGTCCTTTGTCTTTTCAATTAATGTCATTAACAGTGAATAGAATTTGTATTTCCATTCACTAGCCGTGATAATTGTTGCTTTTTTAATCTTGTTTATTTTTGCAGCTAACTTGATTCTTTTGATGTCATTTATAATATTGTTTAATAAATTCCATTTATACTCATTTTCAATGTTGATTAGAGCATTATTATAAGTTGGCCAAGAATTTAAGCTTAAAAAATTATCTTTTCCAATAAATTCCCAGATTTCTTCTGTAATATGTGGAACAAATGGATGGAAAAGCATTAACAATTTTTCTCTGCATTCATCATAGATTTTCTTCAAAATTCCTTCTTCTTTATATTTTGCTAACTCTGAAACAAATTGTATAATATAATTAATAGCATCTCGAATCGCAATTCTGTTAATGCCTTCTGTGACCAATTTAATCGTTTTATTCAAATTATAAATAATTAGCTCATCTCTAATAGTTCTTTTATTTCTATTATTTTGAATTGGAGTAGTTAACAAATTAAAGAAATTTCTCACAAATTTGTCAGCAAAATTGACTAATTCATCATTCCACTCTAATCCAGATTCTGGACTAGCTCCAAATAATATAAAGAATCTTGCGGCATCTGCTCCATATTTCTCTATAATCTCCTCTGGATTAATAGTATTTCCATAGCTTTTGCTCATTTTTACGGATTTTTGAATAAGATCTTTACTTCCACATATTCTACATTTCATTTGCTCTAAATCAGCTTTCATAAGAAACGCATTACAGTTAGTACAGAACGGTTGAGTTTTATTTATCATTCCTTGTGTCAATAATCGTTGAAATGGTTCATTAAAGTTATGAAGCCCTAGATCTCGTGAAACTTTTGTGAAAAATCTTGCATATATCAAATGGAGTATGGCGTGTTCGATACCTCCCACATAGAGATCAACATTACCCCAGTAATTTACGTTGGTTTTTGTATATGGTATTTCTGATTCTATAGATGGAGGATCACAGTAGGCAAAAAAATACCAAGAACTATCAATGAAAGTATCCATTGTATCAGTCTCACGTCTGGCATTTTTACCGCATCTAGGACATTTCGTATTAATAAAACTCTTACAAGTTTCTAATGGGTTACCTGCTCCTGTAAAAGAAACATCCTTCGGTAGGTAGACAGGTAAGTCTTCGTATGGTACTGGAATTACTCCGCACGCTTCACAATACAAAACAGGAATAGGGCAGCCCCAATAACGTTGACGAGAGATTCCCCAATCTCTTAACTTATAGTTAACTGTTGCATACCCCGAATTAATTTCATCTAATTTTTCAGTTATGATTTTGATGGCAGAGCGATTCTCCATCCCGTCAAATTCTCCAGAGTGAACAAGAGACCCATCTCCCTCGTAAGATCGAGTCATTTTAGCTTTATTCAGGTCATAGTCATGTGGTTGGATTACTATTTTAATGGGAATTTCATATTCTTTGGCGAATTCAAAATCTCTCTGGTCATGAGCGGGTACAGCCATAACAGCTCCGGCACCATACTCGTAAACGACGAAATTTGAGATGTAAACAGGAATTTCCTCTTTGGTTATTGGATTGACGCAATATTTTCCAATAAACATTCCCTTTTTTTCAAGATTGATATCGGTTCTCTCAAATATATTTTGATGCATTACTTCTTGATAGAGTACTTCAAATTCTTCTTCATATTGAGATCCTTTCACCCAATCTCTAACCCAAGGGTGTTCTGGAGCAAAGACCATAAAAGTAACTCCGTAGAGGGTGTCAGGTCTTGTCGTAAATATATCTATAGTTCTATTTTCTTCAGCAATTGGAAATTTTATAATTGTACCTTCAGATTTTGAAATCCAATTTCGTTGCATTTGCTTCACTTTATCTGGCCATTCCACCATGTTTAGCCCATCAAGTAATTCTTCTGCATACTCTCGTATTTTTAGAAACCATTGTGATAAAAATTTCTGCTCAACATCAGTATTACAACGCCAACATTTTCCTCCTTGCGCTTGTTCATTTGCTAGAACTGTAATACATTTAGGACACCAATTAACATAAGAATCTTCTTTATAAGCAAGATCTCTCTCAAACATTTTCAAAAAGAACCATTGATCCCATTTATAATAGTTAGGATTATGACTACAAATCATCCTTGACCAATCATAAGAAAGACCAATTCTTTTTTGTTGTTCTTTCATAATCTTTATATTTTTGTTAGTCCATTCTTCCGGATTAACACCGTGATCTATTGCGGCATTTTCTGCAGGAAGACCGAAAGAATCGTAACCCATTGGATAAAGAACATTAAATCCATTCATTCGTTTAAACCGTGCAAAACAATCACCAATTGTATAATTTCGTAGGTGTCCCATATGGAGACTTCCAGAAGGATAGGGGTACATTTCAAGCACATAGTATTTTTCTTTTTCGGTATCTTCCTTTACTTCAAAAATTTTATCCTTTTCCCACCTTTCTTGCCATTTCTTTTCTATCTTCTGAGGATTATAATTTTTCATAATCACATAACCTTTAAATTATCAATTTTACTTCCTTCTATGTTATTAAATAATTTATTCATCAATATTTTTTCTTTTTCAAGATTCACGAATAATCTAAACTTTAAAATTACTCAATTCTTTAAAATTTTTGCACTATTTATGAATAGAAAAGAGAAGTTATGAGAAACATTATTAAAAAATTAATTAATATCCTTAAAAAGGAATTCTAGAATAGATCTTTTTTAGTAGGTTTTTTTTTACTTCTATTTTTGCTCGAACAAGAAAATATATCATCAAATTGATTGCAATTGAGATTATCATTGAAATTTAAGATATTTACACTAGATTCATTCATATTTTCCGTGATTTCACTTTGATAATCTAAAGTATAACTAAATTCATGATAAAGAAAATTTAGTAATCCTGCCTCATAAATTGCATCGTCAATAGCTTGATGTTGTTGTATGTAGTTTGAGTCTTTAATATAATTTCCTCCGCTATTTTCCTCTAAATTATACATGTATTGATATGCATCTTGAAAATTGAACTTTCGATTTTTTGGAATTATCTCACGAACATGTTTCATTATATCTTTTAGTTTTCTAGGAAAGCTAAATCCACGATTTTCCAAAAATTTCAAGTCAAAATTGATATTGTAAGCAG
>SDBT01010820.1_pt1 | contig 14707 bp, 3 predicted proteins | sample 2277101 | NCBI WGS metagenome assembly SDBT01 (sample SAMN10404973, study PRJNA504765) | marine sediment metagenome | isolation source: marine sediment core GS10_PC15, 103 cmbsf | place: Arctic Ocean: Southern Knipovich Ridge | collected 2010
ACGCTTATCAGTAATGATGGGGAAAAATTTTCAATCTCAGAAGATGCTCTCGGGCTATCCAGTCTGTTAGAAAGAATATTTCATAGCGCGTTTAAAGAACATACCCTTATAAAAAAAGAGATAGCACTCAACATCGAGGCAGAAAGCAGATATCTTAAGCATCTGGTGGCGGCCTTGAACGTGGTCTCTTTGGCATATAAAGCGGTATACAACAAAGATGTTTCCCAACTCTCTTCGCAAGAAAGGGCACGCTATCAAGCACAAGCAACCAACGTTCTTGCTGATCACTTTAATCAAATTAATCTCTCGTTAGATATATTGCACCAACTCCTCATACTCTCAGATTTTCTTGATTTTCCAGAAATGACTGGCAGTCTCCTGCCATTAACGGCAACAAAATTGTCATTGACTACATTAAACCCCCAAGATTGGAAATTGGTAGACCCGCAAATTAGTCAAAAACTTATACCTTTCATTATACATAAACATATTTCTGCATTTTATCCGATCGATGGCGTACTTCCGCATAAAATCCTCAAAGGACATTCTATAAAGGTTCGCTCTGCTCAATTTAGTCCCAACAATAAATTTGTTGTTACTATATCAGGTGGAGATACCCCCAGAATATGGAGCGTTGAAACAGGTAAAGAGATTCATGTGCTCATAGGACATACGGGAGAGGTTCTCTCTGCTCAGTTTAGTCCCGATAATAAACTCATTGTTACTGCTGCATCAATGGACGATACTCCTAGAGTTTGGAGCGTTGAAACGGGCAAAGAGATTCATATCCTCGTAGGACACAAAAAGATGATTTATTTTTCTCAATTTAGCCCTGATAATAAACTCATAGTTACTGCATCATCGGACCATACTGCCAGGATATGGAGCGTTGAATCGGGCAAGGAGATTCATACCCTCGAAGGACATACTCAAGAGGTTACCTCTGCTCAATTTAGTCCCGATAATAAACTCGTTGTTACTGCCTCCTCGGACCATACTGCCAGGATATGGAACGTTGAAACCGGCCAAGAGATTCATACCCTTAGCGGGCATGATCGTGCGGTTGGTTCTGCTCAATTTAGTTCCGATAATACATTGATTGTTACTGCATCAGAAGATGCCACCGCCAGGATATGGAACGTTGAAACGGGTAAAGAGATTCATATCCTCGAAGGGCACACTGATCAACTTACCTCTGCTCAATTTAGCCCCAATAATAAATTTATAGTTGCTGCATCAAAGGACAACACTGCCAGGATATGGGACGTTCAAACAGGTATGCTTCTTCATATTCTTAGCGGGCATATTGACTGGATTTCCTCAGCCCAATTTAGTTCCGACAATAAATGGATTGTTACTGCATCATGGGATACAACCGCCCGGATATGGGACGTTGAAACAGGTACGCAACTTCATAGCCTCGAAGGGCACACTGAGTGGATTTACACTGGTAAATTTAGTCCCAACAATAAATTTATTGTTACGGCATCAGGTGACAGAACCGCCCGGATATGGGATATCACCCCTATTAAAGATTACATCAGTGGTAATCTCACCTTTGCGCAAGCGCTCTTTGTCAAAACACTTGCTGAACTACCCAAACACCAAAGTTATACATCATTCGCACACCATACCCAACATTTCTCAGCGGGTGACTTGCGAAAAATATTTATGAGCTTTACGCCATTCATCCAAAAGCATCTTCACAGAAAATATCATTTGAAGGAACTCACCCTCGCTCAACGTCGCAGACGTATCCAAAGACGACGTGCTTTACTCCGCCGCAGACAACTACAGGCACAGCGGTAAGAGTCGTAGTATCACCTAATATCTTGCATAGGCTTCATTGCTTCCTTTAGACTTTATCAATTCAAGGAGCACTCTATGCATAAGAAGCTTATTTTTTACCTATCTTTTTTTACTTTATTTATCAGCACCATCACTGCTGATACTGTTACCCTCATAAGTAGTGATGGTAAGGAATTTACCATTGATGAACATACTGCATCTCACTCAAAGATGATGCAACGACTTCTCACTCGTGCTTTAAAAGAACCCAAAACTGACAAGCCTGTAATAGTATTGAGCTCCGTAGAAAGTGCTCAATTAAAATATATTGTACGTGCATTAACATTTATGTCTTCTCTCTACAAAAAATATCCTTCTCACGATAAAGCCAAGCTACAAAAGCAAGTAATCAAAGCGTTTGAAGATTATTTTAAGAAAAAACAATTTTCAATTGATGCTCTTCGTCAATTACTTTTAGGAGCTGACTATCTTGATTTTCCCGCGTTAATTGAGTCACTTTCCCCAATAATCACCTCTCAACTTTCATTTGATACGTTCGATCCAAAAGAATGGGAGACTTTATCTCATACATTACGCAATAAACTTGTCTTGTCTATTGCGCAGAAATATTTTTTCCCTCACCTATCGCTTATCCCAGTCATACTGCCTCAGAAAAAACTTTCAAAAGAACCGCTTGGCGTTACCTTCCCAGACAACCCTACCGATACTATCCCTATCAGTCCCAATAGCAAATTCATTGCTACCACTAGTTACTATGATGATGATGCAGTGGAGAATATTAGTATTTGGAATGCTTACACTGGCAAAGAACGTCATGTCTTGAAGGGACATGATGGAGATGACCTGCAATCTCTTGATTTTAGTGCCGATAATAAACTGCTTGTTTCTGGCTCTGATGATGAAACTGCACGAATATGGAATGTCAAGACTGGTCAACAACTTCATGTACTTTCACAACCAGGTCTTAAAGAAGCTCACTTTAGTCCCGATACTACGCTTATTATTACCAGAGCTAAAAAAGAAGCAGGTATATGGGATGTGAAAACGGGGAGACAACTTCGCACCCTGAAAGGACACACTGCTAGCATTAATACTGCTTATTTTAGTCCTGATAGCACCCTCGTAGTAACTGCCTCATCTGATAAAACAGCCAGAATATGGGAAGTAGCAACTGGCAGGCAGCTTCATGTACTCGAAGGACATGTTAACCCTGTTAGCTCAGCTCTCTTCAGTCCCGATAACAAACTTATTATTACCCGTGGTGATAATACGGTACGCTTATGGCATGTAAAAACGGGCAAATTGCTTCATGTTCTAAAAGAACACACGGAGAGAATCTATTCTGCCATCTTTAGTTCAGACTCTAAACTGGTTCTTACCAGCGTAGGAGATGGTACTGCCAGATTATGGGACATTAAGACCGGCACAGAGATTCATATACTCAAAGGACATACTGACACGGTTTCCTCTGCTCTGTTTAGTCCAGATGATCAGCTTATTATTACGGCATCACATGACCATACAGTACGCATTTGGGATGTGAAAACTGGTAGGCAACTTTATGTTTTACAGATGTATGATGGCCCCGTTTATCGTGCACGGTTTAGCCCTGATATGAACTATATTGTTACCACCGGAGGTAAAGCTCCTATCATCTGGGATTTCTCCTCAATTCAAGACTTTTTGTCTGATGAACTTTCTCTTGAACAATCACTTTTTATCAAACTTTTGGCAGATCTTCCAAAATGGCAAGATATTGCATCGTTAGCAGACCATACTAAACATTATAATATAACTGACTTACAAAATATCCTTGATAGCTTTATCCCACCTATTAAAGCACATCTTCAAAATCGCTTTAAATTTTTTATAAGTCCTATTCATGCTAATCAAGTGACACTCATCAGTAGTGATGGTAAGGAATTTATCATTGATGAAAATGCTGCGACTCTTTTATCTTCGTATACTGGCACTTTGTCTCAAGAAGCATTTGAAGAAGCACGCGAGAGAAAGATACCATTAAATACCATACTCAGTGATTATCTATCTCATATCGTCAAAGCACTTAGGATTGTTGCTACCATATATGAAAAGCCTATTACATCACTTTCTCCAATACAAAGAAAGAGCAATCAAGAAAATGTGATTGAAGTTTTAACCCAGTATTTTCGTGCGGCGAATCTTTCCAGTCATACTTTATTGCAATTACTTATCACTGCGGATCTTCTTGGTTTTCCTGAACTCACCAAAACTCTTATTCCTTTTATAGCAACCGACTTATCACTCCAAACTGTAGATCCAAAACATTTGAATGTTCTGCCCATCAACTTACAAAAACGACTTGTCGCAACTATTCACCAACAGTCAATTGATGCTGTTTATCCGATTCAAAAACCACTCTTGTCCACTATCATTTCGGGGCATATGAGTAAGGTTTCCTCTGCTCAATTTAACTCCAATAATGCACTCATCGTAACCGCATCTTGGGACCCTACTCCCCGGGTATGGGATGCTCGAACTGGTTTCCTCATATATCCTCTCACCGGGCATACTAATTGGATTAACTCTGCTCAATTTAGCCCTGACAATAAACTCATTATAACTACATCTTGGGACAAAACAGCCCGAATATGGGACGTCAAAACAGGCACCCTCATACATACTCTCGAAGGACATTATGGAAGCGTCTCTTCCGCCCAATTTAGTTCCGATGGATCGAAAATTGTAACTGCTTCTGAGGACCGTACTGCCCGTATATGGGACACCCAAACCGGTAGACTCATGCATACTCTCCGGGGACATGCTTGGGAGGTCACATTCGCCCAATTTAGCTCAGACAATAAACTCATCGTAACGACCTCTTTAGATTTTACTATCGGACTTTGGGACGCCCAAACTGGTACACTCATAAATATTGTCACTGAAGGGGCTGATCATCTCAGTTCTGCTCAATTTAGTCCCGATAATAAACTCATCGTAACTGCTAATCTATTTATTGAAAATGCCTCTACTGTTTACACTGCTCGTGTCTGGGATACCAATTCAGGTGACCACATACATACTCTCCGGGGACATATGGGACCCATCTCTTCCACCCAATTTAGTCCCGATGGTACGAAAATTGTAACTGCTTCTGTTGACAATACTGCCCGCATATGGGACGTCAAAACAGGCACACATATACACATGCTACTTGGACATAGAAAAAGCGTCACCTCTGCTCAATTTAGCCATGATAATAAACTCATTGTAACTGCATCTTGGGACGGAACAGCCCGGATATGGGACGTCCAAACTGGTACTCTCATACATACTCTCTGGGGACATACTAATGAGCTTTCCACTGCCCAATTTAGTCCTGATGGAACGAAAATTGTAACTGCATCTTGGGACAAAACGGCCCGGATATGGGATCTTACTCCCATCGCAGATTATGTGCTTGGTAACCTCTCCCTTGAGCAAGTACTTTTTGTTAAACTGCTCGCTGATATGCCTAAGGGCCAAACATTTGTTTCTTTAGCTCAGCACACAAAACACTTTATCCCAGCTGATCTGCAGAGAATCTTCAAAAATTTTACCCCATTCATCCAAAAGGATTTTCAAATAAAATATGATTTGAAGGAACTCACTCTTGCTAAGCGTCGCAGACGTATGCAAAGGCGACTCGCTTTACGTCGCCGACAACTGCAGACACACGGGTAATGAGCATTTTATTGATTCCTATGTGACTCTGTTTATAGAATAAAGAAATCCTGGAGGAGTAGATGCACAAGAACCTTATTTTTCATTTATGTCTTTTTACCTTGTTCATTAACACCATCAAAGCAAATGATGTAGATATGGTTACGCTCATTAGTAGTGATGAGAAATCATTTAAAATCTCCGAAGATGCTGCATATCAATCAAAGATGATACAACGATTGCTTACTAGTCCATTTAAAGAAAAAGGGATGAAGACTGATGAGCCAGAAATAAAATTGAACGCCATAGATAGTACTCATCTGAAGCACATCGTAGATGCATTGACATTTATATCATCTATATCAAAAAAATATCCTTTGCAAGATACAATCAAAGAGCTCGAGTATCACTTTAAGAAAGAACATCTTTCAATTGATACCCTTCGTGAATTACTCATAGACGCAGATTATCTTGATTTTCCCGAATTAGTTGACTCTCTTACCCCGATTATCGCCCCTCAACTTTCTTTGGATAATATTGATCCAAACGAATGGGCAACATTATCCCCTGGACTCGCTCTTACCCTTGGTTCGTTTATTACTCAGAAATCTTTTTTTCCTAGCTTATCATTCATACCGGGCATGCTACCACATAAAAAACTTTCAAAAGAACCGCTTGATGTCGACTTTCCAGAAAACGCTACCGATAGCATCCCTATCAGTCCCAATAGCAAATTCATTGCTACCACAAGTTATTATGATGATGACGAAGTGGAGAATATTAGTATTTGGGATGCCCACTCTGGTAAAGAGTTTCATGTCTTGAAGGGACATAGCGAACAGGATATTCTATCTCTTGATTTTAGTTCCGATAATAAACTGCTTGTTTCTGGCTCCGATGATGAAACTGCACGAATATGGGACGTCAACACTGGTCAACAACTTCATGTTCTCTCACAACCAGGTCTTGAAAACGCTCACTTTAGTTCCGATAATACACTTATTGTTACCACCGCTAAAAAAGAAGCAGGCATATGGGATGTTAAAACGGGTAGACAACTTCGCACCCTGAAAGGTCATACTGCTAGAATTAATTCTGCTTATTTTAGTCCTGATAATACCCTCGTAGTTACTGCCTCATCTGATAAGACAGTCAGAATATGGCAGGTAGAAACCGGCACACAGCTTCATGTACTAAAAGGACATACCGACCCTGTTTCATCAGCTCTCTTCAGTCCTGATAATACATTTATTATTACCCGCGACGATGATACTGTACGCTTGTGGAGCGCTAAAACGGGCGAAGAAGTCCATGTTCTAGAAGGACATATTGCTCGTCTTACCTCTGCCATATTTAGTTCAGACTCTAAACTGATCCTTACTAGCTCAGCAGACGGTACTGCTAGAATATGGGACGTTAATACGGGAACAAAGATTCATATACTAAAAGGACATACTCACGGGCTTCACTCTGCTATGTTTAGTCCCGATAATCAGCTTATTGTTACGGCATCAAGTGATCAGACAGCACGCATTTGGGATGTGAAAACCGGTCAACCGCTTTATGTCTTACAAGGACATGATTCGCGCATTTTTGATGCACGGTTTAGCCCTGATACTAACTATATTGTAACTGGCTCAATTCATGATTCTCCTATCATCTGGGACCTTACCCCCATCAAAGATTATATCTATGGCAAGCTCACCCTCGAACAAGCCCTCTTTGTCAAACTGCTTGATGAAGCCCCAAAAAACCAAACGTATATTTCTTTAGCGAAACGCACTAAACATTATGATCCAAAAGGCATACAAAAAATTTTCAAAAGCTTTACCCCAACCATCCAACGACATCTTCAGGATACATATAACTTAAAATGGCCTTGGCTTTCGCATGCCCAACGGCGCAGACGTATGCAAAGACAAGTTGCCCTGCGTCGACGACAACTGCAGGCACGCGGGTAACGAGAAGTTTCTTGCTTCTCATGTAGTTCTCTTTATAGAATAAAGAAATCCTGGAGGAGTAGATGCATAAGAACCTTATTTTTCATTTATGTCTTTTTACCTTGTTAATTAGCAGCATCAAGGCAGATGATGTAGATATGGTTACGCTCATTAGTAGTGATGAGAAATCATTTAAAATCTCGAAAAATGCTGCATATCAATCAAAGATGATACAACGGCTGCTTACTGATCCCTTCAAAGAGCCGAAAACTGAGACGCCAGAAATAAAATTGACCGACATAGATAGTACTCATCTTAAATACATCGTACATGCGCTAACATTTATATCATCTCTATACAAAAAATATCCTTCTCAAGATAAAATCAAACTGCAAAAACAAGCAATTAAAGCGCTCGAAGATCATTTTAAGAAAAAACATTTTTCAATTGATACTCTACGTCAATTACTTGTAGGAGCCAATTATCTTGATTTCCCTGCATTAATTGACTCTCTAAACCCGATAATCACTCCTCAGCTTTCATTGGATACTTTCGATCCAAAAGAATGGGAGTCTTTATCTCCTGGACTCAGTGAAAGACTTGGTTCGTTTATTACTCAGAAATATTTTTTTCCTAGCTTATCGTTTACACCGGGCATGCTACCACATAAAAAACTTTCAAAAGAACCGCTTGATATCGACTTTCCAGATAACAGTACAGATAGCATCCCTATCAGTCCCAATAGCAAATTCATTGCTACTACAAGTTATGATGATGATGATGATGGTGATGAAGTGGAGAATATTAGCATTTGGGATGCCCACACTGGCAAAGAGCTCCATGTCTTGAAGGGACATGGCGATCAGGATATTCTATCTCTTGATTTTAGTTCCGATAATAAACTGCTTGTTTCTGGCTCCGATGATGAAACTGCACGAATATGGGATGTCAAGACTGGTCAACAACTTCATGTACTTTCACAACCAGGCCTTGAACACGCTCACTTTAGTCCCGATAATACACTTATTGTTACCACAGCTAAAAAAGAAGCAGGCATATGGGATGTGAAAACGGGGAGACAACTTCGCACCCTGAGAGGACACACTGCTAGACTTAATTCTGCTTATTTTAGTCCTGATAATACCCTCGTAGTTACTGCCTCATCTGATAAGACAGTCAGAATATGGCAGGTAGAAACCGGCACACAGCTTCATGTACTAAGAGGCCATACCGGCCCTGTTTCATCCGCTCTCTTCAGTCCTGATAATACATTTATTATTACCCGCGACGATGATACTGTACGCTTGTGGAATGTTAAAACGGGCGAAGAAGTCCATGTTCTAGAAGGACATACTGCTCGTCTTACCTCTGCCCTATTTAGTTCAGACTCTAAACTAATCCTTACTAGCTCAGCAGATGGAACTGCTAGAATATGGGACGTTAATACGGGAACAGAGATTCATATACTAAAAGGACATACTGCTCGTCTTACCTCTGCCCTATTTAGTCCCGATAATCAGCTTATTGTTACGGCATCAAGTGATCAGACAGCACGCATTTGGGATGTGAAAACCGGTCAACAACTTTATATCTTACAGGGACATGATGCGCCCGTTTTTGATGCACGGTTTAGCCCTGATACTAACTATATTGTCACGGACGCAAATTCTCCTATTATCTGGGACCTTACCTCAATTCAACATTATTTGTCTGATAATCTTTCCCTTGAACAAGCACTTTTCATCAAACTCATTGCACGTCTTCCACAATGGCAGGACATTGAATCGTTAGCAGAGCATACTAAACATTATGATGTAGCAGACTTGAAACGCATCTTTGACAGTTTGATCCCACCTATTCAAGAACATCTTCGAAACCGCTTTGCATTTTTCGTAAGTCCCTTTAATGCTGATACCGTGACACTCGTCAGCAGTGATGGCAAAGAATTTATCATTGATGAAAATGTTGCGGCTCTTTCAACTCTTATTTATGCCAATTTATCCGGCAGCGAAGGATTTGAGGAAGCCCAGACTAGAACAATGCATTTTCATCTCATACATAGTGATTATCTTTCTCATATTGTAAAAACACTTAAGATTACTGCTGCAATATATGAAAAAACTATTGCATCACTTTCTCCAAAAGAAAGAAAGAGTTATCAAGAAAAAGTGATTGAAGTTCTAACCAAGCATCTTCGTCCGGCTCATGTATCCATGCATACTTTATTACAATTACGTATCGCTGCTGATCTTCTTGATTTTCCTGAACTCATTGAAACTCTTATCCCGCTTATAGCAACCGGCCTATCCCTGCGAACGGTAGATCCGCAATACATTAATGCTCTACCCATAGACTTACAGAAACAACTTATCGCAACTATTCTTCAATACTCCATTGAAAACTTTTATCCGATCCAAAATCCACTGTTGTCCACTGTACTTTCAGGACATACTGATTCTATCTTCTCCTCTAAATTTAGCCATGATAATAAGTTCATAGTAACCGCATCTGGAGATGGAACAGCTCGCATTTGGGATGCCATAACAGGCACACTCATACATACCCTCCGTGGATCTAGAGGTCAGATCACTTCCGCCCAATTTAGCCATGATAATACACGTATCGTAACCAATACGGATGAAAGAACTGCCCGTATATGGGACGCCAAAACTGGCACCCTCCTATATACCCTCCGTGGACATACTAATTGGGTCAATTCAGCCCAATTTAGCTATGATAATAAACTTATCATAACCGCATCTAGGGACAATACTGCCCGTATATGGGACGCCAAAACAGGTGCACTCATACATACCCTCGCAGGACATACTAATTGGGTCAATTCAGCCCAATTTAGCTATGATAATAAACTTATCATAACCGTATCTAGGGACAATACTGCCCGTATATGGGACGCCAAAACAGGTGCACTCATACATACCCTCGCAGGACATACTAATATGATCAACTCTGCTCAATTTAGTTTCAACAATAAACTCATCGTGACCGCCTCGGATGACAGAACTGTCCGAATATGGGATGCCGAAACAGGTACACTCATACATACCCTCACTGGATATATTAAAACTGTTAACTCCGCCCAATTTAGCTTTGATAATAAACTTCTAATAATATCCAGTGGCGACTATGCCGAGATACGGGACGTTAAAACAGGCACACATATACACATGCTACTTGGACATAAAACAAGGGTCAACTCTGCTCAATTTAGCCATGATAATAAACTCATCGTTACCGCCTCTTGGGACAAGACTACCCGTATATGGGACGCCAAAACCGGCATACTCATACATACCCTCGCAGGACATGCTGATAGGCTTGGGTCTGCTCAATTTAGTCCTGATGGCACGAAGATTGTCACGCCTCCATACGACGGCAATATTATCCGTATATGGAACCTTGCTCCCATCATCGATTATGTACTTGGCAATATAACCATTGAACAAGCCCTCTTAGTCAAACTGCTTGCTCTCGAAAAAGGCCAAACATTTGCTTCTTTAGCTGAGCACACAGAACATTATTCCGTAGATGACCTTAGAACTATCTTCAAAAATTTCACGCCGTTCATCCAAAAACATCTTCAGAATAAATATGATTTGAAGGAACTTACTCTTGCCCAGCGTCGCAGACGTATGCAAAGACGCCTTGCTTTGCGTCGCCGGCGACTCCATGCACGGGGGTAAGAATCGTATTATTTTCTCATGCGTTGCATGCCCTCTATTCCTTACTATAGACTTTAGAAATTAAAGGAGAATTAGATGCTCAAGAAGCTTATTTTTCATGTATGTTTTTTTACTTTGCTTCTCAACACTACTTATGCCGGGGATCTTACACTCATCAGTAGTGATGGAAAGTCATTTACTATTACCGAAGATGCTGCCTCTCAATCAAAGATGATACATCGGCTTCTCCTTGACCCCTTAAAAGAGCCCAAAACTGAGACGCCAGAAATAGTATTAAGCTCGGTAGAAAGCAATCACCTTAAATATATCGTACATGCATTCACCTTTATATCATCTGTATACAATAAATACCCTTCTCAAGATAAAACCAAACTACAAGATCAAGCAACTAAGGCGCTCGAGAAACATTTTGAAAAAAAGAAATTTTCTGTTGATACGCTTCGGCAATTACTTTTGGGCGCCGATTATCTAGACTTTCCTGAATTAATTGATTCTCTCTCCCCACTTATTACTCCCCAACTTTTCTTGAATAATTTTGATCAGAAAGCATGGACGACTTTATCTCGTCGACTGAGCAATAAGCTTGGCTCGATTATTGCTCAGAAATATTTTCCTCCTAACTTCACGTTTACCCCCGGCATACTGCTTCATAAAAAACTTTCAAAAGAAACGCTTGATGTTGATGCTCCAGATAATGCTACCGATAGCATCGCTATCAGTCCTAATAGCAAATTCATTGCTACTATAAGTTATTATGATGAAGATGAAGTGGATAATATTAGCATTTGGGATGCTTATACTGGTAAAGAGCTCCATGTACTGAAAGGTCATAGCGAAGATGATATTCAATCTCTCGATTTTAGTCCCGATAGTAAGCTCCTTGTTTCTGGATCCGATGATGAAACTGCTCGAATCTGGGATGTCAAAACTGGTCAACAACTGCATGTACTTTCACAACCAGGTCTTGAAGAAGCTCACTTTAGTCCCGATGGGAGACTTATTGTTACCGCTGCTGGTTACTCTGAAGGTGATGATGAAGCTGGTATATGGGATGTACAAACGGGAAAGCTCCTTCGCACCCTGAAAGGACATGATCATCGCATTAATTCTGCTTATTTTAGTCCAGATAGCACCCTTATTGTTACTGCCTCGAGTGATTTAACGGCTAGAATATGGCGGGTAAAAACCGGTGAAACACTTCATACACTCAGCGGACATACCGACCCTGTTGGCTCAGCTCTCTTCAGTCCTGATAATAAATTTGTTATTACCAGCGAAGATGATACGGCACACGTGTGGAGTGTTGAAACGGGCGAAGAGATCCGTGTTCTAGAAGGACATGGGCGTCTTACCTCTACCATATTTAGTTCAGACTCTAAACTGATCCTTACTAGCTCAGCTGACCATACTGCAAAAATATGGGACACTCAAACAGGAAGAGTAATTCATACACTAACAGGACATACTGACAAAGTTTCCTCTGCTATGTTTAGCCCCGATAATCAGCTCATTATTACCGCATCACATGATCATACAGCACGTATTTGGGATGTTAAAACCGGCAAATCCGTGTATATCTTATCAGGACATGATGCGCCTGGTTATAATGCACGATTTAGCCCTGACTCAAACTATATTGTTACTGATGGATCTACACCAACTACTAATGAAGAAAGCGCAAGTATTATTTTCATCTGGGATCTCACTCCTATTAAAAGCTATTTGTCTGACAATCTCTCCCTTGAACAAGCACTTTTCATTAAGCTCATTGCAAGCCTTCCACGATGGCAGGACATTGAATCATTAGCAAAACATACGAAACATTATGATGTAACAGATTTGCAAAACATCTTTGATAGTCTTATCCCAGTTATTAATGCACATCTTCAAAAACGCTTTGACTTCTTCGAAAGTACCATCAAAGCTGATGCCGTGACGCTCATTAGTAGTGATGGGAAAAAATTTAGCATTGATGAAAATGCAACTCAGCTCTCTGATACCCTTATTAGCCTGGTTTCAGATATCTGGGTTGAAGAAGGCATAACTAAGACAGTACATCTTGACCTCATTCATAGCAATTATCTTTCTCATATAGTTAAAGCACTTAAGATTGCTGCACCCATATATGGAAAACCTCTTCCTTTCCTCACCGTAGATGAAAGAAAAAAAAATCAACAAGAAGTCGTTAGTAGTTTGAGAAGATATTTTAAAAGCATTACTCTTTCTGTAGATTCATTCTTATATCTACTTATGGCTGCTGCTTTTCTTGATATTCCTGAATTCGAAGAAAGTATCATATCAATTGCTTCCGATAAATTATCATTAAAAGATATTGAACCAACGTTGTTAGATGAACTACCTTCAACACTTTCCAACAAACTTGCTACCCATATATATAGACAATATATTTCTGCTTTTTATCCTATAGAAGAAGCTTTGCCATATAAAACCTTTCCTGGCGAAGAGCTGCATACTATCTTCAAATCACGCTTTAGTCCCGATACTACTCTTTTCGTTACCAGTTTAAGGCAGAAGAAGATATCCGTATGGGATACAGCTTCTGCTGACCTCATCCAGACATTTACCAGCTCAGCTCTTCTCACCAGCTTTGATATAAGTTCTGACAATAAACTTCTTGTTCTTGATTTTGAAGAGAATTTCAGCATTCGACGCATTGACACCGGTGAAGAACTTCATTTCCAACCAAGAGAGCGCCGTTTTGGTGCTCACGACGTTCACTTTAGTCCTGATAATACCCTCGTTGTTCAAAATGAACGTGGTAGCTTGATTCGGGTGAGGGATGTTGCTAGTGGGCTCATTAAGCATACTCTTAACCATGAATTTTCGACACATGATGTTCAATTTAGTCCGAACGGTAAGTATATTGCCACGGCGTCTAGCATGAGCAATCCACGTATCTGGGATGTGGCAACTGGCACTACTAAGTATTTCCTTGGAAGGCCCCGTGAGATACACTCTAGCTACACTCGATTCAGCCCCAACAATAATCTTCTTGCTACCGACGATTCAAATGGACGCGATATTTTAATTTGGGATATTGAAACTGGCAGTCTCAAACATACACTTATTGGACATACAAAAGAACTTACTTCATTACAGTTCAGCTCGGATAATAAACTTGTTGCCTCCTCATCAGGTGATGGTGCAGCAAAAATATGGGATATTGAAAAAGGATCGATTAAACATACACTACAACACGCCGATAAATCGGTAGCTTCTGCAACTTTTAGTTCTGAAGGTAACATGCTTGTTACTGCCGCATGGGATAATACTATCAAAATCTGGAATGTAGATTCTGGCACTCTTATGCTGGTGGTTCCTGGAGATAAAATCGGAGAAATAGACCCGACTGTCCCGGGTTTTAATTTTGCTCAACTTAATCATGATGGCACCAAACTCTTGGGGTCTTCACAGATTGAATCAGCTACGAGATTATGGAACCTTGCCTCAATCAAAGACTATCTTTCTGGCATTCTCACCCTTAAACAAACCCTCTTTGTCACATTGCTTAATCAATCCCCCGCTGGTCAATCATTTGTTTCTTTAGCTACG
>SDBT01010821.1_pt1 | contig 14707 bp, 14 predicted proteins | sample 2277101 | NCBI WGS metagenome assembly SDBT01 (sample SAMN10404973, study PRJNA504765) | marine sediment metagenome | isolation source: marine sediment core GS10_PC15, 103 cmbsf | place: Arctic Ocean: Southern Knipovich Ridge | collected 2010
AAGGAATGGTCGGGCACAACGGCTCTTTCCGGCACGAAATGAACATCGGCGCGGCGATTCCGGTTGCCGCGGCCCCCAACCCTGTCTTCAACAGCCGGCGTCGGGATATTTTCTTGATGACTCTCATACGAGTATTCTCCCGATATATTGGGAATTAGTGCAGTAACCAGAAGGGCGTGGGCACTTAAAGAAATCTTAAGACAAAGTGAGTGGACTACTATAGTTGGCGGCCCACATACGACCAATTGGAGTCAAGAGGTTGTTTATTTAGGAGCGGATTATGTTATTGTTGGGTATGGAGAACGGCTGTTTCCCAGACTAGTTAATGACATAGAAAATGGGATAGCAACGGAAGCGATTCTCACTGATTGGAATAATCCTCCAGACTTTCCTTTTCCCGACAGAACTCTTATAAATTTAAAGGAGTATGTCCCCGGGGAGCAAAGCAACACATTTAAATTGCCAGTTGGAAAGCTTCGTACAACTATGTTTTCAAGCAGAGGTTGCCCTTTTAAATGCATCTTTTGTGATGTTCAGGAAAAAAGGTATTTGCCTCGTTCGCCCAAACGTGTAGTGGAAGAAATGATAATGTTAAAAGATATGGGCGTTGATGAAATTCATATCTTCGAGGATTGTTTTAATATAAAAAAACAAAGAGTGCTTGATATTTGTCATGAAATTATTAAAAACAAATTAGACATCAAATGGAGTACAAGAGCACGAATTTACCCGTTTAACACTGAACTTGCAGATGCTATGCGAAGTGCGGGCGGGTACCGGATAAATATTGGCATTGAAAGTTTAGATAACAATTTATTGAAGCACATGAACAAAAAAATAACTCTTAAACAAATTGAATCGTTTTTTGCTGTTTGTAATGAATATAATATTGAGACCCTTGCTTACTTTATGATTGGTTTCCCGGGTGAAACTGAAGAATATAGAACTGCACTGCCTGAGAAAATTAAGGATCTCGGGATAACATTTCCCTTTTTTAACATCCTTTATCCTCTTCCATGTACTAAGTATTATCAAGATTTGATCAAGCAGGGCATATACAAAAAGGACTATTGGGCTGAGTTTTGCAAGGATCCAACACCTAACTTTGAGCTTCCGCTCCCGAGACCGAGGGCGTTGCAGGATGAATTATATGCTACAGTGAATGAATATATTAGGCATTTTTATTGTAATGAAAAAAGAGGTGAACAGATAGACAGATTATGATAACTCCAGAAGAATTAGACCTTTCGTTTCTAAATAACAAAGACATAGAATCAAAGATTCGCCGTATTAACCAGCAATACTGGACAATTCAGGAAGATTTCTCTTTGGCATGGGATCGTCTTGCTTTACGAATATTAATAGCAGGGAAAAATGGAACGCCAAAAAAATTTATTTTTCATGGGGCTGGAATGTGTACTCGTCGATTGATGGAACAAGCAGAAGGATCAGCTCAAATTGAAGGGCTTGTTGCTATCTTAGATAGGAATCCAGTTCAACAACATAAATTTCCCGTTCCAGTTGCTCCTGTAGAAAGTGTATTTGACTTTGATTTTGACTTTATCGTTCTTTCATCAAAACCTTCCGAATCTTCCATGAAGTCTGATTTGCTGAGGTTAGGTGTTGATGAGAAAAAAATTGTGACTACTTGCAAATATAATGCTAAAGATATCGAACAAATCTACAAAAACAAATTAGACCTTTTTATAGAAACATTAAAAACAGATCCTAACAATAAAAGGATAGTCTTTGTTATTCTTTATCCTCATAACCTTCCAGTTGTAGAACAAATAGTGAGAGGGCTTAAAAAAGACGGAGAATATGAGCTTGTTGGAGTTTACTTGCTTGAAAAGCCGCCTGTAGGTATTTTTGACTCTACATTTTTTTGTAATTGGTCGCTTGCAGTTTTACTGTATTTTTTGTTTCAGATTAAAACGAATATAATTTATGTTCAGGCTCACGGGGAATGGGCTTATCTGAGCATTCTAATAAAGGCTGTCCGGAAGGATATCCCCGTAATACAGGAAGTATATGACTGGATGGAGAATTTTATCCCAGACGATAGAAGAGCTGTCGAAGAATGTTATGCATCATCTGAAGTATTGGATGTAATACGTTTTTCAGAGAATTTTTTGCGCCATGAAATAGAAGGGTTTATTTACAAGGACGGCGGACAAGCAATGGCCAAAATATTGCAAAATAGTAGTGTCCCATCTTTGCAATTTATGCCCTATCCTCCCAAATGTCAGATGCATTTTACAAATAAAGAATCACCTAACACCCCTAGGTTTGTTTATGCCGGCGCGATCTCACCTACTTCTAATTCCAGCATTTATAAGGACACCCAACTGTTGCCATTATTTAGGGACATAACACGACAAGGATATTCAGTCACTTCGTTCAATGTGCCATTATATGATGAATATTCACTGAGTAGTATGTTTGCCGATTATTATCATGAGGCTAAAAACAATCCATTGTTTTACTTTAAGAGAGGTCTTCCACTACTTTCACTTTTACCAATTTTAGCCCAAAACTATGAATATGGGCTAGTGCTATTTTACTTTGATACTGATATTTTTGCTGGTAAAAAACATTTAAAAGGTTCAATGGCGAGTAAAATCTTTACATATCTCGCTGGGGGCTTGCCGATCATAATTTCCGAAGAGTTAGAAAACATGGCGAATTTTGTCAGAGAGCATGGAATAGGGATAGTTGTGTCAAGACAAGAAATCTCTAATATATCTAATGTGATTTCTGGTTATTCATACGGCGAACTAAGAGAGAATATCAGAATCGCACAGGAAAAATTGAGTATGGAAAAGAATATTCATAGTCTTAAAGATTTTTTGAAAGTGTGTTGTTCTTAATTTTATTTCCAAATTCATTTTATGAGGTATAAAATGGCTGAAAGCAACGTTGTGGCATTTAATAAGTCACTTGGTATTTTAAACCAACGGCACTTGCACATGGAAATTTCTTTGGGTTGCAATATTCGCTGCCACATGTGCACTTTTCATGATAATAATAATTCATTTGCTTGGATGCCTTTTGAAAAAGTTTGCCTTCTTCAAAAAGGGCTGGATTATTTCGGATATATTAATATCGGTGATGGAAGCGAGCCTTTTATCAATCCAGATTGGGAACAAATTGTGCGGCACTTGACTGATCTCGGACCAAAGGTGGCGCTCCAAACAAATGCAAAAAAAATTCGTACCAAAGCGTTTGCCAAGACAATTGTAGGTTCCGGCCTTCATGGACTTAGCATCTCAGTTGACGGTATTACTGACAACACAGTCAGTCGAATTCGAAAAGGGACTACTTTTTCGGAAATTTCAGAAACAATCGACCATATATTGGCTGCAAAGCATTTATTAAATTCAGAGACCCCATATTTGTACGCTAATTGTGTCGCAATGGGTTCTAATTTAAAGGAGATTCCAGAATTAGTTGATTTTCTGATTTATAAAGGTTTCATCAGAATACGTATCGGTTTCCTAGAATTGAGAAAGCCGAATCAGGAATTAATACCTGAAAGTATTATTTATCATCAAGCGTCTGCGCTTGATATGATTCGTGATGTTCAAGAACGTACAATCCAAAGCGGAAGTAACGTATTTCTGGATGTTTCGCTGTTCGAGAAAGGTAAAAAATCTGTAAGAACCAATACTTGCACTGTATATAATGACAGGATCTATGTAAGATATGATGGAGATATGTTTGCTTGTTACGGGAAAAGGAAATTGGGTAATATTTTTATAGATGGTTTTGATACTTGTCTTGTCTCCAAAGAATATACATCTTTTATCGATAGAGTAAAGGAGCCTGATAATCAAATTTGTAAAAAATGTTCATTCTGCCGCAATATGTCGATAGATGATTTATCCAGTCATTTTGGACAAAGTGCAGTTGATTTTTATACTATGAAGAATATTGAGGAATCGATAAAATGGGTTATGGATGGCGGATCGCCAAGCGAGTATTGGTCTGAATATTATTCCAATCTCGACAAAGGGAATCAGGCTACCTAAAGAACATGTGTTGAACAGTAATTTTATAAAACCATTCGATCGTGTTTTAAAAACAGATAATGATGCTGATACTTAAGATTTGTTGGCCGATCGAAAAGGAACATAGAACAATATCCTGGAAATTTATAAGAGAGAATCAATATGCCCAGGCGAAAGCAGAGTTTTCGAATGATCGTTGATGTTAATGAAAAAGGAAATAAACAGAGAGGGCTATCGTCATCGATTAGCCATGTTTTTTTTGTCACTTCATGGGGTTACGCTGCAGATCACTGGTTCGCGTGGTTTGTGAAGGCTTTGAACGCCCATCCTGAGATGCTGGCATATCTTGCTAACGAAGGTTCGCGGCCCAAATACTATCCAGAGGAGCGGAGTCGTTCCGAACGGCCGGACATTGTAAAATTTACACAGTTCCTGGCTGATGTTGGCATGACTTACACGGCTATTGGAGATTGTTATTCTTACCGCGTTCCCATGATGAATCCTGTGTTTGAGAAATGGGGACATAGCGTGCCTGTTTTGCATCTCACACGTCATCCTTATGTCTGGCTCCGCTTTTACGTTCGATGGCGCGCTCATAATATGCGTATGACGGAAGGTTGCGCAGGGCCGTTGGAGCATGAGTGGAACGTAGCTAATCACAAAAAGTTCGGAGAACTCGGTTTGATGCCGTACAAGAAGGAAGATGTTGAAGTTTGGGCATCCTATCAAGGGATGTCCATGTTGAATGACATCATCGCAGACGTTCAAACCGATATTGCTTGCGAGCAGTTGGAGAACGTATTAGGAAAACCGGAACGTTTTGAACGGATTGTTCAGTATCTTACCCATGGGCGGATAGTTTACGAAAAAAGCCTGCTCGCGAAGATTTATAGTTGGGGTTGGACGCCGTTCCGCGGCGAGGGCATCTTGCGCGTGGTTCCGAAAGAAGAGTATGCTGCTTGGCCTGACTGGAAACGTGAAGCTTTTTATAAAATAGTCCCGGAAGGCAATATCGATCTTTTCCGCCAACTCGGTTACGAACTATAGGTGATGTGTAAAATAGAGAAACCTGTTGTTGCCATTTCAGTGTTTAAGTCCGGGACATGGATTATTCGTAAAATTATTGCCGACTTAACCAACCTAAAATTCGTAGAGCCGAATATCGCGGGTGGTTTCGTTGATCATGGAGATCCGAAGTATCTTTTCCATAAGTCGGGATTGTTTTATTCCTGGCATCTTGTACCGACTATACCAGTGCAGCACAAGTTGCGCTCCATGAAGGCGCAACTTGTGATAGTTCTCCGCAATATTTATGACCTATCTGTATCTATGTATTATCATTTTATTAATAATGTTGACTGGGAAATTAATCGGGGCGCCGGTCAGGATAAATTTTTCAAGTCTTTAAGCAAGGAACGTGGTCTTACTTATATTATTTCCGGTTCCAAAGAGAAGGAATTTTATTGGCCGGGTATCGGATATTATATGAGCCAAATGGAATTATTGCTGGAATTTGCCGAAACCTATCCCTGCTGTGTTCTTACCTTTGAGCGATTGGTACAGGATCGTAAGGCGGCGGTGGCGGATCTTGCCCGATATTTGACAATCAAGATCGACGATCAACGCTTGGCGGCTGTTGTTGAAGCATCAAGCTTTAAATCGATGAAGGAACGCTGCCGACAAAAAGGCATATTTTCCCACTTTCGCATAGGCAAGGCCTTTGCATATGGCAATGATCTGAATAAAAGGCATATAACGCTTTTACAGACGCAGATGCGGCAGTATGCGCCTAAACTCGAAATGCTTGCGCACCGCCAGGGACTGAATGAGATTATAAGTCTGTGAAATTATTTAGCATCCATAGAACATCCCTGGAAGAACTCTACGACCGAATGCTCTACCTCCGCCTTTTCGAAGAAAAGATTGTAGAACTGTACCCGGAACAGGAGATGAAAACACCGGTTCATTTGGGCATTGGGCAGGAGGCCATTTCAGTGGGCGTTCTTTCCGGGCTTCGAGACCATGATGTTGTCTATTCCAATCACAGGAGTCATCTCCATTATCTGGCAAAGGGTGGCGATCCTTATGCATTGGCCGCGGAATTGTATGGAAAACTCGATGGTTGCTCCAAAGGTCGTGGTGGATCAATGCACGTTGTGGATGTCAAACGCGGTCTTATGGGTTCGTCGTCTATCGTATCCGGCGGGGTTTCCATTGCGGTTGGCGCTGCTCTGGGTTTCAAGTTGCAAAGGAAAGACCTTGTCAGCGTTGCCTTTTTCGGTGATGGCGCTTTTGATGAAGGTGTGATCTACGAATCTATGTCGTTTGCGGCCCTTAAGAAACTGCCCGTAATTTTTGTCGTGGAAAATAATGACTATGCAACTGCTTCACCGCAAATGGCCAGACAGCCATTGGATAATATATATGAACGGGGCAAAAATTTTGGGATTCCTGGCTATAAAGTCGACGGAAACGACGTTGTGGAGGTGAAAGAAGTAGCTGACAGGTGCATAGCAAAGACAAGGTCAGGTAAAGGCGCCAGTTTAGTGGAGTGCAAGACCTACAGGTGGAAAGGGCATGTTGGAATTCATGAAGATACAGGATATAGAACCACCGAAGAGATAGCACAATGGAAAAAGAGATGCCCCCTCAAACTGATGCAAACTAAATATAACGTCAAACCGGATAATTTGCTAAAAAAGAAAATGCAAGAGGAAATTGATGCCGTTTTTCAAAAGGCGAAAAAAGCCCCTTATCCCCGCGAAGAATCGTTATTGGATCTTGTTTTTGCAGAACAGTTATAAAGATGCCCTGGACCAAGATACCACAATATGAAGAGATCGCTGAATCAAACGATAGAGTTATCAGCTATTCCGAAGCTATTCGTGAAGGACTGCGACAAGCGCTTGATCTTGATCCTTCTGTATTTGTTCTTGGAGAAGGAGTGGACGACCCAGGGGGTATCTTTGGCACTACTAAAGGACTGGTTGATCAATTCGGCAAAGATAGGATTATGGATATGCCATTGGCGGAAAACGCCATGGCGGGAATCACAATAGGCGCTTCTCATGTGGGCATGCGTCCAGTCTGTGTTCATATGAGAACCGATTTTTTACTCCTTGCAATGGACCAGATAGCGAATCATGCCGCGAAATGGAACTATATGTTTGGCGGTCAGGTGAGGACCCCTGTAGTATTCAGAGCAATAATCGGGAGAGGGTGGGGGTCCGGAGCACAGCACGCTCAGGCGCTCCACCCATTGTTTATGCATTTCCCCGGGCTGCGCATCGTGGCGCCTTCTAATCCCCTGGACGCCAAGGGAATGCTTTTGGGCGCTATCAAATCTAATGATCCGGTTTTGATTTTCGAGCATCGCTGGTTATTCAATCTAAAAGGTATCGTACCGGAGGCCGCATCCACCCGTCCATTGAAGGGGGCCGAGGTTGTCCATGAAGGTGAGGACGTTACTGTTGTGGCAAGCGGTCTTTCATGTAAAATAGCACTGGAGGCGCTGCAAAAATTATCATCCCAAGGGATTTCGACTGAAATAATTGACTTGCGCAGCCTCAAACCTCTCGACATTACAACCATAGGAAATTCCGTTACAAAAACCGGCCGTCTCGTTATATTTGATCTGAGCTGGGAGACCTGCGGCGTAGGTTCTGAAATAATATCTCAAATTTCACAACACTATTTTAATGCCCTTAAACGGCCCCCTGTCAACATTGTTTTGCCTGAATGTCCTATCCCCGCAAGTCCTACGCTTGAAAAAGCATTCTACCCAACAGAGGACGATCTTGTAGAAGCAATACTGCGGGTTGTGAGATGAGTGAAAATATTCATATAATTAATGATTATGTAGGTTCAGTTCTCAACCGTCCCATTCCTGATAATCGCGGGAATCGTTGTTATACTCATTTGCCAAAGTACCTTGATCAGGAAAAGGTTTTTGGGAAACCTCATATCATTTTTGTTGCCTATTACCCGGATCCACACCTGTTAAAGAAGGCCTTGGTGCTTGGTTCTGCTGGAAACGTTTACACAACCTTGCTTGCCGGGTGTATACGTGAAGACGCCAACATTGATGAGTATTTTGATCAGTATTATGAATATAGGAACTTTCAAGAACTCCATGAAATTGTGGGCAGAGCGAAACCTCACTCATGGCACACCGTATCCCCAATTTATCATGCGGCAATAGTGATTTCCGCTCGTTCAGACTGTTCAAGGGTGATTATAGATATTAACGATGCAGCGATATTTTTGGCAACTGACAAAGATGATCCTTCAATGCAGATAGAACGTGCTGTTATGACGCACGCGGACTACATAGTGCATAACCTCCCTGAAGAGGGGTGGGACATTTTGGCTAAGGAATATGAATTGAAATGTGAGAGCTCATCGATAATGAGCTACCCACATCCCAGGTTTATCCGCATGGCTAACTCAAAAAGGGCAGAAAAGCCTCCCCTTGTCGTGTATGCCGGAGGCATAATTCCATATGATATTGCGGTCGCAAGAGGGCATGAGAATCATGTGTTTGATGATCTTATCGCCCTGACTGGACCGGAGAGCTTCGATCTGAGTATTTATGTTAATCAGAACGTAAGGGAGATGCCATGGCATCAACATAAACATTATTTTGACCTGGAAGACAAGTACAGGTATTTTCATTTTAAAAAAGGAATTCCTTATCACTCGGTTACAAAACATTTGAGCCAATATGAGGCGGGGATTTTCTTTGACAACATATCAAGTTCTTCTTACGACCTTGACCACTTCAAATATAATGTCTCATCAAAATTATTTACATATCTTGAAGCGGGGCTGCCAATAGTGGTATTTGAAGAAGCCGAGACAATGGCAGATCTGGTCAGGAGGTATGAACTCGGAACAATATATACAGCATTGGAACCCAAAACAATAGTTGACGCTATTAGTGAAATTGCAAAAAATGATTATACTGAGAATATTAAATCCTTTTGTAATGAGTTTCGTATGGAAAATGTCGCCCCATTATTGATTGGAGCTCATAAGGTATAAATGACATCTAATAAAGTGAGTGAATATAAGGCGATTGCAATGATCCCTGCGAGAGGTGGCTCAAAGGGCGTTCCCAGGAAGGCCTTGCAAGTGGTTGGGAACATTCCACTCATTGCATATACTATAAGAGATGCCCTTTCTATTCGGGGTATAACCAAGGTGTTTGTCAGCACTGATGACCCTGAGATACAGACGGTTAGCAAGGAATATGGAGCCGAAGTTCCTTTTTTACGCCCACCTGAATTGGCACAGGACGATTCAAAATTGGGAGACGTTCGCAATCATGACATTGAATGGTATAGAGAGAATGAGGGTTTTATTCCTGATATTGAGATCATAATGAGCCCTACGCATCCTTTCCGAAGGCAGAATCTGATTAATAATGCTTTGACCCGCGGACTAAATAATCCTGATATCTTCAATCTCGGGTCAGTGTCTCCAGGAAAGGTTTCAATTAGGAATTACTGGATAAGAACAAACGGGAAAATGCATCGGTTTAAAATGCCGTTTAATGGGAAGCCTATGTTAACCAACCTTTACCAGAGCGCATTTTCCTTCAATATTGTGTTTGATTGCAGGCCCAACCTCCCCAATAGACGTATCGCAGTTGTCCTTAATGAAATAGAGTCAATAGATATTGACGAGCCTGAGGATCTTGAAATAGCTCGTATGGTCATAAAGGAGGGTCTGTATCCCCTTGATAAGTAAGATTGAAATTATCAAACAGCCACGGGTGAAACAATATGAGCGCAATGGCTCTATCCACATCTTTGGAAAAGAATTTAATTTGGCGGCAACATCCGATAGTTTTCGTGTGATTTTGCATGAGGATTATCCTATTATTAGCGAGAAAGACATGAAGGCTTTCATTACATACTCCGTTAAAAGGAAGGCGGTTGTTATTTCTGGATGTGAAGCCAAAGTGCATGCGTATAGGTTGATGTATATAGACGAAGAAGGATATGACCGTCATCTTGCGGATATCCTCCAAACTATAAGGGGGAACAGACATGTTTATCCTGAATTGTTTCAGTTTGTTCCCGCACTTGTTTCAATCCCACCGAATATGGCCATCACAGCCTTGGACCATGGTTTGGATTTAGATATGTATACAATGCCAGTCAGGAAGTTACTGGATAAATCGTCCTTAACAGAAAAGCTGTTGATAATGTCTCTTGGTCAATCCTCTGACTAAATTTGATACTATATTCGATCAGTTAACCCGATAGAGAGTGAAGTTGTCTTATGGAATGGGAGACATTTTTAGATGATCGGGTTCATCACAATCTTTATGTAAGTGCTCTCGTCTATATGCCGACGATTAAAATTATTCGGCGAATTTCAAAACGAGGGGATTTGATCTTGGAAGCGGGATGCGGTTCCGGAAGAACGGCTATGCTTCTGGCAGATATGGGGTATCGTGTTGTTGCTGTGGACAAATCATCTACTTTGTTAAATCGTCTATCTGCCGTTACCGTATTTTTGCCGGATTTGAACCTGCTTAGCGCTGATATTGGATACATGCCTTTCAGAGAGAAGATTTTTAAGATCGCATACAGCTGTGGAGTACTGGAGCATTTTGATCGGCCGGAAATTGTAGAATATCTTAGAGAACAGAAAAAGGTGTGTACCTATGTGCTGGTAGATGTTCCTAATGATAGATGTGTAAAGCAGTGTTTCGGTGATGAACGATTTTATTCAGATGAAGAATGGAGCGCTATGTTCGATGAGGCAGGTCTTACAGTAAAAAAGTCGTTGCATAGGGGGTTAGACCGAGGCAAATACGTTGGAAATTGCAGTGTTTTCCTGGCAGCGGATAAAGAAGATGCAGCGGAGATACAGGAAGAAAAAGATGTCTATGACTATTACTGAAGTGTAAGGGATGCGAGATCTTCCATAATTCAGTTTGGAGGAAATAAGCCTTAAAGAAAGGCTACCTCTTTTTATGTGGTAACTTTGGAAGTTACACAAATACTGGCGGATTTTTCCATCTATATGCCCTATCTATGGTTTGAAGTCATTCATAGGTCCCATTCTCGTGGCGCGAAAATTTGTGCTAAATGAAAAAGGTCAGCATAATTATTCCAACTTTTAATCAGGGTAAATATCTTCCAGCCTGCGTGGACCACTGCCTCTTCCAGACATACCCGAACTTAGAGATCATTATTATTGATGGCGGTTCTACTGACGGGACCAAGGAATATTTGACAGGTCTGAAATTAAAGATCGCCCGCAGTATCCTGAGTCCAGTAACCGAAATGGACAATCAGGGGAATATCATTCGACAGCAAATTCACGTCTATCCTCAGGGGCGGAAACTGCAAACTATCTCTTTCGAAGAAGACATTGGCCCCACCCGCACCTACAACGAGGGCTTGAGCAGGGCTACAGGAGACTATTGCACTTACGTGGTTGGTGATGACCTACCTCATCCTCACATGATTGAGGAACTGGTCCAGGCCATTGAGGAAACAGGTGCCGATTTTGTGTACTCGGATATGGATCTTGTTGATGACGATGGTAGAATTGTCAGACAAATGAGGCTGCCGGGTTATAGTTTTGATGCATGTTTTTGCCGCTGGTATCACCTGGGTGTAAGTCGTCTTTACAGGACCGAATGGCATGAAAAAGTTGGGTTGATGGATGAGAAATACCAATCCGCCAATGATTATGATCATTACCTCCGCTTTGCCATGGCAGGCGCGAAATTTTACCATCTGCCTAAAATTCTATATTCAGTCAGGTATCACGGAAATGATCGGAAAACAGGCCAGCACAGGAAGGTGCAGTATGAAAACCTGATTGAAGAATCAAGACGTTGTGCCTGGAGGGCGAGGGCATGGCTTGCACGCAGACCTCGCGCAATTTGCCCGCCTAATGAGGGTAGTCGAAGCAATAGGTCACCATGAAAGCAATACTGCCATTTTCATTGAACCTGCTTGAAGACTCCGCAAAGGACTCGTGGATTTACGTAGATCTCAAGGAAGATGCAGAAATACTGCCATGCATCGCTCCCGATTGTGACAATGTTCATATCGTTTTCCTAAACAAGGCAGGGGCGGAATTTGGCGCGGATGACCTCGATAAATTACTAAATGGTCGGGCAGGTAATCTTTTTCCATTTGTTTTTTCCTCAAAATACATCAAGTTGGCTCAACTCAAATCCAGGCTTGATTTACGCTATTCAGTTCCGGAACAAACACTTTTTTGGCTCATAGAAGCGGGCGCGAAGACGTGTCATATAAGTTCAGTAGACCAGCATATCCATTTCACAACACCTTTAACTCATTTGACATACGACATAAGCGTAACAAAACACTTTCTTTATTCATTTTCATCTTATTTTGAAGGTATTGCTACGGATAGGAAACCGGACCGCTTTTCGTATAATTCATTGTTTTGGGTATCAGATGACCGTAAAATACTTTACAAACTTTACCGGTATCCTGGCAGGCAACCGACGGGCATACGTAATAATCCAGTGTTCACACGACCTACCGCTAACGTCGTAAAATATTATGATTTTGGTATCTACAGTGATGATCGCGGAAATGATCGAAAATGGGTCGCAATGCAAAACTTAAATGATGGGGAGAACGGTTCGGATTGGATAGGTCGCGAGATGGGGAAACGGGCTTCAAAAAACGGGTCGTGGATTCCCCGGAAAGCTATAGATGTCTGGCTATATTTTCTGCAGTACGATGCGATTCCCATGGAAATGTCACTAAGCAATGCAATTGTGATTAATGGAAGGGACATAGTTTTTGTTGATCTGGAGGAAGTCGTTGGTATCGACGAGACCTTGGGCGATAAAGCAGGAATGAAGAGGCCTATATTGTGTTTTCTGTCGATATTGTTTTATTTAATGACTACTATTGATCCTATGAGAACTAAAAGCAAACTGAGATACGATGAATTTCGGGATGAATGCTTTGTGTCCCTTTGGCATCAGGAGGGGATGAGCAAAAGATGGGTTATAGATAAAAGCGGCGCAAAAAAGGATGAACATGAATTACTGAGGCTTTTTGAGGGAGTAATGAACAGCACCGAAGTTTCAGAGGTTTTTGAATGTTGCGAGAAAATAATGGCAAAATGTTAGATGAAGTTTTGAAAAGGCTTGAAGATATCGCATATCTTCAGGGTTATAAATTTGTCTTTGAAAAATCAGATTCCTGTGAGATGGAATACGATTCTTTCAAATTAGTACCAACAGATAAGACATTAAGAAAAGCTGAAAATATATGTAGGATTCTTCCCGAAGACATGTCGGGGAAACGGGTGTTAGACATAGGATGCAATAAAGGTTTTTTCTCGTTTGAGTGTTTACGTCGCGGCGCAAGCAAAATGGTTGGCATTGACGTTTTGCCTGAAATTATTGAGACTTTGAAGCAAATAGTGCCATGTTCCCGATTATTTAAAGGTCTGAAATTTTACAAAATGCGGTTTGGGAGGGAACTTGTTTCTTTCGGAAAATTCGATTTGATACTTTTTCTGTCGTGTTATCATTATGTTTATGGTGATATTCAATCACACAACAAAATATTTTCTATTTTGTCCTCGCTCTGTGGTGAACGAGTGATTTTAGAATTGCCACTTGAGCTTGATGACAACTTTGCAAGGAAGTTTCTTAAGACAAAATGTCAGGGTGAAACCCTTGCGGGTTATAATTATCATTCAATTCTACATGCTGCGTCCCGATATTTTGGGTCTGTACGGTACATAGCCAATTCCGGATTTCTTAGAACAAGAGATATATTTGTTCTTGAAGAACCCTTGACTCAAAATGATTACGCGTATGAATGGAAAGATAAGGACAATGTTTGGGGAAATTTTAATTCATGGGCAAAGTAATGCGCAATGAAAGTATGCAGATTATTAACGCAGATTAAGACAGATTACGCGGATTACGCAGATTGACGGATGTGTAGAAAGAGTCTTTGAAAATCAGTGTAATCAATGTAATCCAAGAAATCAGCGTTAACTGATTAAAAAATGATTCCATGGATTCTGCTGATTATGGAGGCTTGTTGAAAGTGTTTGAGAAATAATCGGGTTTGGACCCATAGCGGAAAAACTTTGTGCTACTGTGAATACAGATGAGGAGAGCATGGCGTGCAAGAGATGCATCGTCAGAAAAACAACGATAGGAAAATCATAGAATCAGATTGGTGAAATAACGTGATAGTCCATAGTTTTAAGGTAGTTATGCTGCCACGTTTGAAATATGACTCAGGGATTGACCCTCATGTATTCACTTCATAGAGGTTCAACTTTTTCGGAACAAATTTGGCAGTTTCGTGTATGTACGGTATGTTAGCTTGGTCCGACCTCTTCCTCACTATCACTGCGAAAAGAAAGACACGCTAAAGCGGTTGGGTTTAGTCGTACCCATTACATTTTTTTGGGTTCTAATCACAACCACAAATCTCTTATGGGCAGGAGGTGCTATCATCGAAAAGAAAGATGTTTTTGTTTCCACGGGACGCAGCCATTATCGTATTCCTTCCATCTCTATTTCTAACGAGGGTGTCGTGTTGTGTTTTGCCAATCGACGTATGGATACGGTCGCTGATGGCGCCAAGGAAGTCCATCTGGTTATGCGCCGGAGTACAGATGGCGGGCGGAATTGGGAACCCATCAAGGACCTCTTCGCC
>SDBT01010822.1_pt1 | contig 14706 bp, 32 predicted proteins | sample 2277101 | NCBI WGS metagenome assembly SDBT01 (sample SAMN10404973, study PRJNA504765) | marine sediment metagenome | isolation source: marine sediment core GS10_PC15, 103 cmbsf | place: Arctic Ocean: Southern Knipovich Ridge | collected 2010
AGCGTCAAATACAGACAAGGGCGTCTTGATTGAAAGGCGGTCGATACACGTTGAGGCTTTTAACATCGAGGTGGCGAATCAGGGCAACCTTGGATTTGCTGTACACACGACAGACAACGACGGGGGGTATGACTATGGCAACGAACGCATTGGTACGCCGAGTTCGTTCAGTGGCCCGAACAAGTGGACAGACGAAGATTACTTGCTATACAACATAAACTCGCACGACGGAAACGCAAGCAGTTTTTATCTGGCAAACAATCACGCGAAGCGAGACAACGTACCTGATTGTGACGGATTCACTGGACACGACTTGCTTTGCACTGATTCGGACAGCACCGGCTTGAATCTCAAGACAATGCTAAACGGTGATTTCTACGACATTACTTGCACCGACAACGGGCACGGGTTGAACCCTTCATTCCAGAACAACTACCGACTAGGCGTTGGGTTTTCTGGCAAGGTGCATGATAGCACAGCAACAGACAACGACGGCGACATAATCAACGCTGTATTTATGAATCCCTCATGGCGTCCTGCGGAACTGTACAACATGACGCTAACCAACGCCAACAAGCGGTCTGTAAATGCCACATCGACAGGAGCCGAAGAGGAGGATGGGGGAAGCGTTGACATTCACGATAACACAATGACAGGTTCTCTTGTGGATGGGGTTAGATTCGATATGGGTAACTCGGTAGCTGCTGCCGCGTCACGTATTGTAGATAACAATATTGAGTTTACAACGGGGAATGATTGCATCGACGTGCGGGACGAAGCGTTAGGTACGGACTCAGGTAACACATGCACGCCAATATAGTGTTACTTGATACCTTCCCACTTGCGACGCTTGGCATTGACGATCTTCTCTTGGTACGTAGCGATAACATCGCGCAGATGTTTGGCAGGCATTGGACATTCCTTCAGGAGTAGTTCAACGTTGGCTATGGTGTCCTGAATGGGGTCGTCAACTTCCTCGAATATCTCGCGTCGCGCCTCGACAACGTTGCTACGCAGGGCGCGAAAGACAAGAGCGTCGATGTCGTCATAAAACGTGTCGCTTGCGGGGTTAAGTTCGCGGATATGTTCCATTGTTTCTTGTAGAATCTCTGCGCTTTCATAAAAGTGAGCGTGTGGCATGTACGGTATTATAGCATAAGATTTTCAGTCATAGGCCAGTCATACGACTGGTCATAGGGTAAAGGTATTATGAGTGTAGGGAATGAACTTATTGTAGAAATGGTAAGAGATATGAAAAGTTCTGTAGAAAATATAGAGCGCGCGATGTATGGCGGGAATGGAAACAAAGGTCTTTCAACCCGTGTCGCATTGTTAGAACAACAGGGTGCAGCCGTTCGCTATGGAGTTGTCATTCTGGTTTCTCTTTTGTCCTCTACTGTAAGCGGCATAATAATAGCCGTGCTGCTTTCTCCTAAATAGTCCTCACTATCACAGAAAAACAAGTATCTTACATATTACACAATATGTTCAATACTCCTAAATCAAAACTTAGCCTCAACTAATTTATCCCCCTGCCCTCTTCGCCCCCGCCTCCGTGCGGCCTGGCGCGAGCGTCATTGGTCTTGTACAGTATGTCAAATCCATAATCTCCCCTTAGCTCTATCGGCGTTCCGTCAAGAATAAGGTTGTATATGTACGTACTCGCGGACTCATTGAGCGGCAACGGAAACACGCTTGATGTTGTGATCTGCGCGTTGATGATAATCATGCTGTCACCAGCAAGCACCTTGATTAGTTTATTTCGTAATCGCGTCTTGAGATTCATATCCTCCCCTCTTCGCCCCGCCGACGTGCGGCTGGCGGCTAGTCGGTGTCAACGAAGGCGGCGCTTGCCATCTGTCCCAGACGCATCAAGACAGTGCTTGGCGTGTAACCGTCATATCCGGTGTTCCGCTCAATCTCCTCAACGTCTACAAGTTGCCAGTACCCTTCTGGTAGATGATACGAAACCTGTCCAAAAGCGGTGTTGATTCCCAGAATAAACCAGCCATGCCACGTTTCCCCCTTGTCGTCTTTCCACGTCTTGAAAGCATTCTCCCTATGTGCAAGTACGACATTGATAAACAAAACGTGCCTATGTGCATATAGTTCATCGAATGTATGATACCCATCTGATACTCCGCCTGTATTGCATGGCAGCGTTAGTGTCCGCTCATTGCTGCTCATATTCACACCTCCTCCGTCCTTCGTATCCGCCAGCCGTCAACGCTGGCGGCGCGGCTCGATTACTGGTCGCCTGGCACAGGTAGAGAGGTTGACGCCCAGTGCAGCCCCCCTGCCTCGTTCGGCTGTTCTACAACTGTTATATCTGTTTTTGCTGTTGTTTTCGACTGTTGACCATTTTTTGGGGCTATCTCAGACGGTGGGGGAGTGGCCTCCAAAACGCGCCCACTTGTCAGAAATTTTAACAGGTCTCCCAGGTTGGTGAGGTCGGCGTCTGGATTGACGCGCGTTGACTGCCTATCCCGCTTTATAATTAGCTTGTTGTGTTGCAGAATGTCGGTCAATAGCATCCACGTATCAGGATTGTATTGTGTTAGATGTGAATGTCTTAAGAGCTTGGCTTGCGCCACGCCCTCCGTGTCCTCTCTATTCTGTTCGACATACTCATCATAACGCTTGATAATTGCGGCGATAAAATCAATAAGCTGCCTCTTAATTTTCCCCTCATTCTTTAGATCGATGTCGTCTACATGAATGGGGCGGTTGATCTCATCGTGTCGCTTACTCGCTGTATTGGTAATTGCCGCTTCTGGCGTCACGTCAATTATGGTTGGCTCAGTGTTGACCCAATGCTTTTCCGGTAGCCCGTCTGCATTCGGTACAAGCAAGAAGGCTGTACCATCTGACAAGATTTGCATAGCCTGCTGCCATGCCTTAGCCTGTGCAGCTTGCGCTTCATACTTAGCGATAAGAGCGCGTGATATTGCGATGTTCGTATCTGCGCGCTGTTTATCAACTACAAGCCCTCTCTCATCATTCTCTTGATCCTCTATTATCTTTATACGGTATAGGCGATGCCATAAACCTGTGGCTATAGCGGCTGCACCGAACACGGCGAGTATCATTAGCCAGTGACCAAACGATACACTGTTTTGATCTGACTCAATCTCCAGGCGCGCGTCTGATATTATTATCTCTCCCTCTGCTTGTGCTTGTGCATTCTGTATTGTTAGTGTTGCCAACTCGCGTACTATTGCAACCCTTGTCACCCCCACTGCTACCAGCGTTTGGTCAGCGTAAACTTTAATCATATTCTCCGCAATGGCATTTTGTATATTAATGTTGGCCTGTTGTGCGTTAATGTCAATTTGCCTAGCCTCAAACTCTGCGGCGGCTGTCGCTTCAATGACTTCAAGCTCAGTCTGTGCGCGTTGCCCGTCTTGATTAAATGTTTGGCCTGCAAGGGAAAGCGTGACCGTTGGTGCTACCTTTCCGATGGATGGTGTACAAGATGCTATTATCAAGGCGACAAGTAACAATATCTTCACTGCTATCCTTTCACAGCCTTACGAACTCGCGCATATCCAGTCGTGCCGCGATCAAGCGTTAGCGTCCAGGTTTCGCGCGTTGCAAGAAGCGCCACGTCAACGAACGCGCATGACGGGTGTACCTCAAGATACACTACGACTTGTTTGCCAAGTAGCGTCTTGGTATCAACGGTCACGGCGGCGGCGTTAATCTGGTCGCGCAGGTCGTCTATTCTTTGCCAGCGATCTACTGTTGGTTGAAACAAGCTGTTATTCATCCAGGAACCTTAACAGGCGATCCGCTCCGCCCAATTCCGCAACATCGATTTCTTCCACGAGAGTAACGGGGATCGGTTCAAATGCCCCCATAAAGAAAGGGCCTGTAGCGGAATACTCTTGATCGCCGATTGTGGACATATCAACCACGATACCGGCGCTTGTTCTCTTTATCCGCATATACACAGTGCCCCCAGGCGACGCTTGAGCCGGATAACTTCCATTAATCCACATGGTACGATCCGTTTCTGCGTACATGCCCCACGGGGTGGTGTATGCAATGTCGCCCACACTCATGCGCGAGATTGTGTTTGCCTCCATATGGTCAGGCAGTAAGCTACTCATCGCCGCCCCCGTCCTCGCTGTCGTTGCGGGTGGCGGGTTCTACGCCTGAGCCGTGGCAGCGCGGACATTCAATTGGCTTAACTAATCCAAGACGTATCGCAACCGCGCTATTGTATGGCAACTCCTCCCAGTATTTCCACGAACCTGCGTCGTCTCCGTCGTCAACACGTTTCCATCCGAGGCATTGCGTACATGCGTCCTCTCCTCCGTAAATTACTATAACGTCCATTTCCATTTCTCCTCTCCTCCTTTCACCCGCCCCGCTACCCGCGCTCGGTGGCGGTGGCGGCTAGTCGGCGCGGCTTTTGCTAAACCGACACTTGTGCAAATGCTGTCCAAGTTTCTGCGAACACTCTGGACAAATCCCGTTGCGAAATGATTGCCATTCTTCGTCTGTCAATGGGTTTGGGTTTCCCTTATCAAGTATTTTCATGATAGCCCAAAAGTTTCTCTCTGGTATATCCCTTTCGTCACTCATGCTATTCTCCTTCCGCAGCGCGCTCGGCTACGTTTCCGGTTCCGTTGGCGTGCGCTTTGTGCGCTGGGTAGCGGCGCAGATGTCCCGCTAGGCCCTGCTGCTTCGGAAATGTCCGTTCGCAGCCTACGCACTTGAACGCGCTGTCAAGCGCAGCCTGTTCGCTCGCTACGCGCTCGGCTTCAGCCTTGAGTTCTGCCTCTGCGATGGCTTGCGCTTGTATGCGCGCTTTCTCTGCACGGCGATTTGCTAGGTCTGTTTTCTTGATCGCTGCGTCCACTTCGTCAATCGCTGCTTGCGCTTTGTCAATCGCTGTTTGCGCTACCCTAGCGTCATCTGCGCTGAGAATCTCGCCTAAATAGACTACCAATAGCGGAAGCGACGCAGACAGCGCGACAGCTTTAATAAGGGTCAATGTGTCGATTGTCCCGAATGAAGCCCACACAAGCGTTCCTGTGACCTCAGATGATACCGCGTGCAAGAAGTTCGCAAACGCGGAGATGCCAGCAAACGCGATAACACCCGCTCTCAGATCGTTTGCGCTGCGCTTGGCACGTTTGCGCTGCTGCATTCCGTAAGCGAGCGAGGCTAGCCCAGCATCAACCGCAAGCGCGGCCCCCCACCCTACCCACTCTGAGCCAGGAAATTCTAAAGTACCAAAGGCCCACGCGAGATGCGACACACTGGCAGCAAGCGTCAAGAGGTACGCAGACCACAGAACCACAGACGCTATTCCAGCTTTAGTCATCAGTCCCCCACCCGCCCGTCATCGCTTCGGCTCCCCTGCCGCGTCTGCGCTGGACGGGGCGGTCAGATCGTGTGCGAAAACTCTCGCTCTCCCCTTTGGCGGCCACGCGATGGTATACAGGGGTTCTGAGTATGGAATACCGTGAAAGCCAAGGCTTATACTCTCGATAGTTGCCTCAACCGTTTTGGATAGCCCCACCTTCTTGGCAGATGACCCTATGCTGTATACAACCTTATCTCCCACTTGAAACCTGACTTCCCTCTTCCTGTCTCTTATTGTCGTGTGGCTCACGATTGCGCCCCGTCTGTCGCGTCTGCGCTGGACGGGGCGGTGTCGAATGCTGTCGGGCTTGCGCTGTCGTTTTCGGATGCGCCTTGTGTGCGAAGGTAGACGGCCACTTCATCTGCGACAAAAAGCGAACCAACCACCAATTGAAAATCGTAAGTCCAGTTAGACAACTCTATTACTGCCCCGAATTGGTGTATATTTTCCGTTACCCATTCTCGCGCATCCTGAGACGCAACGCTTATCTCTAAAATGGTTCCGTCCTTTATACCTTCTACCACAATCTCGGCTATCGGCCTCGGCTTCGTCACGATTGCGCCTCCTTGCCGCGCTTGCTGGCGGCGGGTTGAGCGGCGGGTAGTGCATCCATCGCAATTGACAGGCCGCGCACATATTGCGTATTGTCCGAGACGGTCATCGCCTCGTATATTCGCGCGCGCGTCTCTTCAACTACATTTTCCATTCCCCAGTATCTCGGTATGAGATCAAGGAGTCTGTGTAACTTGGCCCCATCTTTACTTTCTGGATTGTACTCAAGTTCGACCAAGTCTCGCAGGTCGGATACCAATTGCTCCATTTGATTACGTTCTATGCTTGTCATCTTGTGTTCTCCTGTTGGGCGCTGGCGGCGGGTTGAGCGGTGGGTTCTGTGCAGTCCGCGCAAGTGCGGCATAGATAAATCTCTGCATAATCTCCGTAACCATCGTCAGCGTCTAGAGCCAAATCGTACCTGTGTATAATTGGTTCGTATCCCTGTATCGTCTGTCCGCATTCGTCGCAATATGTCGTATCCGTCACGATCCCGCCCCCTTCGTTCGCTTGCGGGGCGCGGCGGATTGCGCTACGTAATCCAGCATGGCCGCACGTATTGCCTGAGAACGCGACGGGCGTACATTTACATCAGGATGCACTACGCCAATAGCCGCGTCAAAGGCTTTCAGTAAGTCGCGTGTAATCTGAAGGTTTAGATTCTGCGTTGTTGCGGGCTTGGCTTTACTGGGTCTCGTTCTGCGAAGCTCTACATCACGTATACCGTGACACTCAACACAAAGAGAGACTAGGTTGTTGGCGTCGCCAGAACCCCCCAGCCTTGAGGGTGTTATATGGTGAACCTGTATTTCGCCCTTGCGATTGCCGGTCTCGCCAACGTGTCCACAATCTTGACAAGTGCTGGAATCGCGCTCAATTACGGTGGCGCGTGTCTTGGGGTCAATCATGACGCCCTAGCCTTACGCGCACGCTTGCGCGCTTGGGTAGCCGTCCACGCTTTTAGTATGGTACGTATGGCGCTGGCACGTGAGGTCTCGTATTCCAGCAGGGAAATCTCAGCATCGAGGGCGTCAACCGCTTCGGGTTCCATCGGTAGCGATATGTATACAGGCTTGTTTTTTGTCGTTGCCATCTCATTACCTCCGTTTCTATATGTAGATATTACTACTTTTTGTGATGCTTGTCAACTACTTACAAACATTTTTAAGGTTATTCTAACTATTTACTAGTTGACATTTTGGTAAATAGTAGCATATACTATACCTACGCACCACCCCCACACACGGGCCAGCACCGGCCCCGACAAGATACGAGGAGACGACATGCGAACGTCGCCAGAGGAGGCGAGAACGATGACACTCAACGAAGCAATAGCAGCTTGCCACGTTCGGTCGGCGGTAATGCGTGAGTCGAACCCGAACAAAAAATACTGGAAGAATCACCCAGTCCCTATTTTGCAGCGTATACCACTCGAAGATGCACAAGCAGACGACTGGGTAGAATATGACCCGCGAGACCACGAAGATGCGACGCTTGATGCGTAGCACCATCGGCCCCGACCGACACCGACGCAAGACGTAGCGAACGACGCCAGAGGAGGCAGGACATGGAATACACATTCAAGATTGTAGTAGATGCGCCCGACAACGACCCGTCGATTGTTCCATCTGTATTAGACGAAGATATGGATTATCTGAGAATCAAATTACAGTATTGGATTCGTGAGGAGTTGCGCGATTCCGGCCTGACATTCGAGATAACTGCGGACGAGCCAGAAGCGACATTCGCAACTGACTAACCCACGACACCCCCGCCCGCCTCTCACGGGGCGCGGCGACAACGGAGGATATAGTGAGCGAAAAGATAACAGCAAGCGACCTTCAAGAGATGCAAGATATGATTGACGGCAAATCGTTGTTGTCCGACGATGAACTGTTACACTGGATGAGAAAAGATTTGCAACGATTGGTCACGGCGTACTTCGCCACCCCGACCGCGCAACCCGCCACGGCCACGCAAGCGGACGGGGACGCGCGCGTTTTGCAAGATGAATTGAAAATGTTTGTGAAGATCGGGAAACAATTTGACGATCTCTATGTCGAAGTACAGCGCCTCCGCGCCGACCTCGCCGCCGAACGCGAGGCGCACGAGCGCACGCGGCAAGCGCACCTCATCATCGAAGGCCGAAACAGTGACAGACTAAACGCCGAACGCGAGGGCGCGGACGGGCTGGCGGAAAGCTACCTGCTCGATATGGAATTTATACACGATAACAAATTGAACCACGAAGGACTATTCGCTGACTGCGAGAACGGGGTATGCACCCAGGCCGCTAAGGTTCTAGCCGCCCACGACGCACGGCGCAAGGCGGACGGGGGTGGGGCGTGAGTGAGCAACGAAAGATGATAATCGACAGTATGGTTAATGCGGTCATGAGTCGCCCCATGTTAAGACGCGAGGCAATATACGAGTTTCTCAGCCGCGCCTATGGTGCTGGAGAACGTGGCGGCATCGCGGCGGCGCGCGGGGCGGTGGCGGAAAAGATGAAGGGCAAGGGCAGGCTGATAGCTCTTGCCGTTATCGACGCGCTCGCTACGGGCGCAACGGACACGACGCCGGAAGGGGGCAAGTGATGGCGAAGCGGAAACCCTTAACACCTAAAGAAATAGAGGTTGCGATAATTGAACAAGCGAAAAAGAAAGGCCAACAGGAAATACTAGATGCATTTAGAGACAGAGAAGTACATGCCGCCATGCGCGGCGTCACGATCCCCGCTGGTCAGGAGCCGGACGGCGCGGTGGCGGCGCTGTGGCGGGTGCTCAAGAGATTGGAATGGAAGACGATAAGCATTCCAGCGATTTCTTCGGAGCAACACAAGATATGTCTTATTGGGTGCGAACAAGCAGAAAGCGGTGTACACGCGCCCGACTGTGAACTTGACGCCGCCCTCCGGCGCTTCGAGGTCGGGATGGGTGACGCCAGCACGCGAGACGGTGACGGGCCGCGCGGGCAGTAGAATTTCTAACCGCTTTGGGCTAGTTTGGGTATTGACATTCGTAGTTAAATAGATTACAATAGGCACACATTAAATAGGAGGAGAGCATGAGTAACAACCCTGTATCAATACGATTAGACGATGATGACCTAAAGGCAATCGTGACACTGTTGGAGCGATACCCGTTCCTAAAAAGTAGAGTCGCCGCGATCTCGTTCGCCTTGGCAATCGCAACGCAAGCCACGGCCCGCGTCCCAGACGCCGAGGCCGAAACGGAGACGACATGAATTCATACAAACACACATCGCGCAACCGACCGTCGCAACTTACTATTGACATACGCGCGGCTATCTGGGCACAGCATAAAGACCTCCGAGTCATTTATATTCTGACCCTTTTATGCCGTGCTGGATTGGCAGCACGCGCCGATGCGCTTAACGCCCGCGTCGATGCGGCGATGGCCGGAGAGGTTGACCCAACCGAGGGTAGCTTGTTCGCGCAGCAGCGAGAATCAGAAGACTTTATATAAGAGGAGAGGGTAATGTCTGAACAACAGATCGAGGTAAAGACCGACCGATGGCAAGCCGAGGCCACAAAGCTGGCGAAAGAAGTGCCACATTATAGGAATAATAAGCCGAACTGGCATCACCTTGTAAACGCGGCGGCCACAGGCCCATACACTGAAATCGACGACGAAAACATTGACGACGTTATCGCGTTCCTGCGCGCCCGTGTCGAACCAGAACACGACCACGATGCGCCGATGCTGCCGGAAGCGCCAGCGTCCTGGAATCTAACATACTACATCCACGGGAGACGCGAACAGATAACCTTGCGCGGCATGACTTACGCGCAGATCGCTATACAAGCAAAGGCCGCGCGCGCATGGATTAGCGAACACGCAGACGAACCGTACATCCCGAACGGGCACGGTAACGGGGCGCAACCGAAGCAAGCCGAAAAGACCTTTAGTACCCCCATTGGAAGTCAGGCTGACGGGCTTAGCGATATGCCAGAGCCGGAATATAGTGACATTGAGGATGATGGGGGTTTGTCATTCAAACCAGAGACGCTTTCCGCTAACGTAACGGACGGCAAGGTGTTCTGGAGAGTGAAGGGCGAACGATGGAGCAAGTTTGGTATAACTATTTGGCCCGAAGTTTTAAAAGCGGCCAATCTAACTAATCTCGATCCTGACAAGCAATACAGCCTGAGCAACTTCAAGTCGGCAATCTATATCAACAACGACAAGGGCAACCCGTCAAAGGTGACGGCATTAGTGTAGACGCCCACTTGCACCACCGCCCCGACCGCGAAGTCGCTCAACACGACGCGCGGTCGGGGCACATCGAGACGATAATGAGGAGGTAGTTATGAACGTAACACTGGAAGACACAAGAAAAGTTATATCACTAATGCAGAGTATGAATAAACCATTTGTTGCCTCATACGTAATAGACATGGCCGACCGAATCGCCACGCTCGAAGCCGAGGCCGAGGCGATGCGGGATGCGACGCTGGAAGAGGTTATGGACATTATCAAGAAGTGTTTAATGGCTACTACACTATATGAGGAGTGGCACATATTGGAAAAAATGCTGGAACAGATTAACGCCCTCCGACGCCGAACCGCCCCCGAAGGCGCGCAGACGGACGGGGACGAACTGACGATAGAAGAATCGCCCTACCAGGACATGCGCAACTTTGCCTCCATTATGAGACGCGGAGAGAAGCCCGACTAACACCACGCGCCACACACGGCGCACGACGACGGGAGGCGTGGTCGCACCCCTGTGGCCCCGCCAACCGTCGACCTTTGGAGGATGATATGTTGTTAGACTTGATTATGATATGGGCCATAGGCTCCTTGGTCGTACTTGCATACTGGGAATACAAAGCCGAGGTCGCGCCCGATGGCTGACAGTAAGCAGCAACCCACAGAAGATACACCCGTCGAGATATTCGGCACAACATGGTACGATCTGTCTTGTGAAAGCATAAAGACTTTGTGGGAGATGTGTGGATTTGATGGCAATCCCCCAGATGACTACTTGGCCTCTATATCGACTTTGGGACTAATAAGGCAAGCACAGCCAGACGCCGCGCCCCAATAGCAGTGGCCGGTTCGCCGCCGGATTGAGGCTTGACATGCACACGATTCTGATTATAATTATTAGGTACGCGGGTGTTGTGGCCCAAAGGTTCAGCAAGCAAACCAACCGCTGTTATTCGTTGGTTGTGGGTAAGGCTAAAGTAATGCTGAACCGGCCCCACAACCCCGCAATCAACGAATAGGAGCGGTTTTTTCATTATGGGTATACACAAAGGAACGGAAGCACTAAGCTGGCAAGCAAAAGCCTATGGTGCATATCAGGCAATGCCAGCAGACAAGCGTCAAGCCTTACATGAGTGGGAAGCGTTGCACGTTGACGGGCGAAACGTAAGTACAAGTGATTGGCCTGGATGGGTTGACTACATTGGCCCCTTTCCATATCCTCAACAATCTCCGCAGTACAAGAAGGTTGTAATACCTCGTAATGTTCGCTGGGCCGTTTGGAAGCGTGACGACTTCCGATGTAAGCAATGCGGCACACGCGACAATCTATCAGTTGATCACATTCTAGCCGAAGCAAAGGGCGGCACATTGGACATGGATAACCTCCAGACCTTGTGCCGCCCTTGCAATAGTCGCAAGGGGACAGCATGAGTAAAACAGTTTTAGCAAACGTAGACGGATTCACGCCCTGCATTGACGATATTACACAGAAGTACGGCATTGTCACGTCCGCTGTATTCGGGCGCATGTGGCGATTCTGTCAGGGTAGTAATGGTATATGCAACGCGAGTCAGGCAAAGATTGCAAAATATCTCAACGTGAGTCGTCAAACAGTTTTGACTCACATCAAGATACTTGTAAAAGACGGATACCTTGAAGACAGAACTCCCAACAAGAAAAACAAACCCCATACCTACGCTGACACGGGCAAGGCGTCACTGTTAATTAGTTTGACAGCCAGTGTAAACGAGGTTGACAGTGACGGTAAACTAGATGTACCCGAAGATAGTAGTAAGAAACCAATTAAGAAACAAAAAGAGGAAGACGCGAAACCCACGCGCCCACCCGCTGTAGATGTTTACAGATCGAAAGCTAGACGATACCCAGATAAGGCGACTTGGAAAAAGATACACGACACGGTTGGAAGCGGTGATGACGATTTGTCATTCTGGGGCGAAGTTGTTGAAGGGTATATTTTGTGCGGTTGGAATAAGTTAAACATAAATGCAATGATGGATTGGTATAAGCGACGCAAGATTCCCACCACGGGTAATGGAGCCACACATGCACACGCCACAAATGGCACGACAAAAAGAGATGACGACCATGCAAGACGAATTGAAAAGGCTATCGCGTCTCGTTCCTTCTGAGGTAGCCAACGAACAGGCGCGGTCATGTCCCTTTTGTGGCAGACAGTTTGAGCCGCGCAAGCATGAGTATGCACTGTTTGGTAAAACGCGCGTGCTTTGGATATGGCCTGACAAGTGCGGGTGTGATGCGGAGTGCGAACACATAGCCACACAAAACGCTAATGAAGCACAGACCGCTATTGAAAAACGACAAGCCGAGTATGACGCGAGACTGACACGGGCAGGACTTGACGGGTTGCTCAGGGGTTACACGTTCGCATCGTTTGATGATAGGCCAGAGTGGGATAAGGCCGCAAATGTGCGAGCGATTGCGCGTAACTATAGCAATGCTCTGCTTAATGATACGCTCAATGGTAGGCCGTGGTTGATATTCCACGGTGAATTTGGAACTGGAAAGTCACATCTGGCGGGGGCGATTGTCAGAGAAGCTGTTGATAACAATTGGCATCATTGCTATTTCAGGGTTTGGACACGCTACCTTAGACGACTACAGGACACCTGGGGTAAGCGCGATAGTCTCAATGATGAGTTTGGCGCTGAATCGGAAGCGGACATTATTGATGAGTTGGTCAAGGGTCAATTGGTTGTTATTGACGACTTAGACAAGCGCGACGGTAGCGAGTGGGTGCGTGGCGTGCTGTTCGATGTTATCAACACACGATACAACGCGCAACTTCCAACGGTGTTGACGTTCAATAGGTCGCTGTCAGACAATGCGCTAGGCGACATTATAGGACGTGCGGTTCTGGATAGAATAGTCGAGCATGCATTTGCGGTGGTTGAATTTGAAGGGCCGTCGTATCGGATGCGCTAGACACCGTATTAGCCACGCGAGCCGTACCGGACGCGAAAGCGCGCACGGTAGCGAAGAGGAGGAGAGCATGATTAAGGTAACAGAGTTTAGATTTTGGCGACAGTACGAAACCGATACCGATTACGAGGTAGTGGTCACCATCAACGGCAAGCGCGAAGAGTGGCATGCGCCGGTGGTATTGTATCCGGCCCAGCCGCCCGACGTGTACGCCGTGCCGATTGTGGGTGAGTGGGATGGTACGGGGCGTATGCCTGAACCCGACGCGGTTGACGGGTTGGTGCGCGCCATGGATGAAATGAGCCGCGAAATCATAGAAGAGAAGTACGGAAGGGGGGAGTGATGGTCTTTCGACACGGTACTGCTGACAGTGTCAGTGATAACGGTAAGTTGCAGCGAGAGATTGAGGGTCTAAACAAGACAATAGACGCATGGGAAACGACCATGCGTGCTGTTACAGGAGAACCTGAGCCTGACATTAATGCAGTCGCTGCTTTTGTCTACGCGCTCAAGGCCGAACTGAAGGAGGAGATTGAACGACACAAGTCAGAGATTGCCGATTCTGATCGGCTGTTCAAGGAGTTGCATACCCAGTTCGCGGATAGCCAGCAGCGTGAAGCCGCAGCCGCCACACGCGAGGCGGCGATGCTGGCGGTGGTGGAGACAAGTTTAGCGAGCAGAGCCGCCTATGACAAATATATAAGATTGTTTGAAGCAGCGAGTGATTTACCCAACGATAAGATTAATAGGGCGTCCGAAGAGCTGGAAAGGACAGACATTCAGGAGGCGAAAGCCGTCGACGCCTACCGCGCCGCGCTGTGAGGCGACACGGACGGGGGTGCGGGCTCGATACCCGTGCCAGAGGAGGCGGAGTGACCATTTACATAGATGAGTGTCGGCACAAAAAAGGCATTCGTTTTTATTGCCACATGATGACCGACCAGGACGATTTGGAAGAGTTGCACGCGATGGCGAAGCGGTGTGGACTTAATGCAAGATGGTTTCAGGATCATCCCGCGCACCCCCATTACGACCTAACAACATCGAGACGGAGACGCGCGATCCGTGCGGGCGTGAAGCCCGTAAGTAGTACGGAATTGGTAACACGATGTAGCTATTTATTTAAGAACGATCCTGTATATGCGCTAGACGTTCAAGACGAAAATGGCACGACGCCAGCGGAGGTGAGTGATGGTTAGCAAAGGCGCAAGGCTGCCAATCGCAAGACGCGCACCGGAAGCGCGCAAGTGTAACAAGTGTAATGTGTGGACAAATTTGTGCGTATGTAACCAGTGGACGGCGCGCGTCCCCACGGTGCGCGCCGAGACGGTTGTCGTGGCGCGATTTGGTATGCCAGGGAAGCTGCTGAAAAAACGTGTCCTTGCCGAGACGCGGAAAGGATGGGGGGAGTGATGACGAGAGTTGACGAAGTGGTTGTAACTTCAATGGATATAAATGTAGACGCGGTGGAGTTTCGTGGTTCATTTATGTACTACGAAGGGCGTCCGGCGGGGCAGATTAAGGATGGTGGAATGGTTTTTGTTGACTCGCACTATCTTCTTGTTTTTCAAGAATGGCTTAACG
>SDBT01010823.1_pt1 | contig 14705 bp, 19 predicted proteins | sample 2277101 | NCBI WGS metagenome assembly SDBT01 (sample SAMN10404973, study PRJNA504765) | marine sediment metagenome | isolation source: marine sediment core GS10_PC15, 103 cmbsf | place: Arctic Ocean: Southern Knipovich Ridge | collected 2010
CTACGACCGGCGGCATCTTGAATCCGCGTGGCGGTCAGTTCCTCATCCGATATATGCGGCTGCGTCATACCGGTCTGGGTACGCCGGGTGCGGGAGGAGGCGCATTGGGCTTTACGCACCACAGCGGCGCCACCGCTAGCAATAGCATCGTAGACCATGTATCGGTTTCTTGGACAAACGATGAGGGGATTAACTTTCATCGTGGCGTTTTCACTTGTACGGGCGACGAGCCCGATTGTGAAGGCACTGAACCGCCGATGGAGAACGTGACGGTCCAGCGGACAATCGCAGCCGAGGCCAATGCGTCGCACAGCACAGGAATAAGTCTTGGTGGTCAAACCAGTTGTACCGGGTGTCCGTTTAAGTTGGCGGGGTTTCGTAAGATATGGCAGTTTACGATACACCACAACCTAATGGCATCGAACGGGCAAAGGAACCCTTCGAGCGCGTCTTCCAGTGCTCAGAACACTCCCACCGTTGGCACAGAGGTTATCAACAACGTCACCTATAACTGGAACAGAAATGCCTACGAAGGACAAAACAATAGTGTAACTGACGTCATCAACAATTACTGGAAACAGGGACCGAACACGCCAACTAACCCCGGGCCTGACCGATTCGTGGCCCGCTACGAGAGACACCCGAAAGATCAGCCTGCAAATGAGTTCGCAAGGGCTTCCATTTACATTAAGGGCAACGTATCTGACTCTACTCCGGGAAGTACTCAGTGGAACATGATCCGTAATATGTTCGTTACCTTCGAGGTCATGCCCGACTCGCTTAAACGCGGATGGGCTAGTAATTGGCCCACTGACTCAGCTGCGAACTATGTGTCACTGCCGCAACCTCCGTTTCCTGTAACGCTCCAGACCGCCTCTACCGCCCTTACCTCCGTGCTGGCCGATGTAGGTGCGAACGCGAGGGTAGATTGTGTGGGTGATTTCATCCCAGCGTCCGACGCTGTTGACCTAAGAGTAATTGCGTACACGCTTAATAACACCGGGCCGTCCTCGATTCCAGATACTATACCCGCTCCTGGCTTCCCGACTATAGACCCCGGCACGCCCTGCACGGACAGCGATCTCGACGGGATGCCTGACGATTTCGAGCTTCTATGCAGCGGGAGTACAACTGGTCTTGCAAACGATGGTGATATGACTGGAGATGGTTTTTGGAATCTTGAAGAGTGGCTTAATGGCTCAAATGTTTCTGGACGTACCTTAGACTGGAACGATAACTCCAATAACGAAGATGGGTTCCATGTTGAGCGTGACCAGGGCGCAGGATTTATAAGAATTGATACGGTAGGGCCAGACGTGACAACCTACTTCGATATAGGTGCTAGAATAGGCGACAATTATCGCGTGATATCGTTCAATGCTGGAGGCGAGTCAGTGCCGTCAGTACCAGCTACGGCGGCTTGTAGGTAATATAGATGGCCTTTCCCAATGCGAACATTACCGACAGAGACGGTGGCAACAACACCTCCGACGTTACGTCGCATATCTTCACTCTTCCGGGCAACATTGTCAGCGGCAACCTGCTGCTCATGTTTGCTACGTATGACCCTCCTGCTGGAACCATCACTTGGCCGGGAGGCTGGACCCAAGTTTATTCTTTCGGCACTGGTGATTTTGGCACCGGACAGCTCTACAAGCGTACAGCTGATGGCACGGAAGGCACTACAATCACGGTTACTACTGGTACTGCGGCCAGCAGTGTACATACCTCGTATCGTGTTACAGCAACAAGCCTAACTGTAGAGGCCGCTACATTCACCGGCACGAACACCGCCATTCCCGATCCGCCAAACCTGACACCTACCTGGGGCACGAAAGATACGTTGTGGTTTGCTGTTACTCAATATGGATCAGGTACTCGCTTTGTTGACGTCTACCCAACTAACTATACCAATGGAAGGAACGACAACTGGGACGATTCAGGAGGCGTTGGTCAGGGAACGGCCATTCGTCAGTTAAACGCGACGAGCGAGAATCCTGGCATTTTTACTCTGAACCAGAACTGGGAATGGTTGTCTGCGACGGTTGCAGTTGAGCCCCCTGTGGATCCACCACAAACTGGCAAAGTCAGAGTATTGTTTACATAATGCCTGAGAGACTTGCACCCGATGCGCTTCTATCCCAGATTAATCTGACTGGTGCGGTTACGGACATCGACGAGGACCCAGATACGCCAGATGCTAACTGGCTTCCAGCCATAGACACTACAATTGATACTGTTGCCAGAACCAGCTTTCCTAGTCCTTCACAGGACCTAGATCCTGTAGCGGCGGCTCAAGAATTCAGGATACAGGTACGAAAAACTGCTGCAGGAGGTGGAACACCGCTTGTAGACATAGTGCTGTACGAACTCGGCACGGCAGTAAGTACTTTAGTGGCTGGAGTTAGTATTACATCCGAGACTGGACAACTGGTAGCTGTTACATGGGCCGCTACACTCTTAGCAGTTATCTCTGGAGCAGATGTGGAATGCCATGTTCTTGGATCTGCTCGGGGTACTGGAGGAAGTAGACGTACTGTAGAGGTTGGAGCGATAGAATGGAACGCAACTGTATCTGCAGTAGTCTCGGAGAGTATTAGTGATGGAGTTGAGGCTGGGGATTCCTTCTTAGGAGCGTATTCATTTCCACTTTCAGACGAAATAGGGCTTGCTGGTGAAGCAGTTACCTCTGTGTTTGCATTCTTCCCTCTAGACATAGTAAAGGCTGGAGATGTGGTGTCGGATAATATTATCGCTGCTACTATTACTGGCGAAGTAGTCATAACGTTTACTTAATGTGGCGGGTTTGGCTGGCAGACGGCACAACGTTCGACTCAGCGCAGGGTGCACCACGTGATGTGCCACGCCACCCTCGTACGGTTTGCATTTCGCAAACGGGGGAGGCAGGGGATCGGTGGGGTCTTTGCCTGACGGGCGGAGACTGGTTCTTCTACCGAGAGGATTTGAGTTGCTGGACCGAGCACAGCGATATGGGAGCCTTGCAAGAGATGATGGATCATGCTGCCAAGATCAGCGCGTGCTTGGCGGGCAAGTACATCGACCGGGAGACGTTCAAGGAAATGTGGTCAGCGACTCGCGTGTGGATTGACGAAGTAGATGGCCAATAATTATGAACAGGCGAACTTTAGGAGTCGTGACGATTCGGCTGCGATCAACGCGGATAGCGGCTATCTGGCGGCCGAGAACATCAACCCGTCCGATCGGGGCACGGGCACCGCCAACCGATTCCGGCTTCGGTTCACGGTCGGGAACAATAACAACAAGGCGGCTACCTTCACACCGGAGCTTCGCGTGGACGTGGATGCAGGTGGCTATAACGCTGTGACGGCATCTTCCAGTAATGTACAGGTGACAGATGGTCTACCTACAGATGGAGCAACTACCAGCACGCAGTTACTAGGTGACGCCGCACAGGGTACGTTCGAGGGCGAGGGTAGCTACGACGAAGGTGATGGCGTGGGCGGCGGCTTCACGCATGAGAAGCAGGGGTTTGCTGAGTTCGAGTGGTGTGTCTTTATCGTGGATGCCGATGTGTCGGGCGGTGAGGTGTTGACCTTCCGCGTCTTTGATAACGGCACGGGTGCAGGTCTCACCACCTACACAAACGAGCCTGTGGTCACGGTTGTAGGAGGTGCCCCGGCAAGTGATTTTCCAGTTGTGCCACAGAGACCAATGAACGTTCTACTAAGGATGTGAGACATGGCTAGAAGGTATTCCTGTATAATTCCCGATACTGCTTACACGAACGCGATGGGAGTTCAGACCATAATTGAGATAGCTGCTGCTGCCGACCAGCATGCTACCATTATTGAGGCTCATATTACTCAGAAAGATATAGAGACCTCAACGATGGAGCTGATGGACATTGTCAGGTTTGCAACTGCAGGGACTGGTGGTACAGCAATAACCGAGGAACCACTTGATCCTGGAGACTCGGCCTCCTCGTTTGTGGCGGTTGAGGAGCCTACTGTTGAAGGTGGTACTCCTACGCAGCTGCTCCTCGAGGCTTGGAATATTCTTACTGGTTGGCACTATGTTCCAACACCAGAAGCTCGAATTGTTATGGAGGGCTCAGACATCATCGGTATTCGTATTGCCGAAGCTCTTGAGGCCACAATCAATATTGTTGGTTATGTGATAGTCGAGGAGAACTAGCAGTATGTGGGTCTTCAGACCTCCGTTCTGGCACCACTATGCGTGGAAACGCCCGCCGTGGCCGATCCAGCGTGTGTCCGAGAGTGTTTCGGATACCGCTGAGACTGGGACTAGTGTTGCTGGTGCTATTGAGATACCTCTCGACGATGAGGTTGCACTCACTGGTACGTCACAGGTCGATGCTAAGAAGATAATCGAAGCTGTCTCGGACGGGGCAGAAGTTGGCACCGCGATTGTTGATGATGTCATTGCTGTTGAGTCAGCAGCAGACGGAGTAGATGCAGGCGACAGCCAAGTTGACGATGTTATTGCCGTTGAGGCCGTCTCTGACGGAGTAGATGCTGGGGACACAGAAAGCAAGGTCGTTAGAAAGCCTGAAGCGGTCAGTGATGGTGCCGATGCTGGTGATGCAGCAATCGACGATGTTATTGCTGTTGAGGCTGTTAGTGATGGAGTTAAGGCCGGGACCAGCCAAATTGACGAGAAGGTTGGTGCGGTAGTAGAGAATGTTTCTGATGGCGCTAAGACTAGCGACTCCCAGGTTGAAGATGTCATAGCAGTTGAATCTGTTACGGATGGTGCCGAAACTGGCACGTCTCAGGCAGAGCTCGTCAAGCAAATTGAGTCTGTCAGTGACGGAGTGGATGCGGGGGACTCAGAAACTCATGTAGCTAGGAAGCCTGAGTCAGTCAGCGATGGGGTTGATGCGGGAGACACAGTACTACCGATCAGCCCAGACCATATCTCTGTTGCTGACGGTGCGATAACTGGCGAGGTATTCCTTGGGCGGATTCGCTTCCCGCTGGATTCGGAAGGAGTAGTAACTGGAGACGCCCAGGCGGACGCGTTAGGTTTTATTGTCGGCGAGGCCGCCGCCTCCGGGGCTGTTACTGGAGAGGCTTTCTGCTTACAGATAGACTGGGACTTTGATGCAGAAGGTGCGGACGCTGGAGACTCGGTAGTTGAGAACGTAGTTGCTGTCGAGGCTGTTGCGGACGGAGCGAAGGCTGGGGATGCTGGAGTCGCTGGAGTTACTAAGGTTGGGGCACAGGATGGAGCTCTGGCAGGCGATGCTGTAGAAGTCGATGGTACATTTAAGGAGAGTGTATCTGATGGAGCAATAGTAGGAGAGGCTCTCGGAGAGGCTATCGTAACCTCAAGGTCTGTAAGCGATGGGGCGGACGCTGGTAATAGTGTAGTAGAGGTTCTTAGATTTACTACTAACATAGTAGATGGAGTTATAGCGAGTGACTTTGTTGTTTCCGAAGAGGCTGACGTTACTGCTATATCCATGTTTGAGGGGGCTCGCGCCGGAGACGTCGAAGTAGACGTCCTAGCCGCCGTTGAATCTTCGACAGATATAGTAGAGGCTGGTACCGTTGTAACACCCAGCTCTATTATTAGGGAGTCTATTAGTGACGGTACGCTCGCTGGTGATTCTAGTGTAACGAAGAAGATTATCAAGGAGAGTGTGTCGGATGGGGTAGTGCTTGGTGACACCCCACAAGAAATTCTAAAGGCAGTAGAGGATATAAGTGATGGTATTGTTGCTTCTGATTCACAGACTGATGTACTCTCTGCGGGTGCAGATAGACAGAGTGTCTCGGATGGAGCCATTTCGGGCGACGCCGAAATTGATAGGCTGCTGGTACAGATCAGCGTACTGGACGGTGTGGTTGCGGGTGACTTTGGAGCGTTCCTGAATATAGCTTACAGGCTCCAAACGGAGATTCGAGACGACTACACCCTCAAGACTAAGATTCGGGATGACAAAACCATGCGTACTAAGGTTGACGACGATCAGACCTTCTTTGAGAGGTTCCCGCTATGAGTGGACTGCAGCAAGGCGAGGCAGGATTCCGCTTCATCATGGAGTCCGACTTTGATGCAGGAGGAGTGGCAAGCCGAGAAATTAGGATTAGGCAGCCTGGATCTAGTTCCTCTCTCTTGAATGTTGCGGCTGCCCTTTCGAATGACGAGGCAGGGGACTTCTTCTACATTGTTGGTGCAACGGACTTTACAGATAAGGGTGTATACAAGGCTCAGTTAGTTCTAGACTTCGGCGGAGGGAAGAAGCTGTTTGGCCGTGTTGAGCGGTTCCGTGTTGGGGAGTCCATATAATGCCAGATATGCTGGACCTAGAAGAAACTGTTGAGCACGCTAAGGTTGTAGAGAGTGCGAGGGAGCCTAGCATTACTCCCCCGAGGCTTATGCACGTGCCTCATAATCTCTACGATACAGACGAGCTTAAGAGCTTTGTAGAGGAAGAGATAAACCTAAGCATGGCTGAGCGTGGAGCCTTCATCGATAATATTGAGGGATGGCAGACCGCCTATGAGGCTCCTAGCGCTGACAGTCCCAAGGATTTCCCGATAGCCAACGCGGCGAATCTAACCGTGCCGGTTATTAAGGAGAACGTCAACACGATCTTTAGTGCGATAGCCCAAACCATAATTACCCCTAAGCCCACTTGGATCCTTAAGGACTTGGCCGAGGAGTGGATGCCGTTCCAACACATAATAGAGCAGTTTTTGGACCTTGCTGGACGTAGAGAGCTCAAGATAGACAAAGTGATGCAGACTCTGATCCTAGAGTGCGTGAAGTTTGGTACCTGTGTGTTTGAGATTGGGTTTGAGTTTGAGGAGGGAAGGCAGTATAGGTACGCTGAGGACGGGGCTACTGTACACAAAAAGAAGTTTATTAGGCATAAGGGTCCTAAGTTGTGGCCTATACCGCTCCAGGACTTCTTCATCAGGTTCTACGAGCAGGATATTCAAGAGGCCATGTGGTGTAGTAAGCGCATGAGGCAAAACGACAAAAAGATCAAGGGCTTGATTCAGGCTGGACTATATGAGTTGGAGCCAGCCATGAATGTGATGCAGCAAGGTGAAGAGATACATGTAGACGATGCACTCCAGAATATGGAAGAACTCTACGACCAAGTACCTTTGGGGAGAGAGGACCACGAGATACATGAGATGTGGTTGTCATGGAATCTAAATGACGGAGATGACGCTCTTACTGAGTTACAGACTTTCGTCTCCCTGGATCCTCTAGAGATCCTTGGTGTTAGATTTAACCCTTATTGGCACAACAAACGCCCATTTGGACATATGGTGTTCTTCCCGATCGAGCACAGGTTCTATGGAGATGGGCTCTGCAGCCAACTTGAGGACTTGCAGCTCGAAATCTCTACTATCCATAACCAGCGACTAGATAATGCTACGCTGGCTAACTCAACTATGGTGCTGGTACGTCGTGCGTCAAGGGCCCTCAAGCCCGGAGACCCCTTGTTCGCAGGAAAAATTATTTCGGTCAACCAGCCAGATGACGTGGTACCTTTCAAACTAGGCGAGAATTATCCCAATACTATCACTAACGAACAGATGGCCCGTAATTACGTTGAGCGCCTGTCTGGTCAAAGCGAGGCTAATTCAAGGGGTGGTATGCCCGTTACCCGCACCACGGCAGGCGCTCAATCTATGCTGCTTCAGGAGGCTGCGAAGCGACTGGACCAAACTATTAGGGGTATCAGAGAAGGTGTAGGGTTCATTGGGGAAATTACCCTGGCATTATACTTCCAGTTCGGTGCCGATGATAAGCCTGTGAGATGGCTTGGCGAGAAGGGCCGCATAGTTGACGCGATATTCCGCCTGCCTGCGCGTGCCTCAGAACTCGGACTCGGATTGCAAGCCGCGGCGCCCACCTCCCAGTTAAACAAGGAGACTCAGCAGCAGAACAGTCTCGCTATGTTCAACCTGCTGATACAAATGTATGAACGCATTGGACAGTTCATTATCCCAATCCTCCAACAGATCTCTCCGGAGGCGATTCCTGTATTCGCTCACTCGATTGTTTCTGCGTCTAAACAGTTTATGTTTAAGGCGCTTGAGCAGTTCGATGTCACCAATCCAGAGGACGTACTCTCGGGACTTTCTGTCCTTGAGAGAGCACTACCTGCGCCAGAGGATTTTGGAGGAGTGGACAGTTTCGAGCGAAGCCAGGAGGAGCTTGATCTCCTTAATCAGCTCCAAAGGCTGGAGGACATACTACGCGAGAATCCTACAGATGGAAGTAGAGGCGAGGGAGTTCCTAGCGTCCGCTCCGAACTTCGAAGATTTCGTGGAGAAGAGGGGATTCCTGGAGGCAGTAATTCAGGTCGTGGAATTGCACCACAAAATGCTGGAGGTAGCCGAGGACCAGGACAGGGGCCAATCCTGGTTGGACCGTAGGGAGAAGCAATTGGCCCGTGAAGCCTCTTAGATAGGAGCCAAAAATGGCAGAGGAACCGGAAGTCACAGAGCCAGTAGTCGTTGAGCCCGTGGAGCCGGAAGCGCCGGTTGGAGATCCGCCTGTTGAGCCACAGATGATCTCCCGGGGTGTACTTCCTGTAGAGCTCAGAGATCAAGAACCTGATAAGGTAGAGTTGTACTTGACCGCTATGCGGCAAGGACTCACTACAAAGCAGGCTGAGGTAGATCAGCTTTCTAGGGATCTTGATGAAGCTAACGCTCGTGCGATACCAGCACACGCGGTGCCAGATGTAGTGGAGCCGACGGAAGAAATGCCTAAGGAGGAATTGCAGGCTCTCATCCTTGACGATCCAGAGAAGGCCCTAGACTACTACGCAGAGAGGAAATTTGGTCCTGCGTTTAGGAATCTGGGGATGTCCGCAGGGGAAGGGATCTATGCTGCGGCGTTCCAGCGCTGGTCTGATTTTGGGGAGGTGGAAGCTACGGTACGGGACATGGTGACTAGGTCTGGCCAGATCCCCAGCGCGGGTTTGATCGAAACCGCCTACACCGCAGCCCAGGGTATGATTAGAATACAAGAGAAGAAGGATACTCTTGCGAAGGCTTCTGTATCCCTCAAGCCCTCTGCACCTGTGGCAGAAGAGCCGAGGCCTACTCTGAGTCGCCTGGAGGCGGATATTGCTGCTGCACAGGGCATGACTAAGGAAGAGTGGATTGAGTTCCGAGACGAGTCGATGAGCGAAATCGTAATGGAGGTACCTCTTGGCTGACAAGAAGAAGCCACCTCTGGTAAGCGCCCAATCACGTGGCCAGGTCAATGACATTCTGGAGATCCCTGCCAAAGCCTTTAGAGCGATGAAGGAGAATGCTGGCAAGGCACTACGCTATGTCTATGCACCCGAAGGAGGAAAAGGCTTCGGAAAGGAGATGCTACGACGAGCTCAGGGGTATGAGCCGGTTAGTGTTGAGGAAACGGGCTTGGAGGGATTCGGCAAGAGTGGAGATCACGTACGAGTAGCTGATGTGGTACTCCACAAGATCGACAAGGATATCAAGGAGGATAGACAAGCCTTCTTGCAACAGCTAGCCTTAGATGAGGCTAAGAAGCCACAGGTAGCCGCTTTCCGATCCGCGCTGGAGGCCGGAAAGGTTAGAGGTAAGGGAGTAACTTCTGTGGGAAGAATTGAGATAGAGAAACGCGAACACGAGATCAGTTATCCGGAGAAAGAATAATGCCAGCTTTTAGTGCAGTTCCGAACGGCCGGCATAACAGGATCGAGGAATTCACCATTGCCTCTGGCGAGACATACACCAACGGAGCAATACTCTTGCTCGACTCTGGTGAAGACGTCGCTGAGGTTGGAGCGGATCCGACTGCGTTGCTTGGCATCGCACTTGGTTCAGCTGCTGCTGGTGTTGGAAACCACGTCGATCCGACCTTACAATTGGTCTGTATCGCCGAGGAGATGACCACTTTCATTATGAGTGGTGACAACGACCCAGTGAAGGCCGACATCAACCAAGACTATGGTGTTGTGGCCGATGGTGACGGAATCTGGACGGTCGACGGAACAGAAACCACTGCACTAGTAGTGCATGTACTAAACATTGATTTGCTCAGGAACTTGTACATCATAAAGTTCTTGGCCACCGTACTACAAACCACTGAAGCCGTGTAAGGGGGCCAGATGCCAACTAGTAGGAGTGACTGGCCCGAACATGTCAAGCCTGGGGCGCGTAAAGCGTTTCATAACGAGTATCCTCAGCTGCCTGCAGAGTACCCTCGGTACTTCAATATCGAGACCTCCAGCAGAGCAACTGAGTTTGATCTCGTTAGTGCCGGGCTAGGCACTGCGGCCACTGTCTCGGAGGGGCAAGAGATTCCCCTCGACCAGCCGATCTACCGTGGCAAGGTTACATACACCCACTTGAAGTATGGACTGGGGTATGAGGCCACGGAAGAGTTGAAGGAGGACGATCTCTACAAGAAGATCGTTCCTGCTGCTTCTCGAGACCTCGCCAGGAGCATGAGGGATACTGAGGAGACTCAGGCTGCCACTGTGTACAACCTGGCGTTCACCACCCAACAGGCATACGATGGTGTGTCCTTGATCGACGTTGCTCACCCGGGTGCGGGTGGCGGTGCAGATCAGGCCAACCAGCCGGCTACTGACATCGACATCTCGGTGCCAGCGCTGCAGGCTGCACTGGAACGTGCCATGCTCATGCAGGACGACCGAGGGCTGCGGATCAAGATCCAGTATTCGCAGTTGGTTCACCACCCGAACAACTTCTGGTTGGTGCGGGAGATTCTGCAGAGCGACAAGAAGCCTTTCACGTCGAACAACGAGCCCAACATCGTGGGTCAGCAGGGGATCGAGCCCAGCACGTGGCGCTACCTTACCGACACCGATGCATGGTTCCTGCTCGCTTCGAAGGGCCAGCACATGATCAACTTCTTCTGGCGTCGCCAGCCGCGGTTCCGCGATGTGTTCGATGAGAGGGCCGAAGTACTTCAGTTCCTCACGAGCATGCGGTTCAGCTTTGGTGCGACAGACTGGCGTGGCATTGACGGCTCCACTGGGGCCTAGGGGGTGCTATGCCAGCAATAGACGAGCAGTCAGAGACAGGTGTTGTTCCTCGGCAGCGTGTGTTCGTAGTCGCGGGCGGCACGGCAGGGGACTTCACAATTACAGGGATTGTAGTTGGGGATCTCTTGTCATCTGTGGTTGGGTTCTTGCTCACCACAGGTACACCTAACGGGATAACAATCCTCAATCTTACATCGGAGTTTACCATCACGGCAGCCAATACCATCAATAACGCTGCGGGAACTTCCTCGGCGGCTGGTATGCTGTTCGTGACGTACTTCGACAACCCTAACGCGGACTAGTAGTCCAACGATTGGACAAGGAAACGGTAGATGACAATTCCAGTCCTAATCAACAGCTCTGGTGGCGGATCGTCTTGGGTCAGATCTAAGGGGCTCAAGACGATCCGTGTCCAGGGTATGCAACTCGGAGATATCTTGGAGTTTAGGCTCTATGATCCTAAGGGCACGCACCAAGTTAGACGTCTCACTATAGGTGAGAGTGGGGACTTCTCTGACTTTCTCGAGAAGGTTGAGAAGCTGAAAGTGAAGCACATAAGTACTGCCCAGAACCCTAGCGTGAGTGTGGATCTAGTATAATGGGTATACTGACATATGAGAGGTTGAAGGAGCGCCTGGACTTTAATCTAGGCGAGCAGGCCTTCGACGACAAAGTGTTGGGGGAATGGATACACGACGGATACTATGACCTGACTGGGGCTTTCGACTTCGCTGAGATGAATAGGAGTGCCACAGCTACGATCAACGTAGGGAATGACTCTATTGTCGTTCCCTCAGATTTGCAGTGGCCTCGTGCCTTGACCAACCAAACTGATGATCTCACCTTGATCTATGAGGATCAAGCCAACTTCTTGAGGCGCGACCTGGACACCGACGGAGAGCCACAGTACTGGACACGTATCGGTAATACACTGAGGGTGTGGCCTACTCCTTTGCTTGCTACGGCATTACGCATACTGTATAACAAGATACCTATTGCTCTTACGGTGAGCACGGATGTAACCGAACTGCTGCCTACGTATGACAGGGCCATACTGTGGTTTGCCGAGAGCAGTGCTCATTACGACCTAAGAGAGAACGCTATGGCCACAGACATACTGGCAAGGGCTATGAATTATGTACGCTCTCGCCTGCTGCCTGAGGAATTCCAGGAGGAGGGTGTGTCTCTGGGACTCACCTATGCTAGACAGCTTTCAGATGTGGGTGCAGCTAGAACATGAAAAACATCAAGCAAATCATGAGGGAGGTTCGTCTGGGTATGCCTCCGGTTAAAGTTGTCGCTAAGGGTACCGTAACACCGCCTCCAAAGGAGAAGAAGGATGGCACTCCGCCTAAACGATAACTACAGGGACGTCATCCTGAATAATGGCTACAATAATATTCAGGCTAATACAGAATTGAGGATTTACACTGGAGCGCAGCCAGCCTCAGCGGAAGATGCTGCTAGTGGTACGCTACTCGTGGCGATTGTGCTTCCTGCAACAGCTTTCAATAATGCTGTCGCTACGGGTAGTCCTATTCAGCTTACTAAGACTGGCACGTGGAGTGGTACGGCGATTGCTACCGGAGTGGCGGGATACTTCCGACTCATCCATATAGGTAATGACCTGCGGCTAGACGGGGCTGTGACCGCTACCGCGGGCGGTGGGGAGCTAGAGCTAGACTCTACCACTATAGCAGACGGTAGCACTGTATCCGTTACTCAGTTCGATGTAGTCCAGCCACAAGGCTCCGGTAACTTTAAGCTCAGTGATGGAGCCGCTACGGACCTCCTCAACTCTGGTCTAGAGGCAGCCTTTAATGGTGGGCAGTTGGCTATATTCCAGGGAACTGTACCCACGGATGCCAACACCGTTACCACCGAACCGAAGCTCCTTGAGTTCACTCTACCCGCAGATGCGTTCAACATTGCTCCAGCTGGGCAAGCAGGAAGGATAACTAAGAACGGTACTTGGCAAGGAACTGTTTCTCTGGGGGGTACTGCGGCTTTCTTTAGGATTGTGGACGTGGCTGGCCTGACTGAGGAGGATCTGATCAATAGCGCCAATGCTAGGGTTCAAGGGACTGTAGCCCTGGTTAGTGCCTCTATGATTATTAGTGATGTTAACCTGTTGCTTAATGGCTCGGTGACTATTGACACCTACACCATAGACGTACCGGCTACGTAATGTCACAGTTTGCTAGGCCAGATACCTCTTCATGGACGATAGGTACTAATCCTATCAATGCAGCTACACGCTCGCTAGCAGTTAACGAGGTTATACAAGACGACTCTGACTACGTGGAGTTTACTGTTCCTGGAGTTGATTTCGTCAGATGGCATCTTAGTGATGTTACTGATCCTAGTATTCATACTGGACATATAATTAGGTTTGCTAGAACTGCTTCAAGTACTGGTGGAGTTAGCTTAACATATAGATTTCAGAACTTCATCAGCCCCTCATTTCTGACAATAGCTCAGTTCGGAGAAATAGGAATATCTTCTGGTACTCCGTTCTTTGCAGGAGGATTAACGTTATCTGAGGCCGCTGCCGCTCTTATTGTAGACTATACCCAAATGTACTTTAGGGTGGATTTCGATGCTGGCCCCGCGGATGCTTGGGTATCTTGGGTAGAAATGGAGGTACCTGATCCAGTTGTGAATCCTATTGGAACAGGGATCTTCAATGTACCCGTACTGATCTCTGCCTCCGTAAGTACCACTGCAGGAGCACCCGTAGCTGGTACATCAACAATCACTACTCCAGAGCTCCAGAGTGCCGCTACTACTATATATGATCCATCACCGCGCACCGGACCCGTATCCATAACGGCGTTTGAGCTGGCCTCTGCTGGATTTGCGGCCTTCTCGGCCTCTAACCTCATCGGGTCGATGAACACGCCGGAGGTTGTATCGGCCTCGGTGGCTACTACACTTAACCCGATTACGGGAGATGTGATAATAACTCTGCCTTTGGTTACACTAACTACCAGTGTAGACCAAATTCAAGGTGGAGCTCAGGTTGGAGATTGGAAGATAGATCAGAAGGAAGTAGATACATGGGTAGAGGACGGGAAGGAGACCGATGTTTGGGTTAAGGAAGTTGGCGACCAGGACTGGACTTGATGCCACGATTCGGAACAAGGTCGACGGAGAATCTGGAGCAGGCTCATCCAGACCTACAGAAGTTATTCACAGAGATCGTAAAGTTCTATGATTGTAAAGTCACGGATGGATATAGAAACGAAGAAGAGCAGAACGCTTTGTATCCCAAGTATACGAAGGTTAAATTTCCGGATTCAAAGCACAATACGCTTCCTACTATCGCATTAGATGTGGCTCCGTATCCTATAGATTATGGCGATACAGAAAAAGCCAGAAAGAGATTTCATGTCTTTGCCGGTGTTGTCATGGGAGTAGCTTCTCAAATGGGAATCAAGATACGGTGGGGCGGAGATTGGGATGGAGACTGGGACTTCACAGACCAGAGGTTCCATGACCTCCCACACTTTGAACTGTTATGATCGTGCAAGAGTGGGGCGGTGGGCTTGTCAGGGCGCTGCCGCCGGAAGGTATCACGGCGGGACCGATCGAGTGGGGGCTGGCGATCGTCATGGCGGTGTGGCTCACGCAGCAGATACACAAGCTGATCCAGAACATCAACGAGCGGCGGAACGGTGCAGCT
>SDBT01010824.1_pt1 | contig 14705 bp, 14 predicted proteins | sample 2277101 | NCBI WGS metagenome assembly SDBT01 (sample SAMN10404973, study PRJNA504765) | marine sediment metagenome | isolation source: marine sediment core GS10_PC15, 103 cmbsf | place: Arctic Ocean: Southern Knipovich Ridge | collected 2010
ACCTTGAGAACGCGGGTGACGTATATCGCCTTAGCGGTATGTGGAGCTGTTTTTATCACAACGTAATGGATTTTTTTGGGATGGACAATTACATGATCAAGATGTACGACCATCCCGAGGTCGGAGTCGCGAGTTCAAATCCCGTTTTTCGCTCCAATAAAATCAATCACTTAGCCGTTTTCTTTGAGGACGGCTAAGTTTTTTTTGGTAATACGAGTATTACCAAACTAGGGCTAAAAAAAGACCGGGGGGCTTCAATTCGGGCCGGACCTGGTGCCCGGATGCCGGTGTCCTCCATTAGTCTCCTTGTTTCACTCGCTCCCACTCCCGCTTTAAAATTGATTGCGAGAGAGAGATAATTTCTTCGCGCTGATCTAATAATGTTTGGCTTATCTCTGTTTTTTTTTGTTGATCTTGCTCGGGAGCATACGTCCCGGCCAAGTGGGAATTCACACTGATCAACTTAACTAATTGAATATGATCCTCTTCGCCTGGATTAAGTAGGAGCCTAATTTTGTAAAAGCTCGAACCAAGACTCTTTCCCTCAGAAAATGTTTCCCCTGGACGCAGTGAAAGATATGTTATCAGTCCTAGATACTCAGAAACCAGATCTCTAAGTTCAATTATCCAGGCCTGACGATTTGTCGAGATCACGGTTGCCTTGATTTGCCTCTTGGCGATATTCCACGAAATCAAAGGCCCGACGATTGTTGCCATCAAGGCAGTACCCACCGCGATCAACGCTGTTACTGCTGGAATCCATTGTGGCATAACTCAATCTCCTTTTCTCTTTTTTTTTACTCACTTATCTTAATCCAGTTTAACGAAATTCAGCGCGTATCGAGTTTCATCCATTTTTGCCTCCCACAACTCCAGTGGAGCTGATCGGTTTTTTTTCATCTCCCAAATTTCCTGTTTAGCTTCAGGATCCATCTCACAACCTAATATAACTCGGGTGAGCGTTTCAGGTGGAAAGTTCCAATAACCTGTCTCATCTCTGCCTAACCTCCATTCTTTTTCGTAACACCAGACGCTAGATTTTGTTCGAAATGCTTGGCGCGCTTCTTTCCCCTGATCAACTGCATATAGTTTTACAATTGGATATTCATCCCGATATTGCACCTTGGCCAGCCGATATACTGAAGAATGCTCCCCAAGTTGGTTCGTAAATTCCAAACAATAGCCTTTATGCCCACATGCATAATGTGCCCACATAAGTAAACTATCATTTATCGCAGAAAGACAGTACACCCCAAAGTCGGCCCTTTTTTGTGCAAAATCCTTTGTCAGATCCGCCTGTTTTTGAAGGGATTTAAATACATATCGAGCAGCGCGTTTACGACTTCGGCGGTTCATCTCCGGTTCGGCCTGCTTTATTGCATCCTCTATTTTTCGCAAAGCCACTCGCTGATCCCCCAAAACTACTTTTGGTCTGCAATCGAAAGGATCATTAAATTTAAATGGAGATTTAAAATATATTTTATTCTCTAATAATATTCCTCTGAGATAATCAAGCCTTGCACCATAGTTGTAAAAATACTTAGGCATAATTGGGCCATCATTCATACTTACAATCCCCCTTCTTTTCAAAACGCCTCAGGATGCCCCAGGAGCGGCGTTCTCCCTCAAATGAATACCATAATTCACGTCTTTAGTGAAGGAACGCGGCCCCGTTGGTCCACCTGCCGGCGATCCGCGCGGCCGCGCCCCCCCCTTTAGTGATCAAGTCTGCGCGTTGGCTGTCTCCCGGAAATCATCCAGCTGGACTATCTCCGCCTTGATCTTTGTTTTAGCCTGTTGGTTTTCGTTGTATTGGTCCTCAAGGTATTTAGCGCTGTCATGTATAACAATACTGAGAAGGTAAATCGGATCTTGGAGCGTAAGGTTGTAATCAATTTTTTCGTAGCTTTCCAAGATATCCGATGCCGCGACTCTGATAGTGTGGATCCGGAGGATGTTATCAGGTGTTGAAGTCTGTAGATCCGGATCGAGATTCAAGGTTTTTTCAATCGAGTGAATTGCTTTCCTGATTGGCTGGTCTTTCCATTCTTCGGGGTACATCTTCTCCTCCTCAAGCAAAAATCCCGAAGTGGTGTTCCGGCTAACTGATAGCCGTGCGGTCCTCACGGATACCGCCCACTTCGGGAATTTTAGTTTAGGAGTCTTGAAATAACAACGGATCATAACGGAGATCCTCCCGTCAGTTATTTGAACATCTTCAGAATAAGCCCGGACCTGGTCAGAAGTCAAGAAAAATTTTTTCGCTCGCCAAAAAACAGGCTGACTCCTCAATTCCGCCTATCCTATATCTGGAACCTGGAATGTCGGACCAAGCTCACAGGGAAAGTCACTTTTTCTGAATGGTTTTGGGTAGTTGTAAGGGGGTTTCACGTGGAACTAATATCGAGGAGTACTGCTCATCTCCACCGCTTCACGACTCGATGCTGATCATCTGCATTCCACGCCTCGAATAATTCCATCAAATACTCCTGGACTCGCTGGCGGATAACCGGATCGGTAATGGATCGATACACCGAGTACGCCTCCGGAAAGAATATGGCCACAAGAAGTAAGACGTGCCCAAAGAGCTCCTGCGGTTCATCCCGGCCGGTATGGTCATCGTGGTCCCTGCATTCGCTACAATCAAGCGCCTGATCGAGCCTGGCGGCCGTGTCATGGCATTTTGGATAGTACCTGCACTCCGGATTCCGCATGAGATCCCCTTGACTCCAGCCGGTCGATCGGCTAAGAATGGATTCTCAAGGGGACCTTGTCCGGGTCCTCAGATGTCCTACCACTTCGGAAAAGAGCTTATCAGCCCGGTGAGCTCTTTTTCGCTTAGAGGTGGCTTTATCAGGTCCCGGCGTATGCAGCTGCGCTGAAGGTAGTGGGTGTCAACGCTGTACTTCATCCACTCACCACGCAGATCATGAGGCGCCGCGGCCATGGCCTTTTCGATAAGCCACATCTGAAGCTCGAACCTGAGATCGTTTACCGACTTGCAATCCAGCACGAATCTCACCAAAAGTGAATATCTAAAATCCAGGATTCCTTCCTCAATTGAATTCCTAAAATCCAGGATTTTTTCCTTTATTGTTTGTCTCATTTTGTTGTTTTTTCACCTCCCCCCTTTTTGATCATATGTCGGCTGGCTTTCCATGTCATCTCCCAGCTGCTCAAGCGACCCGCTCGCCTGTTTGACTCACCTTCAAAGGGAGTAGGCTCGGCTGAGCTCGCCGTCGCCCGCTAAGTGGTTGAATTACAGGATTACATGTTTTAGAACCCTTCATATATTATTAATGCCAAACTTTTTAAATGAGTAAAAAAATAATATATGTATTAATAATAGAAAAAAAGCATGAAAACATGTAATTGCGATGTTTCTTTAATAATATCAATATGTTGCCTCTTTCAATACCATGTAATTTCCTGCAATTTCCATGTAACGTTTTATGTAATCGCCAACTGTTGATCTTCACAAGGGGATCGGGGGCTTCGCTTTTGGACTGTTTTTTAAATAAATACATAAAACTTTCATGTAACTTACATAGGAATTACATAAAAAAGGGCTCAAAATGGGATGTTATCGTCCGCTTGCAAACCGATCCCCTGGAAGCATTCTTTCGAGCCCTTTCGCTTGATCGTCACTTTCTTGAAATCGGTAAGAATTCGTTCGTAAAAACCCGGTTTGGAGAGGATCTGTTTGATGGCCGAATCCTCACACCAGTTTTTATATTCTTTGTATAACTCCGGCTTCGAAACATATCGTTCCTCAGCGACCGTGCACAATTCCTCCACAAAGGTTAACGCCGGATTTTGCCGTACTCGAAACCGTCTCTTGGCCTGGTCCACCGTCTCTGATACTTCGAACCGTTTCAGCTCAAGGGTCGTTTTCAGACCTTCCAGAGCCCATATAAAAACCCCGTCACGTTCTGCGTATATTTCTTCAGCCAGGCCCTTACGGTCATTCTCACCCTCGAATTCCTGCTTCAATTCCAGAATGGTTATCCGCCGAAAAAAAGCATCCGTCTTATCCGAGATCGAGGGGAATTGATTCATGGATACGAGATGCTTGGCGAAAGGCCGGAATTTGACATCACTCTTGAACTTTTGCTGAGCCTGCACCCGGTCTCCAGCCGACACCGCTTTGAACATGGCCGTGTCGTGAGCCCGGACACTGGTCTCCGCGACCGCGTTTAGGAGCCGGTCTTTTATTTCAGCGATCCCGAAAGGCATTTCCATCTGTTTTAAACTGATGTGGCAAATGTTATGCTCCCCAATCAGGTCGGTAAGTACATCAGTAATTACCCCCTTTCCGTTGCGGCCGCCTCCAATCAGAAACAAAACCGCCGGAAATAGGATCCGTGGGAAAAAGGAATATCCGAAAAATTGTTTCACCACCGAGATGCGAGTTTTATCGTCAACGAAAATCTCCTCCAGGGTCTTCTCCCATAACGGGCAGGTGGCATCCACGTCGTATGTGATCGGGAGCTGGTTTCGGCTATGGTATTTCGGATCATGCGGTACCAATTCCATCTCCGGAATCTTCAACATGCCGTTTTTTAAGTTGATTAAATAAGGGTTGGTTTCAATACTTTCCGGTGGCGAGTAGATATTATCTCCGAAAAGACTAAAGGTATCGTTTTTCCAAGGAGTCTTTGCATCGTCACCCAACTCTTTAGTGATGTACTGCTTCACTTCATCCTCTGGCAATAGCCTCCACACGCCCACCTGGTCATACTTGTACATCGCCCCGCCAAAGGCCACTCCTTCATGCACTACCGGCGCAAAATACTTCACCAGTTCGGCCGCCATGATCGCCGGGTTGAACTTAACCCGGCCTTTCTCATTCTTAGTGAGATATGGTTTACCGGGATCCGGAGTCCTCCGCTTGCCTTCCTTTTTATCCAGAGATGGATCATACCCGGAGTAATATTCCAGGAGCGGCTTGTCTCCGGAGATGATCTGCCGGGCCTCTTTCCAAGTCCGGCCGTCGCAACTGTCATGGAAGCATTTATAAAAAAGTAGTCCGTCCGACTTCTGCCCAATAGCGCTTTCATTTCCGTGATGGTTGCTATCAAAGATACATTCTTCAAGGCAATATAGAATTGAATCGCCAACCTCTTTTTCTTTGACCACCTTCCGGCCGTGGTCTTCCAAGTATCGCCTGACATATAGGGTCCCCAGGTCGCCGTCTTTCTTGGTGGGACCTGGCTCCTGGCTCTCTGATTTTTTTGATCCCTTCTCGGTCGGGCTGCCGTTTGTTTCAGCCTGGTCTTTTTCCTCTTTTTTCAGCCGACTCAGTTCCACAAGGACTTCCGGACCCGTTCTTTTCCCAGTCCTCTCCTCCACTATGTCCCGAGCACGCTCTAATAGAGGTTCGTAATAAACACCGGCCTCCCAATCCTTTTTAAACTTCGCATTGGCACGCTCCCTTATAGCCTTGTCTTTCTTGATGCTCTCTTCGGTCACCCCAAAAAGCCTGCGGAACTCCTCGGTCGGGGTCTCAATTCCAGATTTCTTTTCGTCTGTTCTCATTCATCACCTTCAAGAAAAGAGCGCGAGCTGGTCAGTCCCGCCGAAAAGTCAGGATTGACCATACTCGCGCCCTCTGTAAACGAGACGGGAGGCCCCCATATGCCGAGGGCTCTGGTCCTCGCGAAACCAGATGTCTCGCTTGATAAACGCAAGGCGTGAAAGGCAGCCAACCCCCCCGGTCGTTTCCGGATCCGGGACCTCGCGTTTATTAGCATTTTTCGGTGGCTGTTAATCACGTTTTAATCCGTACTCAATTTGAAAGGTCCGGCCGGTCCTGCAATAGCTTTTTCTTCAGTTCCAAGAGGTCTCGAACCTGACTTTCGTATTCCGGCCGGGTTATCTCGTTGCGGTCAAGCTTCCGCTTTAATTCGTTTTTTCGTTTTGATACCGACCCGGCCAGGCGTCGCCTGGTGCTGGCCTCGAATTGCTTGAGCTTGTATTCGTTCGCCGGCGACAACTTTATGCCAAACAAACTACTGAGGATCGCCGTCTGAAATTCAATCGGCCGGTCCGCCCAATCTCGAACGTCCTTACCCATGAACGTGTTCATAAATCCGGTCTTGACTTTGTCGAAGCCATATCCGCCAGGTGCCATCGAGGGCGCAAGATCCCGCCAGGCGATTTCTAAATACTTAGCGGCAATCTGGGAATAGCCGTCTATCAGCTCGTCATAAATCGGCTTTCCGGAGAAAGGCTCGACGTTGGTCAACACGCTGGCCGCGAATTGGAAGACCGGGTTACTCGGCAGCAGGTCTCCCAGCGGTAACGGTGATTGTCCCCACTTCTCGGCAATGTTCCCGTAGGGCAAAATATAAGCCGTGTCCAGGTAGAGGTTGTTGCCGTAAGAATCCTTAAAGGGCATGAGGACGTGGCTGTATGGCCCTATCCCTGGCGGTGCTTTCCGCCTCTGCCAATCCGGGAGCAAGGCTCTCTGCTCTGAGGCCTCTTCGTCAGACAATCCGAGCTTATGCTTCGAAAATTCCTCCGTGCCGTACATGGCGGCCATGATAGCGCCCACCTTCCACGGTTTCCGTATGGCCATCTCCGCGAACAGAGGGATTGCCTTGTAGGTGAACGTAAAAAATGGGCTCACCCACCTTTTCATCTGCTTCACCCACGGTGGAATATCAGAGTAGTTGAAAAGGAAATGTTCCGCCTTTTGAGCCGCTTCATCCACGGTGGCCCCCCCATCACGGGCCTTAATGAAAACGGCCATCTTGAAAAGCTTCTCGTTGCCTTGGTACAGATCAGCGGGCAGGCTCATTGCCCGGCGGACCCAATTCTTCAAGGCCCCTGGGTCCCGTAGTTCGGCCAACTCGTCACGGAATTTCGAGATCTCGGACGAAATAAAGGTGTTGTTGAAAAGTCCCCACTCCTCAGCCTCCGTATAAAACTGGTCTGCCTCACCTTTGCGTAAAGCCGTGGCCGCCTTGGTGTAGGTCTTCACGTCAGTTGGATTCACGTCTCCCAGATAGGCCAGCATGAAATTGCTCATCGTGTTGCGCATGTGGGTAGCCGGATTTAATACCACTTTCCCGTATTTCCAAAGGCCCAAGGTCTGGTCCCATTTCTGCACAAAAAAGCCTCTCCATTCCTCGACCTCTTTCAAATCGGCCCACACGTCCTTGCGGATAAACAATCCGTCCAATGCGCCGAAACGCTCATCGTCAATCTTGGTGAAGTTGGCGGGGATATCGTCCGCCCGCGTCCTGGGACCTGGCTTGATTACCCACTCCGGATTATCGGAAATTGTCGAAAAGAGCTGGGCTTTTAGAATGTCCCCCTTTTGAACGGCCGCCATCTTGGCTACCGGGTATGGGGCCTCAGAAATTTTTCCCAATATCTTGAGTAGTGATTCCGGCATGTCCATACGCCGATGCGAGTAGGCCAGGTTCAAGGCCCGGTTGGTGGACCGGAATGCGCGGCGAGCCTCTTTCCCGCCGGCTAGCATGTTCTCCAAGGCGGAGATGGTATGCTCCAACTCTTGCTTGCCTTCCGGGTTGCCCCGCCTGGACTTGCGCTTGAGGTGGTCGATTTCGTCTTGAAGTACCGTCTTCTGGTCAGGGGTCAGGCCTTCTGTTTTTGAAAAGTAGATTGGTGCATACTCTTGAGCGCTGCCGAAATGGTAGAAGTCATTCAACCGGCCGCGCTCGAACTCAATCTCTCGGGCAATCGCGCCTTGAAGGTCTTTCAAATTACCGTGCTTCATCAGCCATGATTTAGAGTCGAGGCCAAACCAGCCAGAGGCGTACTCTTTCAAGGCTTCGAGGTTGTCCATCTTGAATGGATCCGGACCGCTTATGTGCCGTCGCAGTCTGGTCCGTTCAGCGCGAGTCAATTTATCGAACCTGGAGTATTCTAAAAGTTGGTGTTCCTTTAATCCATCTCTCAATTCCGCAAATAAGGCCCGGACACGTTCGGCCTTGGCGGCCATGGCCGCGTTAGCCGTGACTCCGCCGCGAATAATCTGCATCAAACGCCGTTGCTCAACCTGGGTAGGCGCGATCTCTTGCAGTTCCTGGCCGATCCGGACGGCGTCGTTCAAGCTTGTTTCCGTGTCCCTTTTGAAACCCCTCATGAGGTCCTGAAATTTTCGGGACCGGCCCAATCCAAGGGCGTGTCTGATTTCTTCGTGCACGATCAAACCGTTGGCCTTACTGCCCGCCCACTCCAGGAACGGCGCCGCGAACTTCTCATCCCAACTGTTGGCTATTCTCCCCCCAAGCTTGCGGGTTCTTTTAGCCAAGGGTACACCAGCGATCCCGGCGAACGCTCCGAGCAAGGCTCTCTTCGGATCGATCCGGATTGTGCCGTCCTTTTTAAAGGCTTCCCAGTCCACTCCCGCCGCCAGGCCGCCCAAGGGTCCGGCAATCGTGGCCGGGTGCAGATACAACCGGCTGCCAGGATTGCCCTTGCCCAGCTCAGCCTCGAGTCCAGACCAGCCGTGCGTCTCCTTGATCTCCAGTTCCTCCGGAGAAAGATGCCGACTCCATTCCGCGTCCATGGCGTTAAGCAAATCGTCTCTCAGCATGGCTTGTTTCGGCGTCAACTTCTCGCCGGCCATGGCTTTGTCAATAATTCGATAGAGCTGTTTCTTGGTGACTTGTTTTTCATCAACCAACTCCTGGAACCAACTTGGATTTCCCCAAGCCTGCCGGGTGATGATACTGCCGCCGCCTTCGCCAGCTCCGGGCTCCATCACCTTCAGGTGCGGACCCTGGCTGACTTTCAGCTCATCCTTCAGGCCTTGCAAGCCGTCCCGTTCCAGCTCGGTCAAGGCTCGCTGCGGATCCGGCCGCGTGTCCACTTTAGCAACTCGCGGCATTTCCGTTATTTCGACCTGGCCGGATTCGATCTCGATACGTCTGGCCGTCATCTCCGGAGTCTCGCCTACCTGCTCAGCGACAGTCATGTCCTTCACTGGCGACCAGTTCCAGTCCACGTCCTCTTCTCGGATCGAAACGTCAGGACCCCGAACATCATCGCCGCCCAAAATATAACCATCCCGCATCCTGGTCGGAGTTCCGGTCAAAGATTTTTCGGCCTGGGTAGCGGTCTCCTCAATAGGTGGAGCTTCCTTGGTCTTCCAGTCCTCAAAGATTTTTTGGGCTTCCTCGCGTGGCGTGGATTCCCGGAGTTTTTCAAAGAGCGGCCTGACCTTGGCGTGGTCCTTATACTTGGCGGATAAATTACGGGCGATGTGAAGGACTTTGCGCTCCGCCAGATTCTCGATAGTCAGACCACTGGCCAGGCCCGTACTAACGGCAAATAAAAAAGCAAGGGCCGGATTCTCCTGGGCCAGCATTTCAGCTCCAATTCCGATGGGGTGTTCCATGGTCGCGGCCGGAATTGCTGAAAGGATTCCACGGGCAAGAGATTTTAAAATCTTGGCCGTGACTTTCTCCGCCGCCTTCCATCCTAAAACAGCGCCGCCTCCGAAAGCCGCCGCACTCGCGTCCACCGGATTCAGCCACGGCTCTTTCAATCCTCCCAGCTCCGCCTTGATCTGATCAGGCGTCTGACCCGATAACAATTGTGACAAAATATAATTTTCGGTAGATGTCAGTTTTTTGGGAGGTGAGCCGGTGGGTGTCGAAATGTGTTCTGGTTGCGCCTCCTCCGGAACCCCTTGAAATACATAATCCTGACCCGCCATGGCCGGTGTTCCTCGCCCCTGCCTGGCATCGCGCCTGGCCTCGCGAAAACGAACATATTCTTGCGTCGCCTCCGTGGCCTCAAGAGCGCTGGGTAACGATTCAGCCGGTATCGGGGACCGCATATAACTTGGAACTTTCCTCGGCCCTAAGCCCTCCAACGCGCTCTCAATACCCGCTCCGAATTGTGGTTCACGCCTTGGCCCCTCAAGTGCGCTTTGGGGTTGCCTCGGATCAGAGTCCCAGCTCACCTCACCCGGATCGATCTCGCCGGGAGTTGAATCCCAGGTTACATCAGCCGGATCCAGAGCTGAGTTCTCGACCTTTTTCGGGTCCCAATGGACCTCGGCCTCACTCGGAGGCGTATTCAATTGTTCCGTCACTGTATTTTACCACCTTCCGCCCTGTTTTTTTGTCCACGCCGGTGGCCTCCACGACCCGGCCCGGCTTGACACCCAGTGCTCTAAAACGCGGATTCAACACGGAGGTCGGCGTGAAACCGGCCTCCGTTATGATGCTGTTTATATCGGACTTATTCCAACCCGCATCCGCCAGCAGTTCCTCGATTTTCTCAATCGACGTGCCGCTATTTCGCAGTTGTTTGACAGTTACCTTGGTTTCTTTTTTATTATTCCATGTGCCGGTATTCGCTCGCGGGAATGCGGTTTCAAGGCGATATCTTTCCTGGATTTCATCGTAGCCCTTTTTCACGGACTCGTCTAGATTCATACCGCCAGAGTAATAAGACCTGGCCTTTGTCGTGGACTCAAGGACCTTCTTGGCCGTTGCTTCGTCCAGCTCGCTGAATTCAGACCATCCATAAGCGCGGGCCATAGCGTTTCGCAGACGCTGAAATTGGGAATCCTCCTGGGCCTGGGTCCGGGTTGCCCTGGGCGGTTTATCCCAAAAACTTTGTTTAAATTTAGCCAAAGACAGGGGCTTCCGGCCTTCGCTGTTTTCGGCTTGCTCATAGGTGTTGAACGCATGACGCAAATCAGACACCCCGGCTTGGCCCGCAGGAGCACGCTTGGCTTTGGCCCGGTCGCCCTCGAATTGAATCAGATCGCCCTCGTACTCAGGATTGACTTTTTTATAGCGGTCAAATTCGATCTGTATATTTGTCCGGTCGTCCTCGGTTTTTACCTGTTTACCCCGCTGACGATTCCACAGTTTTATATAGGGTCCTGGATTCGCCAACAATCCCGTCTTATCCGCACTTTTCATAAAATCAATCCCAGGAAATTCCGCGTCGTGAAATTCTAAAGCTTGTCGCAGATGGACCGCCGCTTGAGGATCATTCGAATCCAGCACCCCGACTTTTTCCACCATGGATTTATAAGCGCGAGACATGAGCTCTTGCCGGTGTGCCTTCATTTCCAGCTTCTGACTAGCGTCCGCGTTAGCGAAATCCTGAAGCAGCTGAGCGTTGCTCATAGCACGATTAAAACTGAACCTTGGCATTTCCTGTAAACCTCCTCACAAAAAAACGTCTCCCACCATGGGGAGACATTTAGTTAATTAATACCGGTAAAATCGGGAGCGTCCTCCGGAGCGATCATTCCATAAGCCAATCCAGATTCAACCAAATTTTTTCGAGCCTGGGCGATGTCCTCTGGGTCCGTGCCCATCAACTGGTCAAAGACCTCGGTTAGGATTTCGACCCGCTCTGCCTCATCACAATTGCCCAACTCCTCGTCAATCTTCTTTTGTCCAATACCCAAGCACAAAGCCAGCAATTGAGAATTCATGATTCTGCCCTGTAGAATCTCTCAATAAAGGTTTTGGCCTCCAACTCCCGCCCGCATTTTTCCCCGCAAGCCAAGAGGATCTCGCAGTTCTCACCAAAATAATATGTCCCCGGAATGACTCCGTTCAAAAAATCCTTTTGCAATTTGACCTTCAATCCGGGAAATTTCGCGGACTCGGCGGCCCTTATACTTTCGCCAGCAGCGGCCGAAAGTTTTTGCTGCTCAAACTTGAACCGATTCTTTAACCCTAAAATAATAAACGGATAATCTTCCAGGAAACGCTTGACCTCGACCATCTCCCGCCGGGCATCTTCCAACTCCGTGTCCGTGATCTCGCCCAAAACATGCCTTGTCAAAGCCTCGGCAATCCGCTCCTGGATGTAGCGCATCTCGCCCTCGATCTTTGATTTTTTCGCGGGCAATTTAATCTCCAACTCTTGAATCCGCTCGCGGATTTTACTCGCAGCCTCCGCCCGGACCGCAGGCCCTTGAGAATCACTCACAACCTTCTTCGCCGGATCCTGATCAGAACTCGGCTGATCGAGCCATGCCTGAATCTTCGACCCGACCACAGGCTCCCCAGTTCCATTTACGGCACCCATATCACACACCCTGGCCCCTGGACTTAGCAATATCGCGGACAGCCTCGGTACGGTCTTCGCTCAAAACATCGTCCGGCGTTTTTGGCGCGGGTCCACGCAATTTTTCTCCAACTTCAAAGTACAAGCCATATACATTCGATTCGCCGGCGGTTATTTTTTCATTTACTTCACGCCGCATTTCATCGAACAAACCCTCATCTCCAACAATTTCAGGGAATTCATGCTCAAAAAGCGCGCGGATCGCACCCGGGTGCCCCTGTGCCGCGAGATCGCGGAACTCTTCCACTTCCTGACGCGCCTCGACCTCCGAGACAATCCGCTCCCGTTCGGATTGCGGTTGTTCCTGATTTCTCTCTTTCTCGGTCATATCTTACCTCCTCCAAATTAAAATTAGTAAATAGGCAGATCACGCCGGGGTTGGCGCTTATGCGCAAGCCTGTATAACGAACCGATAATCTGTTTTACTCGAACCTCATTCGGCATCTTCCCCAATTCATACCCTGAAACCGTAGGCCCGGTGACACCGAGAGCACGGGCCAATTCCCGCTGTGATATATTGAGCCGCCGCCTTACCCTCCGGAGCCTGACTTGAATGTCTGCATCCATCGATCCCCTCCTTAAAAAAATTCCAACCGAATCAATGATTTCATAGCCATCAAAAAAAGACTACCTTTCGTAACTACCCTGTAAAATGGAATTTTTAAGGGCTACCAGATATTATTCATATATTCGCTTTATCTTTTTTCGAACTTGATCTTGAGAAAGTCCACTCCACCGGGCCGTGAACTCACGGGCTAGCAAATGCAGTTTGATTGACCTGGTCGCGTTTTTAGCCTTATCACGCAAAGTGATGATTTTAGAGTCAAAAGGAAGACCCTCCAGGATGACCCTGACACGCTCATCCTCTATAAAAAGATCAAGAACACGGTCATCGTTTTTTAAATAGAGTTTGAGTTGTTTTAAATAGAGTTCCAGCTGCTCTAATTCGTCTGTGATGCCATAATAGACTATACTTATGATCTCATCGGACCATTTGGTGTGTCCGTGGGCTTGATTGATAACATCCCACATTTTCCCGATCCGTGTTCGGATGTCCTCTAATTGATCTCGGCTCAAGGAAGGATCAGCCTTCACCCGTTTTAGTATCGTGCGCCATACCTCGAGTTTCTGAATGATCATGCTGATCACATACAGGTCAGGGTTAAGCTCCGTGTCCTCCAGGCGATCAAGTAGTCCTGGACCTTTATCAGGCTTATCAACAATTGCCTGGAGTTTTTCGGCGTGAGTCAACTTTCGCTCTCCGTCCTTGGCCATATCCACCTCACTTTAAAAATCACTGAAAGCTTGCTTTTAAATCAAAGTTGGTCTAAACAAAATCCTATGTCAGTCCACGAACTAAAAGACGGCCGATGGATCGTCCAATACCCCAATCCGGATAACAAAGGCCCGCGTCTGAAACGAGAATACTTTGGTCGTGGGGATCCGGCTGAGGAAAAAGCCCGGAAACGGGACGCCCAATTAAATCCCAACCCACGTAAAACAGCTCAAAAACGGCAGGCTCAATTCCCCCGCTTCGAAGACCTGGCCGAAGCCTATATCCTGGCCCGGCAGAGCCACATCGAAGATACCACCCTGGTTAAATTCATGATTCAGCTTCAGCGGGTTTACGGCCCGGCCCTGGGCCAAGTCGAAGTCCACCGGCTTACTCCCGCCCGGCTGGATAAATACGTAGCTATGCGTCTTAAAAAAGTAAAACGGACCACCGTTCGGAGAGATCTCGCGGATATCATGGCGATCCTGAACTGGGCCAAAAAAAGAGGCGTCATCAACCGGAATCCGTTGGAGGGATACGAGAAGCCCAAAAACGATGATGCTGTAATCCAGCCCATCACCCTGGATGAGGCCCAGCGGCTCCTGGCTCACTCCCCCCCGCACCTGGTGCGGGCTCTGACCCTCAGCTATTACACCGGGCTCAGGCCCGGCCCGCGAGAACTCCTGGGCCTGAAATGGTCGGACATCGATTGGGATCAGCAGACCATCCTGGTCCGCTCCGCAAAAAAAAACGGCCCGGCGTTCCGGATCGTTCCCCTGCACGATGATTTTGTGGATCTTCTCAGAACGTGGCGGGAAGACGACCGGCATAACCTCGATGAAATAATCACCTGGGCAGGCAAACCGATTAAATCTATCCAGTCCAGCTTTGCGACGGCCAAAACAAAAGCCGGTATCACCCGCAAGCTCCCGCCCTACGCTTTCCGCCATGCCTTTGCCACGGCCGTCCTGGCTGAAGGCGGCGACCTGAAATCCACCTCCCAGATCCTGGGCCACGCCAGCCCCCGCATCACAACCAAAATCTACCAGCACACCGACCTCAACCTCCACCGCCAGACCATAAACCGCTTGCCATCGCTAATTCCTCATGATATAAAGGACTTAGATGAGAAATCTTCATCCCGCCAAAAATAACTGGTAATACTTTGTATTACCAGGAATCACCCCGGAAAACATAAATAAAACCAACAACTTACAACCATCAACGCCCATCCCGAGGTCGTTGACGCGGTTACCCGGCATGTGTGTGAATTCTATCTGGAAGCTAACGAGAGATTTTTTGAGTTGAGTCAAGGCCTGATAGACGGATTTTTCTTTGGAAACGATTTCGG
>SDBT01010825.1_pt1 | contig 14705 bp, 9 predicted proteins | sample 2277101 | NCBI WGS metagenome assembly SDBT01 (sample SAMN10404973, study PRJNA504765) | marine sediment metagenome | isolation source: marine sediment core GS10_PC15, 103 cmbsf | place: Arctic Ocean: Southern Knipovich Ridge | collected 2010
ATCTGAGACCTTCTGAACTTCAACCGGCTGGCTACGCTGGAGACAGCATTGCGAACCAGGTGCCTCCATTGAGGATCACTGGCAATTACTAGCTTGATAGAATTGGGATGGAAATCTTCGTCCATATCTAATCCTTTATCCTGACGGCCAAAATGGTTAAATCATCATGCTGCAGCGTTCCTTTCGAAAAATTAATTACCTCCCGAATTACCGAATGAACCGCGTTCTTTGCTGAAAGGTCTTTTTGACGCACAACATCTTTTAATCTTTGAATTCCGAACTGTTTAGCCCTGTTGTTCCGGGCCTCAATTATACCATCGGTATAGAACACTAAAAGTTTATCTCCTTCGATTTCCAGTTTTGCCTCTTCATATTTAATCCCGGGAGTTATCCCCAAAGGAATATTTCCGGACTCCTTGAGGGGGATAATCTTTTTAGCCGGCCTATCCAGAAATATCGGTGGAAGATGCCCGGCATTAGAAAAGGTAATGGTTTTGTTGCGGAAGTTCAGAATTGCATAGAGCAGAGTGACAAACATCCCGCGCATACTTTCTTTAACCAGGACATTGTTTACTGCCGAAAGTGTTTCCCCGGGTCCGTAAATGTCGGAAGCATGATTTCTGAGTTCGGTCATCACTTTGACCATATAGAGTGCGGCCGGCACGCCCTTACCAGAAACATCTCCTATTGCTATCGCCAGAGAATTATCATCTAATTTCAGAAAATCATAAAAATCTCCCCCTATTTCTCTGGCCGGAATACTCTGGGCATATACGCTGAGGCCATCTAATTTGGGACAGAGGCGGGGAAGAAAGTTTTGCTGAATCTGAGAAGCAACAGCCAGTTCCTGTTCTACCCTCTGCTTCTCAAGCATTTGAGTGTGCATTCGGGCATTGGCTATGGCTATAGCGGCCTGGCTGGCAAAGGCACTGAACAGGTCAGTATCCTCGTCATTAAACATATCCCTGTCCAGGGGATTAATGGCCTCTAAAATCCCGATGGTCTTGTCCTTGACTTTCATCGGAACGCAAAGAATAGACCTGGTCTTAAAGCCAGTAGTCTTATCGGGTCTATTGAAAAAACGGGGGTCTTTGGTAACATCCCTGACTAAAAGCGGCCTTTTATTCTTTGCCACCCAACCGGCTATTCCCTGCCCCATTTTTAATCTGAACATCTTTTTAAGTTCTTTACCTTTTTTACCGAGAGCAACCTCATAGACCAATTCATTGGTTTCATCATCAATCAGCATCAAAGAACTGGCCTCTGCCCGCATTACCTTTTTGGCAATCTTCATAACTATATCCAGCAACTTCGCGAGGTCGAGGGTGGAGTTTACAATTCTGCTGATCTCTATAAGGCTGGAAAGATCCTTGACCCGCTTGCGGAAAAATTTTAATTCATCCTGCCTGTTCTTTTTCATAATCTATACCACCGGCATATCTTATCACAGTTGTTATTCCTGGGCAAATGATTTTATCGCCCGGACGATTTTGAACCAATCAGTTCATAGATAACCGCTGCCTTATATTTTCCTTTAACTTTAGCCTCTCCTAAAGGTCTTGCCTCTACTATATCCTTTACCTTGAGATAGGTGGATTCGGTAATAATAGCCTTAACATCATAATTCCTGGTCAGGCCTTGTACCCGCGAGGCCAGATTCACCTCATCCCCAATAACCGTATAGTCCATAATTTTACTGGAACCCATATTCCCCACCAGCATCTCTCCGGTATTTATACCAATACCTATTCCCAATACCTCTTTGCCCTGCCTCTGCCACTTTTCCTGAAGGATTTTAAGCTCCTTGAGCATATCCAGAGCGGCAAGGCAGGCCCGTTCGGCGTGGTCGGACTGGAGAGTTTTTGAAGGCGCGCCAAATATTACTACCAGGGCATCACCAATAAACTTATCAACGGTCCCGTTGTGTTTGAATATGACCTCAGTCATCTTGTCAAAATATTCATTAAGAGTAGAAACGACCTCTTCGGGCTGGTGTCTTTCGCAGTAAGGCGTAAACTGGCGTATGTCAGAAAAAAGGACAGTCAGTTCTCTTTTTTCTCCGCCCAGCCGCAACTTACCGGGGTCACTCAAAATTTCATCCATAATGCTCGTGGGCAGATAATGACCAAAGGCCTTTTTGACCCAGCGCTTTTCTCTTTCCTCAACGATGTAGCGATAACCAATTATGACCAGATAGACAGCCAAAATCACAAAGACCGGTCTGGCCATTTCCAGATAAAATCCCTGTTCAAAAAATAGATAAAAATTAATAGCCGAGTAACAGATCAAAATACCCAGGGCAGTCAAAATACTACGCAGGGGACTCAACCGGATACTAATTAATCCTATCCCCAGACCCAGTAAAATAAATACTAAATAATTCAGCCAGTCAGGGGCAGAAACAAGAAAGTCCTTTTCCAAAATACTATTAATAACATTGGCGTGCACGCTGATCATCGGGCTTTTGGGAGAAAATGGGGTTGCCCTTAAATCAGCAGTACCGGTAGCGGTCAGTCCTACCAGGACAAGTTTATCCTTGTAGGCGCTAAGAGGGATACAGGGGGCTTCACCTTCTTCCAACTGGCTGGCGGCCTTGAGGATTCCCACTGCCGAATAACCGTCATATCTTTCAATACCTCCGGCATAATTTATCAGCATCCTCAATTGTTCATCAACAGGAATCCTGAATGGGCCCTGTGAACTTTCCTTTATGCTGACATATCTACCGGGAATTATTTCAACATCCTGAGAATTGATATCTAAAAAATCGGCTATCAGCTGAAAATCCAATGACGGATAATACATGTCCTGCCATTTTATAAACAAGGGAAAAAATCTGGTAACGCCGTCACTGTCCGGCGGCGCATTTATAAATCCCTGCCGGGAAACCTCTGTCAATTCCGAAAAAGGCAGGATAATCTTTCCTCTATCCTCTTCAAAAAAAGAGGCATAGACAATATTTCCGCTGGCCCTGGTCTGGTCAACCAAGGCCTGGTCACATTCCGGATGGGTCTCATCCGGTTCGGTAAACAGTATGTCGAAGCCGATTACCTTTGGTTTGTATTTTTTATTGGAAAGGGCCTGGATTAAACTGGCGTGATAATCGCGGGGCCAGGGCCAACGGCCCAGGGTCTCAATGGCAGGATCATCTATCCCGATAAGCATAATCTTATTGCTGACCGGCCTTAGCGGCCGCAGTTGAAAACGCCAGTCAAGAGACTTGAGTTCCAGGACGTTCATCAGGCCGGTTGCGGAAAAGAGAGAGACCAAAAAAACAGTCAGGATAATCAACCCCAGCTCTATCAATAACTTCTTTTTAACCATCCCGTCTCCTCTCCTTTACGCTAGCTCTAATATATTACCACAATTGAGAGAAGGTTTCCAGCCTAATCGGGAGTTATCCACAGCCAGTAAGGGAGGTTTAAACCTCCCTTACTGGCTTTTTGTTATCTCTCACATCTTGAGGTTTAACAGGAAAAACCGTTTCCCAAACGTTAATAAAAAAGCCCGGGTTGATGTCAACACGGGCCTGAAATGCAATTTGTGTAATCTCTGTTACAAAATCAATTTTTAACAAACTATTCTTCTGTTACTTCCCATTCAACCTCATTCCATTTCCAGCGGGAATCGCCATGGCTGTCACCAGGTATCGGCGCAGGGGCAATTACCATGTCTATGGGGACATCAAACATTTCTACCTTCTCGTCAGTAGCGTCCCTTCCTCTATAGCCATCTAGCATAAACTCCATCTCTAAGTTTTCGCCTCTTTCTAATTGGAAAAATCCTACATGAAGTGCATCTCTCAGATTACCGATAGAATCTATATCTCGTCCTCCATCAACTATTCCACTGTCATTAATTACATAAAAATTACTAGTTAAGCGACAGCTTTGCAGACCAAGCTCCCCCTCCCCACCCCACCCTTTTTCCATCTCCCAACTCTCACTCGCCTCCTGGACTATAAAAGGATCTTGAGGTCCGTTTGTGCTATCGTCATTAAACGTATACACAAAACTGGCATTTGCTGTTACGCCTGTTATCGGATCACGTTGACGTTCATAATTTCTGTCGATTTTTTCACTAAGTCCATCAAGTATGCCCATGAAACCTCCTGTATCCCCCTCAAAAACCTGTTCCATGCCTGCACCAAAAAGACAATATTCTATCGGCTGAATTCCGCCGTTATAGTCAACCCAGTCACCAAACTTAGTTACCTCAAACAAGAACTTTGCGCTAAGATTGGAGTCATTTATATGTGAAAGTGCGATCTTCATATCAGTCGGAAACTTATCTTCATGGGGACTTGCAATATAATAATGTCCTTCAGCATTTGTTGCATAATCCCACCCATCGTCATTCTCTACCCTTACATTTCTTAAATATTTATCCCATGGTAATGTCTTTAACTCAGAACCAGCTACCGCCTCATTAAAGTTGGTCCTCCAATCTAAGACTGTTAATCCTCTTGAGGAACCACTACCTGCTCTTTGGTTTATACTTAAAAATTGAACTGTCTTTGCTGCTGGCCTCAAGATATACTGTTCCATTCTTACCCGGTAGCCAAGGCGGTCAGTCATTACCTTACCCATCTGGGCATCAGAAATATGCGTCATAATGTCGTCCATCTGCCGCCAGCGGTCGCCTTCTCTGATATCTTCTATCTCGTCCCATAAGGCATCTCTTAAATCATCTAATAAATCATCTAACTCGATTTCATCATCATATGCCACAGCATAAACCAGATCTAAGGAACGATCGACTAAGTCTGACGGGTCATCACTTTCACTACCAGTAAATTCTTCTGATGCTAATAAACCAGTAAATTCTCCTTCTTCATACCCTATTATTCGGGGACGGATAACATTCTCTAAGTTAAAATCATCTATATCCCCAAATGGACCATCCTCCATATTTACCTTATATTTCCATTCAAACCATGAACAATCTTCCTCTTCTCTATCTAAATTTCCTGTTTCTGGTAAAGATTGGTTAAGAAGCACGCCTGCCAACAAATCCGCAAACAAAAATACCCTTATCGGATATCTTGTTTCCATCACATCTACATCTTCTTCTGCTTCTACATCTTCTCCTGCAAACGGTGCAGGAAAGGCATCATCTCTATCCTCTATGCTATCACCATCAGTATCTCCATTAAGAGGATTAATGTCCCAATACTGCTCTTGCAGGTTAGTTAGCTTATCCTCATCAGGATCCTTACCTGTTTCGCCTGGAATCGTAGGGTCAAATCCATATTTTACCTCAAACCCGTCTTTTAGCTCATCATCATCAGTGTCGTCACTTAACGGATTGGTTTGGTGAGTATTTACTTCGGCTCCGTCCCCAAGCCCGTCTTCGTCGGTATCCTCGACTAGTGGTTCGGTTCCGTAAGTATTCACTTCATCTCCATCTTCAAGGCCATCTCCGTCAGTATCGGGATTATCCACCTCAGTGCCCAGCAATCTCTCTTCACCATTAGTAAGCCCGTCTTCATCATTATCTAAACCGGAATCGTCTCCTGATATTATTTCGTCTTCGTCCTCCTCGTTTTCTCCTTCCCATCCTAATTCTGTAGTACCTCTTAATAAATCATTGATATCAGAAAATACATCGTCTCCGATTCCCCCTTCACTGTCTTCGCCGCCTTCTTCTGAGCTATCTTCACCTTCGCCTCCTTCATCGCTGTCATCATCTTCAGACTCGGTGTCTTCAGATTCGGTATCTTCTTTTTGTTTTGTCTCGGATAAATATTTCCGGAATAATGCAGGATTCCACATCTGGCGCCATTCGTCTCTTTCTTCCTTGGAAAGCATCTGTGGCGGCCTGATGCTTCCATCACGATAAGTATTGGAACCATAGCCCTCGCGAACCAGATATCCGCGGCCGGTCTTTGTATTTTCAAACCACACGCCTTTTGAATTTTTATCCACAAAAAGCTTACTGGACGTCCCGCTTACATCCATAAAGAACAATGTTCCTCTTACCCCGGCTACTGCAACAGGCGTTTTGATCTTAAACGAAGAGGCGGCGTCCAGCTCCATTACCTCTATTCTTAATTTGCCTCTGCGGCACTCTAACAGCGTATCTCTGTTGCCCCGGCTATTAATCCCTAAATTCCTGATAGTCAGGCTGGAATTTTCCTTAAGTTGAATATTGCTGCCATCGAGTAAAATCAGTTCGAGCCGGCCATCCTTGCCGGTTTTTATCTTTGCGCCTTTGGTCAAAACCATGCTTTCCCGACCAGGCTCCCATTGTCTGCTTCCAGCATGCCTGACATCTACCTTGCCAACAAGAAAACTTATCTTAGCTGTTGTCCCTTCTTTTTGAAGAAACATAGCTATTGCATCTTGGGAAGTATTAAACCAGAAAGAACCCACAAAGATTATTCCCAATATTAAACTAACTAAGGCTATTTTTTTACAATTCACCATTCTTCCCACTTCTTTAATGCTTTTGATAAGTTTTTAATACCTTTTTTCCCACATCTTTACTGAAATGTAACCTCTTGAAACATAGTTATATAATAAGATAAAAGTGGAGGTCTGTCAAGAAAAAATATTTGACAAGTCCATTTTGGCGTGTTAAAGTATCAAAAATCATAAAAATATGAAAATAATCTCTTTTTGCCTATTAATATTGCTTTTTGTTTTATGTTCATCTCCTGCCGTGGCTGAACAAAAAAAGCTCAAGGAAGCACTCGGGGAGATTGGACTCAACACCCAAACCAAAAACATAATTGGTAATGCTGAGCTCATAGCCCTGCTCAAATTGGAGGTCTTGGGGGGATTTTCAGGCCTGACTGACCGTAAAGGTGTGGGCGGCGGAGTAGCATCGCTGGATTTTTCACCGACTTTAAAGTTTGATGAAAATAACTATCTCATCCCCCTCTACTCTGGTTCTATCAAGAGACAGGTTCGGGTAATACCTGAAGAAGAAGGCGGCGAACTCACTGTTATGGACCAGGACCATAATGTCTATCTTGCCTATAAACATTTATTTGACGAAAGAGTTTCAACAAGAATTGCCGGCTTTGGAACCTGGTCGCTTAACAAAGAGACCAGAGACGAAAATTGGGGTAATGGCCTGTACGATTACCGTGATTTCGGAGGAAATATAAACTTCCAGTTTAAGACAGGCAAGGCCGATTCATCTCCGGGGGTCTTGAGTTCCACCACCGAATATTACCTGCGCAGATATCCGAACTTTCAATCCCTTATTTCGATGACCATAAGTGATGCACCGGAGAAAGATGAAAAGGACTACTATGGCATGAGACAGCTAGTAGACTATCAATGGCGGGCCTCGCCCAAATTTTTATACAACCTGGGGTATACCTTTTTGTATAAACACTATACTGATAAATTGATAGTGGATTCGAATGGCATATTGACCAACAAAAAGCGGCTGGATTATCTGCACAATTTCAATGCCGGCCTGCTTTACAGCCCGGTAAAAAAATGGCAGTTTAACTTAGCCGTCTCGGGTTTCTGGAATCTCAGCAACCAGAACCGGTACGATAATGCGGGAATTCCTGGTGCTGCGGGTACCTATACCCCCAGATATTTTAATTATGCACTTGTGGAACTCAGGCCATCTATAATCTTTCTCTATCCGCTGGCTGAAAGAGACAGAGATTTCGTATTAGAAGGTGCTTATGAGTTTTTATTGACAGCTTATACGGACAGAAAGGCGCAAACCAGGACAGGCGCTTATACAACTGATACCCAGACTGATTATGTACACTCCTTACTCCTCAAGGCAATCTATCCAATCAACAGGCAATTCTCTCTTGTTGGGCTTGGAGAATATACCATTTCTAATTCAAATATGGAAGATGAGAGATTTTACCTTTATAATTACCATTCCTACGCGGTCTGGAGCGGCATTTCCTTTAGATATTAACATCCAGTAAAAGTTCATATTTTACCATCGCCGAACTGACATTACTGACCATAATCACAATCTCTTTGATTTTAGCCACATCTATATGATTTTCTCTGATTATCTGTTCCAGATCAAACCTTCCGTTTATCCCTGAATTACCCACAATAATAAATCCCTCTTCCGTTACCAATCCTACCTGAGTAGATAGATCCCCTGAACTGCTGATTTTGTTTATGTTGAAAACCAGAGAAGGCCTCATTGCAATATGGTAATAGTCCGTTGCCCAACCGTTAACATTTTCCCGTTTATTTAAAGGCCTTCCATTAAAAATCAGATTGTAGGAAGCCACTGGTTCGATATTTCCGTCTTTTTCGGCTGCAGTCCAGACAAATTTGGCAAAATCTCTGATTACTTCAGAAAATTTGGCTCCAGTTGCCTGTTCAATAATCCTTGAGATATTCCCGCCGCCTTCTCCTCCGGCCTTTTCGGCAAAACGCAGCCCGCAGGACAATTCCTCAATCGCCTCCATTCCGAATTTCTGGTACAGATATTTCCAGAAGATAGCAAAGTCATACTCTAGTTCTGAAAATTTCTGATCGGGCCGACGCATAAACCAGTTTACCCCGCCCTTCATATATCTCACCTTTCGATCATTTATTCTCTGATAAAAACCGGCGGAATAGAAATTATCCTCAAATCCGATAAGGGTTTCAAAATATCTTGCCAATCCTTCTACATACCAATCTCCCCCTTCATAACATTTGTTTAAGGGGTTAAGTTCATACCAGGAAAGAAGATTTTTGTTGTAATAAAAGGTAATGACGTGCAGCATCTCATGCATCAAGGCCCCCTTCAGATGAGATGACATATCAATATTGTCACTGTAACCAAACTGCCTGGATGCCTCTTTCAGACAGGCCTGATAATCTGCGGGTATGGCTAGCACCGCTGAATATCTATATCTTTCTTCATATCTCATTTCATAAAAAGGCGCATTTTTAAAATCTCTGTAGTCCAATGAATGAAAGCGAAATTCATCCCGGCAGTCATTACTGCCAATATATATATCTATGACCTTATCTTCATCATAGGCATAGGAGGTATCTGCCCGGGCAAAGCTATATCCCTCTCTATCAAATCCGGATTCCTGCACAATCTTTTCGTAGGCCTCTCGGCTGGCCTCCAGGACCTGCCGGGGAAATTCTCCTCGGGCACCGGAGGCCTCCAGAATTTGCGAGGTATAATGAACCTTTATTCCCGCGCCATCCTCAAATTGATATTCCTCAACAAATTCCAGGGTTGTTAAGTCGCCGGAATCAAAAAGGCCGGGGTCGTAAATCACCTTTTGATTGGCAGAAACTGTCAGGCGACCGGTATAGCTGGTTTCCGCTGGCAAGAAGGTGAAACTCCCCCGGCTCTGTTGGTCCAGAGTTATCTTCCATTGATCATTGCCGTAAATATCCTTAATAAAATGTCTTTGGCCGTCTGAGCTGCAGACATAGGTTTGAATTATCAATTCCTGTCCAGGTAAAAACTGGAATTTTTGGGCAAGTTTTCTGTCGATGGATATAGCAATCGGCTGGCTCTTATCCAGAGAGCTAAGATTAATCTCTACATATGCATCTTCGGCATACAGTCCCCAATTAAAACCAAAAGTCGCAAAGCCGACTACCAAGACTGAACACAATAAGGTCTTAAACATAGAAAACCCTATTCCTTTAAGGCCTTACCCGAAAAGAATAGGGTCATTGCGCTTGTCAGCAAGCAACAGTTTCGGTAACTGACGACCCCTGCTAATAGACATAGCAAGGGCTCTAAAGTTTTGCGCCCTACCCTTTCGAGCAGTTTGCCTTTTCGACTGCCTTGTTATTCAATTGTCAAAATCTGTATTACCGGTCTCCCAACATATGGAGCTCTATATAAAGTATGCCCGATAAAAAGCCAAGAGTCAACTGCCTACCGCACTTTTTACTTGACGCCGGCCAGCAGATATCCTATTATAAACAAGTCTGTTACCGACTTCTGTTTATCGTCTATCGGCTATGGGTTCGGTTACGTATCTCGATTTAGTCTTTCGTCTTAACACGATAAACGACAACCTATTACGACAAACGATATCTAACCGCAACCGAAACATTTGCTATGTATGATTAAAAAGAGTCCGTATATCCTCTCTATCATATTGATAATGCTGATGTTAACAACAGGGGTATCCGCCCAAGAGGCGAGCCTTATAGCTGGACAGGGCACCATCCAGCGTCTCCCTTCCGGCCAGACCGAGTGGGTTCCGGTAGAAGCAAGGGCAAAATTGTCAGTTGGGGACTCGGTAAAAACCCTAAGGGACTCTTCAGCAGATATAGAGCTTCAGGGAAACATCATCCGGCTCAAAGAAAACTCTACCATTCAAATAAGTAATATGAAGCAACTCAACCTGCTTAACGGAAAACTGCTGGCAGTGTTAAAACATCTGCCGCCGGGAAGCGAATTCAAAATAACCAGTCCGGTTGCTATTTCCGGGGTAAGGGGAACCTCTTTTTCGTTAGCGATAATGCCGAATAACTACACGACTGAAATTAGAGTTGCGGAAGGTGAAGTAACCTTTTCCTCCAAAGGTGAGATAGATAAATTTATCAGAGTCGGTAAGTTTAATTCCTCCCTTGTTTCTCCCTGGAATATTGCTGAATTAGAAACTGAAGGAAAGGCTATATTATCCGAGAAAATACTGGGCAAAAAAATAAAAAGTACTATCCCCGAAAAATCTCTTGTAATAACAAAAAAAGAATATTCTTCTAAATTCGGCGCCCTGGCCAGGATAACTACGGAACGCGCCGCTAAAATAGATGCCTATCGAAAGCTTGCTGAAATAATGTATGGTACGGTTATAGATTCCAAAACAACGCTGGAGGATTACGCTGTTAAGAATGATACCATTCGTTCTACTGTTAAAGGCGTAGTAAAAGGCGCTGTGGTAACAGGCAGGCAGTATTATTCTGACGGAAAGGTATCTATTGGTATGAAAATAAAGGCCGGAAAAATAGTTGAGCGGTTAAGGCCGGTGACCGGGGATATCTTTGGCTCTAATTATCTGGCCAGCCCCGAGGTAATTCAGATAAGTAATTTCGAAGATTATCTTGAAATAGAAAAAATATAACCACAGATTAATTGGTTAGCCGGTTAGCGGGTTAGCGAGTTGGCGGATTAACCGGCGAACAGATCAAAAAGGAGAAAGAATGTTTTTATTTCTGCGGCTTATCCTCGCCCATTTTTTAGCTGATTTTCCCCTTCAATTCAATCTGATCCATAAGGCTAAACTAAGGAGTTTCTGGGGTCAGGTTCTGCATGCAGCAATATTCACTATATGTTCAATAGTTCTTTGCTGGCCATTTTTAAGAATAAAAGCTCTCTGGATATTAATCGTGTTTCTGGGAACCGCCCATCTGCTAATTGATTATTTGAAGATTAGATATTTTAATGCGAAGAAACACACGGAGAAATACAACGTGGGGACATTTCTGGCGGATCAGGCCTTACATATTGTAACTATCAGCGTAATATTCTTGACCAACCTGAAAAGATTATCTTTTTCTCCTCAAACCCCTTTTCTGGTAGGTCGTCTTTATGCTAACGATATCTTGATTATTTTTCTGATTATTTTCTTGATAGTTGTTTTTGTAGTAGAACGCATCAGGATTTTATACCGTCCTCAATAATCTCCCTTACTCAAAACGTATGATGTTTCCCCGTTTAAATCCCGTCCCGCTGACAATTGTTGCCTTGGAAAACCTATCCTGAGTTTCTACTACCTGGACTCTTCCTATCTTGCTAACTTCGGAACCGAGGGAAATTCCAGTTCCCGGATCAATCAGTTCCTCTCCCTTCTTATAGACATCAAAACTATCCCCGACTTTTATTCCAGAATTAATGCCGCAATTGAGATAGATAACCGGACCTTCTGCCTTTACTATCCTGCCTTCCCAGGGAACATTCTGCATCCGCATGACAATAAAATATACCGCCCTATCGATAGCTGCCTGGGTTGCCTTTCCCATGGGTGTAGCCTGAAAAGTGGAAGTGCCGATTGCCCAGTCCGATTCAGAATAGGCAAAAGAAAGTCCCGAAGAGCTGGCTTTGCCCTCGCATCGCTGAGAATCAAGGACCTGGCCGGTGGTAGAATCATAAAGCCGAATATTCACCGCAACATGGGCCTTTCCGCCGCGCATCCCCAGCGAAAAACCTCTGTAGCCAAAGGCTTGACTTCCGCCAGTACTCGCCTGAGAAAACTCGGTCACTGCCCCTCTTACCAGAATCTGGGCATTCAGGACCTTTCCAAACTGGGCTGCTGCTTCCTGGACAGTACGGCCGCTGGCCCCAAAATCCTGTTCAGCCAAAACGTCCTGAATCGCCTGTCGTTCGACTACGATAAAACGATTGCTTTTTATCAAAGCGGTAGTTAACATCTCAGCCATGCCTGAACCAATCCTGTATTTAGAGACTGCTCCGGACTTGTTTTTAAAATCAATAACCGCAATCAATTTTTTGGGACCAACCTGCGCCGGCAAAATCTCCAGTCCGGCAACAACCTTCTTCTTTCTTCGCCTTCTTGGTGTAGTTTGTGCAAATACGTCTTGACTAGTCAGACCAATCATGATTGAAACAGCTAAAATACTGATTAAGGCTTTATTTCTAAACATCTCATACCTCCTTAATGATCTGTTAGCCGGTTAGCTAATTGCGGTTATCGGTTATCGGTTTTTGTAACGCGCTAACCGAACACCGCTAACCGATAACCGCTATTAGTGCTAATCCGTATCTTTTCGCGCTAATCTTCTAAAAACAACAAATCAATCCTGTTCTGTGTCCGGGCTGTTATTTTGACTGGAGGATTGATAAAATCTTTTAATTTGGCAGCCAGAATATCAATATTGCCTTCTATCTCTATGTCTATAATAGCGATATTATTTACAAAACTTCTTTGACTTAAACTTTTAACAATATCTAAATTCCGAAGACTATCTTTAAATAAATTCAATGCATCAAGATTAACCTTTTCGCAGACTAACTGCACTTCCAGCAGATTATATACCTCACTTCTCCATTCCTCAACAATCTGATTCATCATTAGATCAGCTAATTCCTGCCCAGCAGCATCCAAAGACTCCCTGGCCGTAGGAATTCTGCCATTTCCTCTTTGGGTAGAGCTAGTATTTTCAGAAGCAATCAGACGAGCGGTGTCTACCTTAATCGCCTTGGCTGAAACCTGGGCCTGATAGGCATAAACTGAAACACCATAGGGCTGGGATTTATCAACCAGATCGCTAGTGGCCTGGCCGACTATTACTACCTCCGCGCCATAGCGCCTGCCTAAGGCAGCTGCCTTTGCGGAGTCATTATAACTTAAGGTGACATCTCTGGCCTTAATCATCTCCATCTGCGGCTTGTCAACTACAACAAAATTATTCTCCAGAAATGCCTTTTCCAAAGATGTCTGGGTTAGTGCGCCAGGTTGGACCAGTCCATCGATGGTTTCAGAAAATACTAATACAATTCTCGGGCGCCCCTTCTTTTCCATTATTATATTTAAGGCCTTAAGGTCTTTTCTTAAGCTGCCCAAAGCGACAAGGGCCTTCAGCTTAATCCTGTAAAGTCCTTCCTTGCCCTGGTTATCATCAACTATCTGGTAACTTTTTACATAACCCTTCACCTGGGAATATACTTTATCATCGAGCAGTTGAAAATTCTGGACCATTGTTTCGGAATCAATAAGCACCCCCACACCCTTTTCAATAGCATTTCTTAATGCCCGATTCAAGGCCTCCTGACGCGAGGCAAGAGAAGAACCCACGGCCATACCCTCACTGATTACCTCTTTTTCTTCTATTTGAGCTAAGACCGTCTTGCCGGATAAAAAGATAGCTAATAATAATATGCCAATAATGCCCAGCCAGAGTTTTGGTTTGCCCAACATAATACCTCCTTTTTAGTTGTTTGGTTAGCCGATTTGCCGAGTCATTGTGAAGCGAGTTCTTCCCGCCGTCATTGCGAGAAGGCCGAAGGCTTGATTGCTTCGCCCGTCATTGCGAGGGAGCGAAGCGACCGAAGCAATCTCAAAACGAGATTGCTTCGTCGGCACTTCGTGCCTCCTCGCAATGACGAGGAGTCTAACCGGCTAAAGCGCTAACCGGTCAATCATTTATCAACTTCCATAACCCCCATAATGAAATCTTAAGATCTACTTCAACGCTGCCGTCAGACAGAAAACGGGTATCTGTTTTTTGGGCGCCTCTTAAAAATATCTCTACCTCCGCTTTGACTTCATCATTTCGCACGACAAAGTCCTCTACTGTGGTAGTAGAATCAATCTTGACGCCGTAGATCTGTTCAGCCAGGTTTCTCCGCGCATCCACCGCAGCGGCCCTTTCAGCCAGAAGACCGGCCTCCACGCCAGAAGTATCTGCCGGTGCTACACCTACACCGGTAACCGTAAGGCTGGTATCAACCCAGTCCGGCATAGAAGGTGAAATTGAAGAAACCGGTGTTGTATCTTTAATGTATTTGGTCGGAGCTACACCCTGGCCAGTAACCCTGATGATTTTAGCAGGATAATAATCTATTATCTTCTCAAACTTTATAGTCTTAAGATAAACTTGTCGCCAAGGATAACGACGGCGGCTATACCATCTCCGAATCTCTTTTAATTTTTTAACAACCTTGCGCACACTTACTTCAACATCCACCTCGCATATCCCATCCGGCGTGTAGCGGTAAGGCCCTATCTGTTTAACACCTTTAATAAAGCTATCCAATTGAGTATTTATCTGGTCACT
>SDBT01010826.1_pt1 | contig 14705 bp, 18 predicted proteins | sample 2277101 | NCBI WGS metagenome assembly SDBT01 (sample SAMN10404973, study PRJNA504765) | marine sediment metagenome | isolation source: marine sediment core GS10_PC15, 103 cmbsf | place: Arctic Ocean: Southern Knipovich Ridge | collected 2010
TATTTTAGTTATAAATATTATAATCTGCTTTATCTTTCGTTTATAAGGGAGAAAAGGATGGAGTTTATCAATGCCAAAGTTGAGGGGGGGCTCGGGACAATTACCTTGAATAGAACTCCCCTGAATATCCTCAACATAAAGATGATGAATGAGATAAATGATACACTCAAGGATTGGATAAAAGACAGGGATCTCAAGGTAGTTCTTTTTAATGCGAATGGGAAGTGTTTTTCATCCGGTGTGGACGTGGCGGAACATATAGGTGATCTGGCATCAAAGATGATCGAGAGCTTCCATGGTATGTTTCGATTGATGGATGCCTTGGGTGCAGTTACGGTATCGTCTGTTTACGGATCCTGCCTAGCTGGTGGGTGTGAATTGTCGATCTTCTGTGATCTGGTAATTGCGGATGATACGGCCAAATTCGGCCAGCCGGAGATCCAGCTGGGGGTGCTACCGCCAATTGCAGTCCAGATAATGCCCAGGATTATTGGAAGAAAGGCGGCTATGGATTTGATTCTTTCAGGGCGGATTATCTCTGCAAAGGAGGCGATGGGTATGGGCCTCATAAACAAGGTAGTTGCAAAAGGTGATTTGGACGAGGAGACTGATAGATTCATACAGCCCTATCTATCTCTAAGTGCTGAGGTTATAAGAGTTACCAAAAAGGCGATCAAGGCGGGCCTTATAGATGACCTCGAGCCATCACTGAAGATTATTGAAGATATATATCTAAAGGAATTGATGAGGACAGCCGATGCCCAGGAAGGATTGCAGGCCTTCCTGGAGAGGAGGAGCCCGGAGTGGAAAAATTGTTGATTGGGCACTTATAGCTTTAGGCACCTGGTGAAGGCTAATAAAAAGATTAGGAAGGGATATAGAGCCCTAAAGAAAAGAAATGTCTTTATTATCCTGGGTATCACCTGCGCCATTATCCTTTTTGGTGCGCTTGGTCTGTATACCCTTGATAGCCATTATAGGGGTAAAGGGACATCAGGTATATTGGATACATTTTGGTGGGCCCTTGTAACTATCACTACAGTTGGTTATGGTGATGTCGTCCCCCATTCTACTTTGGGAAGGGTAGTAGGCCTGATCATTATGTTGAGTGGGGTTGTGCTGGTTTCGCTTTTTACGGCGACAATCGCCTCCATATTTGTTGAGAGGAAGATTAAGGAGGGGGAGGGTTTGGAATCATTAAAAGTGAAAGATCAGATTGTAATCTGCGGATGGAATCAAAATGGTGAGAAAGTTATAGAAGGGATATTGATTCATGATAGGAATAGCAGTTACCCCATTGTATTAGTCAATGAGCTTGATAAGGAAGAGGTGGACTCTATTCAATACAAATTCAGGGAAAGAGACCCCCTGTTTATTAAGGGAAATTTTGTTAAGGAGGATGTCTTGGCAAGGGCAAATATTTTTAAGGCCAAGGCGGCCATAATGTTGGCAGATATCTCTGATGGGCATTCCATTGAGAAGGCAGATGAGAGAACCATTTTTGGGGCTATGGCCATAAAATCCCTTGCCCCTAATGTTAGGATATGTGCAGAATTGATAAACCAAGAAAATAGAGAATATCTGCTGCGGGCTAATGTCGATGAGATAGTTATCAGGGGAGAGTCGCACGGATCATTGCTTGCAAGTGCATCAATGGCACCGGGTATGCTTAGCATGGTTAAGGCGTTAATTAACAATGAGGAGGATAACAAATTATGGGGTGTGGAGGTTCCACCCAAATATGTTGAAAGACCATGCAAGGAGCTTAGTCAATATTTTAGGGAGAGGTGGCAGGGACTTTTAATCGCCCTTCTAAGGGAAGGGAAAGGCATCCAATTAGACGACATCCTCTCCGATGATGTAACGGCTATTGATGGGTTCATAAAGAGGAAGTTTGAAGAATCAGGTAAAGATTTTTTCGGTGGAAAGGGCAAGATAGAGGTTATTATTAACCCCTCTGATGATCTACTGGTTGCAGCGAATGACAGGGCAGTGGTAATTGCCAGGCAGGACCTTGGAGAAGTCTCCTTTATTGATAAATTTGTAGGGCCCAAATGAGTCCGGCGGAGATTATCAAAAAGACGTTCATCTTTGAAGACCTCGATGAACGAGAGGTGGCAGATATCTTAAAGATAACCAAAGAGAAGAGGTTTGCTAAGGGTGAAATTATAATGCAGGAAGGCCGCGAGGGCGACGGCATGTATATAGTTGTTGATGGGAATGTCGAGGTTTCAAAGACACTTACTATGAAGGTGGGAGAGGGTGATTTTACAGAGAGAGAAAAGATTTTGACAAGGTTTAAGGCAGAAGACAATGTGGTTTTTGGGGAGATGGCTATCATTGATAGGGGAAATAGATCGGCCTCGGCAGTGAGTACCACAGATTGCATCCTTTTGGAGATAAAAAGGGAGGATTTCCTTAATCTAATAGAGAAGAGGCCACAGATGGGGGTCAAGATCTTGAGAAGAATAGCAGAGCTATTAGCCAGTAGGGTAAGACAGTCAAGCCAGGATGTAATAAGACTGACAACTGCCTTATCCATTGCCCTGAGCAGTTGAGGAATAATCCCTGGAAATGTTGCCCATGAAGAGATCTATCTTTTTTCTCTTTATTGCTGTAAGTATTCTTGGTTGTGCTGTTAGTGACAAGCAGATACCTAGGTATAAAAAGACCGATATAGTATTACCGGAAAGTCTCAAACCATATTCGGTGAATGGTAGGCTATATTACCCCCTTCCCATGAAGGGAGGGTTTGTTCAGGAAGGTGTGGCTTCCTGGTACGGGAAGAAATTTCATCGAAAAAAAACAGCAAGTGGCGAGATCTTCAACATGTGGGACAAGACTGCCGCACATAAGACGTTGCCCCTTGGAACGTATGTAAAGGTGGAAAATCTGTCGAATCAAAGGGAGGTTGTAGTTCGGATTAATGACAGGGGTCCTTTTGTTAAAGACAGGATTATTGACCTGTCTTATGGCGCTGCGAGGGAGATAGGATTGATTGGTCCTGGAGTAACAAGGATACGTATGGTTGCCTTATCAAAGGAGGTTGGCAAGATCAAATCAGGTAATACCTATGGGCCACTGGTAGAGGCAAAAGATTTTATGAAAGGAAGGTTCGCTGTACAGGTTGGCGCCTTTGAAAATGATGCCAATGCCAAACGTCTGGCAAAACGTCTCAGGGTTATCTTTGACAATGTCACTATAAGGACTTATATGCCAGATAATGGGAAGATCCTTTATCGGGTAAGGGTTTCCACCTCTAAGGATCTAGATGAGGCGAGTAAGATAGTTAAGAAATTGGAATATCTCGGATTTTCAGAGAGCTTTATAGTGGCACTTTAGCCCTTATGGTTGATCTTTCTCCGAAGGACACCAGAGGTCCTAAAGACAACAACTCTCCTTGCTCTCAACTGTAAGTCCTCTTTGGTTTGAGGATTTCTCCCCCTTCTAGCAGCCTTATCTTTGACAATGAACTTTCCAAAGCCACTTACGAGGAGATCCTCTCCTTTTACAAGGGTCTGCTTGGTGATCTCTAAAAGACTCTCGACAACTCTCCTGGATTGGTTTTTGCTGAGTCCCACCTGATTATACACTCTATCTACAACCTTTTCCTTTGTTAGGGCCATGTATCGCTCCTCCTTGGTCTTCTGGTTTATTAACAGCAAACTTTTCCTTTAGCTTCTGGTGTACGATTTCAGGAACAAGACCATTAATTGTTCCCCCTAAGCTAGCCACCTCTTTTATTATGGTAGAACTGATATAGAACCATCTATAGTCAGTCATTAGGAATACCGTTTGGATATTCCTGTTAAGCTTCCTGTTCATTAATGATAGCTGAAATTCGTATTCAAAGTCTGACAGGGCCCTTATCCCCCTTAGGATGGCATTGCTTTTTTTGCTCGCCACATAATCAACAAGCAAACCACTAAAGGGTTCGACAAAGACCTTATCACCGTTCCTAACTGATTCCCGGATCATCTCCACCCTCTCGTCCAAGGTAAAAAGGGTTTTTTTCGCAGGATCTGACGCAACGGCAATAGTAATGGAATCAAATATGGTAAGTGCCCTTTCTAAAATACTGAGATGACCGTTGGTAATGGGATCAAAGGAGCCGGGATAGATAACCATTTTTCCCATTTTACCCTTCCTCATGATTAGAGTAAAGGCCTATCAACGTTGATCCATAAGACCTGGTTAGTTTAAGCTGAAGGTTGTGAACCTTGGGAGGCAATGGGTTACTCTCATTGGTTGCTGATTCCACAACTATCATGCTGTCTTTAGCCAACAGATTCATCTCTATCAGTTTAAAGATAGTAGGCTCAATATATCCCTTTTCATAGGGAGGATCAATAAAGACCAGATCGAATTGACCACATCCCAGATCCTGAATACGGGCCAAACCCTTAGGCAATTCCTCTCTTGCAATAGAGGAAAGCGCCTCATACCCGCAAATGGTAAGGTTTTTTTTAAGTATGGCAAGTGCCCGACTTGATTTATCGATAAACAATGCCCTTTTGGCCCCCCTGCTTAGGGATTCGATCCCCAAACTGCCAGTGCCAGCAAATAGATCCAGTACAGCAAGGCCAGTTAGTGTCTGACCCAGGATGTTGAATATAGAAGCCCTAACCATATCTGATGTAGGCCGTATATTGGACCCTTTGATCTTTGCCAGTCGGCGGCCCTTGACCATACCGCCAGTTATTCTCATGATATTCTAAGGTTATAAGTGCCTGCCCGCCTTGTCCCGCAGAGCGGGACGGGCAGGCCTAAATGGAGCTAAAGTAAATTTGATCTCCTTAAAATAAGCCAACAACAGACTAAGGACTACAATCAATTGACATTACAGCTTTGCAATTAGTCTTTTCAACCCTTTTCTCTTTCTTTGGCAGGGGGATTGATTATGGGGTTGGCTATCTTTGCACGCCTACGAGCAAGGTGATAGAGCATTATTGCGGGACCTGAAGCAACATACATGGTACAGAAAAGGAACAACATCAAGGCCGGTTTGTAAGCCACGACAATAAAGAGAAGGATAGTGGCAACTAGGACATTGAAGGGTTTTCGTTTGAAAAGCTCAAGCTCTTTATGACTAAGATAATCGATTGTGCTAACCATAAGAAATGATAGCAGATAGATGGTGCTCATAATGATATAAGACTTGTCTTCACTAAGTCCACCCAAGGAATTTGTAAAAAGCACGAGGGTTGCAATAAAGATAGCTGCTCCAGGGATAGGTAACCCCTTAAAGTAGCGGGACTCTAAGGTGGTTTTTTGGATATTAAACCTGGCAAGCCTCAATGCCCCGCAGATAATGAAGAGAAAGACGGCTAACCAACCCATTCTTCCAAATGGTTTCAGGGACCACTCAAAGGCCAACAGTCCAGGGGCCACACCAAAGGCAATCACATCTGATAGGGAGTCATACTCTGCACCGAACTGACTGGTTGTATTGGTAAAACGGGCGATTTTTCCATCTAATCCATCAAATATAGCGGAGATAAGGATGGCAACGGCAGCTGCATCGTACCTGCCTTGGATAGCGGCAATAATGGAATAGAACCCACCAAATAGGCTACAGGAGGTAAATAGGTTAGGGAGGATGTATATTCCCCTTTTATTTCTCTTTTTTGCCCTATTTCTTGTTTTCACGCTAGCTGATATATCCTATAACTGTTTGGCCGGCTTTAACCTTTTCCCCTTTTTTGACCATGAGTTTGGTATCAGATGGAAGATAGACTTCAAGCCGTGATCCAAACCTGATTAGGCCAAATCTCTGACCGGTTTCTACCAAATCTCCTTTTTTAACCCAACATACGATCCTTCTGGCAATGAGGCCGGCGATCTGAATAAGGACAATCTTTTTCCTCTGATCTGTCTCTAGGGTTACTATATTATGCTCATTATAGAGAGAGGCCTTATCCCGATTGGCTGAAAAAAATTTGCCTGGGTGATAAGATAGTTGGGCAATTTTACCCCTAATGGGGATCCTGTTGATATGGGCGTTAAAGATAGACATGAAGATACTTATCTTTATCGCTGGGGCCTTAAGACGATTGTCCGTATTATTTAGTTTCTCTATTGATATCACCTTTCCGTCTGCTGGCGTAAGGACAGCCCTTTCCTCATTTATGAGGGTCCTATTGGGATCTCGAAAAAAATAGACAATGAGCAAGGTTAACACTGCCAATGGAGATGCCAAAAATTTCCAGTTGAGGATTAAGAAGATACATGTCAATCCTGTGCCAATAATTATAAATGGAATTCCTTCCCTGGCAACTGGAAGCCTGTTATTTATCCTTTTTTGGTCCAATTAGTCAAATCCCTGCAGAGTTGTATTTTCTTGTTGATCTTAGTATTTAGTATAAATTCTATTATTTGTCAATATAACATATTTAAATCTAAGAAAGAATGCCAAATGCCAAATCAATATCAAATGTCAAAACCTAAAATCTCTGCCTCCGGCCAATATTTAAATAGGATATTTTTGCATTTGTAATTTCGATTTGATATTTGGGTTTTGTCATTTGGATTTTGGATCTGGTAGGCGTATATCGGCTCCTCTAATATAGATTGGGACAAGTTCGCTTAAGCTGTCCGAGTCCCCTTTTTTAAGTCTTTTTAATCCCAGAATACCTACGGATGAGGCCTTAAGGTTCCAGAGATCTGCAGGTGCTAATAATTGACCTTTCCTTAGTTGGCGCTTTAAGATTGGGCCTTGATTAGGAAGATCATTTCCTATAAAGATTGTCTTTTTTTCAATTATGGAGCCAAGCTCGCTTATCCTCATAGATGCATCTTTTTTAATCCTCGATAAGTTGCCGTTAGAACTCCACCTAAATAGGGCGGTAAACACCTCTCCCTTCCGTGAGGATACAAGAGGACAGATATCCTCTTTTAGGTAAGGGAGCTGGCTGGACATGGCTAAGAGTGTGGGAATGCCAATTATCGGTATATCAAGGCATTGAGAGAGCCCTTTAACAACAGCCAGGCCTACTCTAATACCGGTAAAGCTCCCTGGTCCCAAGGCAACGATTAAGCCATCCAGTTTTTGAGGCAGCAGGCCCACCTTCATCAGTAAGTCATCAAGGGAAGGCATCAGATCTCTAAAGTGACTTGGCCCGGAGGGAAGGATATATTCACCTAAAAGGGTTTCATCCTTCATTACTGCAAGACTGTACTGGTTTGTTGCGGTATTTATGGATAGGGTGTTCAAATCTTTTGACTTATTTGGTGATTATTCTTAACAGATCATTGTAAAAGACTATGGCCATTAATAGGATGAGAACGAAAAAACCTATCTTCTGGGCCACCTCCCTTTTTTTAATACTTATGGGTTTCCTTATTACAATCTCTATCAAAAAGAAGAAGATCATGCCGCCATCCAGAACTGGTACTGGAAGAAGATTCAAGATAGCGAGATTGATACTTATGACAGCCATAAATGGAAGAAGGTAACTTAGATTTTCCCTGGCTATCTCCCCTGTTAGCTGTCCAATCATGATAGGCCCACCAAGTGTCTTAAGGGGAACAACGCCTTGAAATAGCTTTACAATTGTCAATACAGTTAAGGCCGTTATCTCCCAGGTCTTTTTCCCTGCCTCCTCAATCGCCTGGAAGGCATTTAGTTTTAGTGTCTTTGTGCTTCCACTTGCCACGATTCCTATTAATGCCGATTTAATCTCTTCGCCAAATATGTTTTTAACAGTCTCCTCTTCTGGAAAGACGATTGTTGAGATCCTCTTATCCCCCCTTTTGATTACCATTTCCAACCCATTGCCAGGACTTTTTTCTACGAATTTTTTTATATCATGCCATTTATTGATCTTTTTGCCCTCAATATACTTGATGATATCACCCTTTTTTATTCCAGCACTATGGGCAGGGGAATCGGGTCTTACTTGGCCAACTTCGGGAGTCATGATAGGGTAACCTGCAACTGCGTAAATTGCACAAAAAAGTAGGAAGGCCAGGAGGAAATTAAAGATAGAGCCAGCCGCCACAATGGCAATCCTATTTATCACGGGCTGGTTGGAGAAAGATCGATTTGGATCTTTTAGGGTTATCTCTTCATCATCGTCTTCACCAAACATCTTAACATAACCGCCGAGGGGAAAGGCTGAGAGTACATATTCGGTTTCCCCTATCTTTTTTCCGATGAGTTTGGGTCCAAAGCCAAGGGAGAATCTAATGACCATAACATTGAAGAGTTTGGCCAAGAGGAAATGCCCGAACTCATGGAAGGAGATCAATACACCAAGCACGACGATAAACGGAATTATGTAATATAGAAAGGTGCTCATAATTTAGCCGTCTACATAAGATAAGATCATAATATTTATATCGAGTTTTCGCAAGCTGACTTTCTCACTCAACAAACACTACTTACCCACCATCTCCTCTAACACCTTTTTTGCCCTTGATTGGGCCCATTGGTCTGCCTCGATAGCTTGATCGATGCTATTTATGGGAAAGATTTGGTGTTTGTCCATAGTCTTTTCAATAATTTGAGGGATCTGCAAAAAACCTATCTTTCCATCCAAAAAAGCATCAACAGCTATCTCATTGGCCCCGTTTAACACCGCTGGCATACTTTCCCCTATTTTACCTGCAGCAAGGGACAACTCCAGACATCTGAATCTCTCCTTATCGGGTTTTTCAAAAGTCAAATTTTCAATGGCTAAGAGGTCTAATGATGGCAACTCCCCCTCAAGATGTCTGGGATAAGAGAGGGCATAGGATATTGGTATTCTCATGTCTGGGGGGGCAAGTTGTGCGATAATAGAGCCATCCATATATTCGACCATAGAATGGATGATGCTTTGCGGATGGAGTACGATCTCTATTTGATCCATCTCAACATTAAAGAACCATTTTGCCTCTATTGCCTCCACCCCCTTATTCAGTAGGGTTGCTGAATCTATGCTTATTTTCCTACCCATCCTCCATTTCGGATGCCTTAATGCCTCTTCGGGTGTAACCTTGGATAATCTTTCTACAGGAAAATCCTTGAATGGCCCGCCAGATCCCGTCAAGATGATTTTTTTCAGGTCTTCCCCCCTGTGTCCTTGGATAGATTGCTGAATTGCGCTGTGTTCACTGTCAATAGGGAATATGTTCACACCTCCCTTTTTTGATTCCTTCATCAGCAAAGATCCTGCTATTATCAATGCCTCTTTATTGGCTAAGGCAACATCCTTGCCGGCGGTTATGGCGGAAAATGTTGGAAGTAGCCCAGAGGATCCGGTCATTGCTACTATAGTCGTATTTACATCTGAAAGGGTCGCTATCTCGATATAGCCCCCCATTCCGTATAAGATCTCTGTGTCTGTCGTGTTGTTGAGCCGGATCTTCAGCTCCTTTGCAAGATCGGAGTTAATAACCGCTGCAAAACGCGGTCTGAATTCCTTTATCTGATTTAGAAGGAGATCTATATTTTTTCCTGCACCAAGCGCTACAATCCGGTATCTATCTGGGTTTCCCTTAATAACCTTAAGTGAATTAATCCCAATATAACCAGTAGAGCCCAGAAGGGATATATTTTTCAAGATAAAAGAGCCCCTCCTCAACCAGCTTGTCGTGTTTGTTGTGTTAAAATCCTATGAACCCAACAAACACAACAAACCCTAAAAACCCAACAAACATTAATAGGTTAAATATATGTATAGAGCAGGGATTGCAAAGAGCAGACTGTCTATTCTGTCTAGTATACCACCATGTCCTGGTAAGATCTTACCACTATCCTTTATATTTGAGATTCTTTTCAGCATAGATTCTGCTAAGTCGCCAACCTGCCCACTTATCCCTATCACTATACCTAATACCATAATAGAGATAATAGATAAAGAAGGAAAGAAGAAGTAACCGAAGACACCGGCACTAACTAGGTTTGCTGTTAGACCTCCTAAGGCACCTTCCCAGGTTTTTCCAGGGCTTATCTGGGTAAGTTTATGCCTTCCAAGGAGCCTTCCGGAATAGAAGGAAAAGGTATCGCCGGCAAAGGTAACAGCCAGGATGAAAAAGACCCATAGTTGGCCCTGGGGAAGCCTCGCAATTTTCGCAAGAAAGGCAAGGGGCAGGCAGATATAGAAAGGCCCCATAATTATCTGTCCGATATCACCTATTTTGGCGCAATGTCTTGGATAACTGAATACAAAGGAGGCTAAAGGGAAGAGGACAAAAAGGGGAAATATTGATATGTAGAAGCGGTCTTTAACAAAGAGGGAGAAAAATAAGGTAATGGTTAAGAGATAATTAAGGAAGACAATCTTTTCTGCTACCTTAGGTCTTATCATGGAATAGAATTCATTCAAACCCACTAAAGCTACAAATAGGATCAGCATAGTAAAGACCCAGGGCGGGGCAAAGTAAATGACTCCAATTAAGAGAGAGATGCCAATAAGGGCCGTTAACACCCTCTTCAAATGTATTGTCATTTAGTTGGCCCTTTTTTTCTTGCCTGGGGTGAATTGTCTATTCCTTGATGGAGCCGAAACGTCTTTCCCGTTTCTGGTAATCCAGAAGGGCTTCAAGGTATCTCTCCTTGCGGAAGTCTGGCCAGAGGGTAGGGGTGATGAAGATCTCTGTGTAGGCTATCTGCCATAGGAGAAAGTTGCTTATCCTATATTCCCCGCTTGTCCTTATAAGCAAATCTGGATATGGGATACCAGATGTGTAGAGATACTTGGATAAACGATCCTCTGTAATCTGCTTGACGTTTAATTTACCTTTTTCGAGGTCTTTGAGCATATCTTTTACTGCCCCTACGATTTCCTGTCTTCCTCCATAGCTCAAGGCGAGGATTAGGGTCATCTCGTTATTGTGAGCAGTTTTTTCTATTGTTTGCCAGAGGGTTTTTTGAACTCCTGGGGGGAGTTTTTCTGTTTGACCAATACATGCCAGCCTAATGCCATTGTCTAGCATCTCCTTTAATTCACCCTTAAGAAAGCGGTTTAGCAACCCCATCAGGGTCTTTACCTCATATTTAGGCCTTTTCCAGTTTTCCTCGCTAAAGGCATAGAGGGTAAGCCATTTTATGCCCAATTCCCTGGAGGTTCTGACAATATCCCTAACAGATTCTATGCCCTTTTGATGACCTGCGATCCTGGTAAGGCTTCTTTTCCTTGCCCATCGCCCGTTACCATCCATTATGATGGCAACATGCTGGGGTAATTTATCTGGGTTTAATTTTTCCATTTGAGGGGCTTGGAGTATGAATGTGAGAGGGTTGGCGCGAGGCTCGTGAGTTTACAGTATAGCAATTTCCTTTTCCTCTAATGATTTCGATATGATCCGCTTTGTTGCGTCAGCCGAACGATACTGGATACTAGATTCCCGATACTGGATAAATATACAGTCCGGATCCATACATCCAGCATCCAGTATCAAGCATCCGGGATCAGGTCCGCACCGAAGGTGCGGTATGTTCATTATGTTAGATACAGTTAACATCAGAATTCGAGTATTTCATCTTCCTTTTCTTTTCTGATTTCATCAGTCTTTCCAATGAATTCATCGGTAATTTTTTGCACCTTATCCTGGTGCTTAAACATCTCGTCTTCTGATATCTCACCTTCATTCTTTAACTCTTTTAACATCTCATTGGTCTCACGTCGGTGGTTTCTGATGATTATCTTGCTCTCCTCTGCCATTTTCTTGGCCACCTTGGCAAGCTCTTTCCTCCTCTCTTCTGTTAAGGGGGGTATGGAGATCCTGATCAATTTTCCATCATTCATGGGTGTGAGTCCAAGTCCGGATTTCAGAATGCTTTTCTCGATGTTCCCCATGATGGATTGATCCCAAGGCTGGATAGTTAAAAGCCTGCTTTCTGGGTTGCTAATAGATGCTATCTGATTCAGGCGCATCTGCGATCCGTAGCATTCAACTTTTATACCATCGAGTATGGAGACGGAGGCCCTTCCAGTTCTCATCTTCTTGAATTCTCTAGTAAGGGAGTCAAGAGTTTTTTCCATTTTTTGGCGCATCTCTGATAAGATCTCATCTTTCATTGCCCTTCTCCTGTTATCAGGGTTCCTACTTTATAGCCAGAAATGATCTTTTCTATATTCCCCCTTTTGCCAATATTAAATACGATAATAGGGATTTGCTGTTCCATAGCCATAGATATGGCAGTAAGGTCGATTACCCCCAGCTTGTTTCTCAGTACCTGTTCGTAGCTGATCCTGCTAAATCGTTTGGCAGCCGGCTCTTTGGCTGGATCCAGATCATATACACCATCAACCTTGGTGGCCTTAAGGATAGCCTGTGCATCGATCTCCATAGCCCTTAGCGTAGCTGCAGTGTCGGTTGTGAAGTAAGGGTTTCCAGTCCCTCCAGCGAAGATTACAATCTTCCCATTATCTAAATGGTTTAGCGCCCTTTCTCTCCGATATGGTTCTGTCACCCTGTCTATTTCCAGGGCGCTCATAACAGTTGCTGTTGAACCGACTGTGTTTAGGGTTTCCTTCAAGGCAAGTGCATTTATAATGGTACCCAGCATCCCCATGTAATCAGCCGTTACCCTCCCAATATTATAGTCGGAGGATTTTGCCCCCCTAAAGATATTGCCACCACCTATTACAACGGCTATCTGTATTCCAGGCTTATGAACTGAATGAATTTCAGAGGCAATATCCTGGAGGGTGGGGAGATTTATACCACTATGTTTATCTCCCATCAGGACTTCGCCACTTAATTTTAACAGGATCCTCTTATAACGTGGGGATCTCTGGGGTGCTGGCATGATTATTCTCAAATATATTATCCGTTATCACCAGTTTCCCCTAACTGGAACCTGACAAACCTTTTTATGATAATGTTTTCACCAGTTTTGGCCTTTAGTTCGTTGAGAAGGTCTTGGATAGTAAGAGCGGGATCTTTCACATAGGCTTGATTCAGGAGGCAGACATCAGAGAAAAATCTCCTTAATCTTCCCTCAACAATCTTTTCCACAACCTTTCCCTCTTTTCCTGAGTGGATAGCTTGGGCCCTGTATATCTCTTTCTCGCTCTCCATTGTCTCCAGAGGTAGATTCTCAGGAGAGATAGCTAGTGGGTTTGTTGCTGCTATGTGCATAGCCAGGTTTTTGGCGAAATTTGTAAAATCCTCTGTCTTGGCGCTGAAATCGGTTTCACAATTTACCTCCACGAGGACAGCGATTTTTCCACCCATGTGCACATAAGACTGGATTTGGCCCTCTGAGGTAGTCCTGCCTTCTCTTTTTTGGGCCTTTGCGATACCCTTTTTTCTTAATATCTCAATGGCCTTGTCAATATCTCCACCTGCCTCCTGAAGGGCATTCTTGCAGTCCATTATGCCCACACCAATCTTTTCTCTTAGTTCCTTCACCAACTGAGCTGATATCTTCAATTTGTCCTCTCCTTTTTTACTCTTCAGATTGAATGTCCCCCTGGCCTTCAACCTCAGTGGGTTCAATAGCCTTGGGTTTTTTAGTTACTACTATAACTTCAGGTCCTTCCCCCTTCTCTTCGGATGGTTTAATTTCTTCGGTGATTTCTTCTAATTCTGCTTTCTTCTTTATCTCAAGCTCTTCCTCCGCCCTTAGCTTTTCCTCTCTCTCCATGTGTCCTTCAATACAGGCATCGGCAATAACGGAGGTCAACAACCTTATGGATTTTATAGCATCATCGTTTCCTGGGATAATGTAATCAATATCCTCTGGATCCCCGTTTGAATCGACAATGGCAACTATAGGGATCCCTAATTTTCTGCCTTCGTTTACGGCGATTTTTTCCTTTCTTGTATCCACAATAAAAAGGGCAGAGGGAAGTCCGTCCATATTCTTAATGCCGCCCAGACTTTTTTCTAACTTCGCCAACTCTTTTTCCATCCTCAACACCTCTTTTTTCGTATAGCGGCTAAAACTTCCATCTCCTTTCATCTCTTCGAGCTCTTTAAGTCGATCAATACTTTTTTTAATGGTATTAAAATTGGTGAGTGTACCGCCCAGCCACCTATTGCAGACGTAAAACATACCACATCGCTCAGCCTCTTCCACAATGGAGTTCTGCGACTGTTTTTTTGTGCCCACAAAAAGGACGGCCCCACCTTCGGATACTGCCCTCGCAATAAAGCTATGGGCGTCTTTCAATAATTTAGCTGTAGTTTGCAGGTCTATGATATAGATCCCATTCTTGGCCCCAAAGAGGTAGGGTTTCATCTTAGGGTTCCATTTTCTGGTCTGATGTCCAAAATGGACCCCTGCCTCTAATAGGAGCTTCATGCTAACTTCGGTCATAAAACAATCCTCCACTTAGTGTTCTAGTTTCCCTCATTTTTTTCAACAAACAAAGGCAATCTCAAAACGTGTGTCTTATTTATCCCTTTTTTATATTACTATCAAGGAAAAAAGTCCATTTCCTTTTCAAACCTTAGATCGTTGGCCTGTAGTCGGAGATATCTGATGTCTTCTCCAGCACATAGGCTGTTTGCAGGAGGGTTGATTCATCAAAATAATCGCCAAGTATCTGGACCCCAAGAGGCAGACCCCTGCTGCTCATCCCATACGGGATGGACATGCATGGAATGCCCGCCAGATTTGGGGATAAGGTGAAGATATCGCTTAGGTACATGGTTAGTGGATCATCGATTTTTTCACCTATCTTGAAGGCAGGGGTAGGGGCGACAGGGGTAATTATTACATTACTTTTCCTAAAGGTCTCTTTAAAGTCGTTTATCATAAGGGTGCG
>SDBT01010827.1_pt1 | contig 14705 bp, 22 predicted proteins | sample 2277101 | NCBI WGS metagenome assembly SDBT01 (sample SAMN10404973, study PRJNA504765) | marine sediment metagenome | isolation source: marine sediment core GS10_PC15, 103 cmbsf | place: Arctic Ocean: Southern Knipovich Ridge | collected 2010
TTTGTGTCCACGAATCGCATCGTCGGTCCCTTCCAGTCAAGCTCGATAGTGCCGGTCGGGCCGTTGCGTTGCTTCGCAACGATGATCTGAGCCAAGCCTTTCATACGTGGATGGTCAGCGATCCAATTCGCATCATTCTTGTGGTAGTATTCCTCGCGGTGCAGCAGCATGACGACATCCGCGTCCTGCTCAATTGATCCTGATCCGCGTAGATCGCTCATGCGGGGGCTGTGTTTATCCCGCCCCTCAACACCCCTATTTAATTGCGACAGGCACAGGACCGGGACGGACAGTTCGTCTGCAAGATTCTTGAGGCCGCGGCTTAACTCGCTGAGCGCTTCGTATTCTTTTTTGTTCGACGGATAAGTCATCAATTGCAGATAGTCGATGATGATCAGCCTGATATGGTGTTTAATCTTCATCTGCCTGGCTTTTGACCGTAGCTGCATCAGCGACAGGTATGACGAATCGTCGATATAAAGCGGCGACTCTTTCATCTTGCCGATTGTCAGAGCTAATGCCTCGAAATCTGCGCCACTAAGCATATTGCGTTGTATGTTACGGCTTGAAACTTGCGAACCAATAGACATAAACCTCTGAGCTAACGCGTTTGCTTTCATCTCAAGACTAAATATGCACGCGGGGTATTTGTTATTGTTTGCAACGTTGTAGGTGATATTCATTGCAAGCGCAGTCTTGCCCATTGACGGTCGCGAGGCCAGGACATAAAAACTGCCATCCTGTAGCCCATTGAGCAGATCGTCTAATTCGTGATAGCCTGTTTCAATACCGCGAATGGCGCTGCCGTCTTGCTCTTGCAATTCTGTGTAGACGTTATCCGCAGCACGGCCAATCGAAATAGTATGATCGCCCAATGTGTCGCTTGATATATCAAAGATTTCCGATTCGGCCGCTTCGGCCTGCTCGGCAAACTTTGCGTCAGTGGTGTAGGCGCGTTCAAGTATTCGGCCGGCGGATTCGATGATGCGTCGGATTTGGGCCTTTTCACGAACGATATTTGCGTAGTACAAAGCGCTGACCGCCGACGGCACGGACTCCGCCAGTTCAACTAGATAGTCGACACCGCCGACCTGCTCAAGAATGCCCATATCATCCAGCCGTTGCTTGAGTTGCACCATGTCAAGCGACTGGTTCTGGTCGTACATTTGCACCATGACGCCGTAGATCGCAGAATGGGACTGTTTAGAGAAATCGTCAGGGCTGCCGATCACCTGTAATACTTCGCCAATCACCCGCCAATTAAGGGCCATTGATCCGAGCAAAGCGGCTTCGGCCTCCAAGGCTACCGGCGGCAACTTACCGAATAGCTTTTCAATAGATTCGGGTTGTTTGAATTGATAGCTCATGACAATAGTTTAGCGATCCTCTTATTGGGGAATTCGAGTACACCATTGACAGCCAGGCCGTCATCGTCCGGCTTAAGGGTCTGGTCGCCGACCAGTACGCCATCGATGTAGGTGGATTGATTGGCAATGATGTGATGTTCGAGTCGCTGGGCAGGTGTCAGATCGGCCAGGTCGGCGGCTGTGGTGGCCTGCTGGCCGGTGATGCCCCAGGCGGACGGCTCATCGTCGTAACGGGCCTGGTTGAACCAGGTGGCCGGGTGTGGGATGTATTGTAGTTCAGTTTCCTTTAACTTTGGAGAATTGGCGTACTGCTGGACTTGCTTAAGCAGCCATCCGCTCGGATCGTCGATGTCGGCACGCTTGGCAACGTCCTTTATCGCTACATTGATCTTGACGATCGCCGCCTTGCGACCAACCTTACGGGGGTAGGCGTCGTAGATTTGGTCGGCGGTGGTGGATGGTTTGGGTTGTGAAGGCTTATGACAGGTATGCCCCTGCGGGTTGCCCGCAGATGGGGTTTTATTCTTACCTTCTTTAATTCTTACATTCTTGTTTGTGTCACTGGCTTGTCCCTCGGTTGTCACTCGCTTGTCACTGGCTAGTTCCCCTGAAGTTTCAACCGACTGGTAAAGACTGTAGTTTATTACAGTTATGATTGAGTATCGGTTGTTACTTTTTAGGGCTATTTTGCCAATCAACTCTAATTTTTTGATCCGCTTCCAAACCGAGCTTGGCTTGTGTTTTAGCTCTTTAGCAGCGGTTTTTCGCCCAAAAACGAACTGACCGCGATCCAATTTAACGATGTCAGTGCTACCACCGGTGTCAAAACCCACCGATGTTGGCTTGTGGGATGCTTTCATCACGCACCACATAAAGGTCTTGTAGAGTGCGTCATTTGGCCAGACTGCACTATCCATGACTTTTCGGTGCTGTTTTACCCAACCGTCGCTCATACCGTTACCTCTATGCTTCGAATCCCCGACCTGCCCGTTTGAGCAGGCCGGGTCTGATGTATTTCCCTCATCAATTGCGTGATAGGCTCACGCGGCCTTTTACTTGCCATCCATGACACACCTCCTAGGTTCAAGTGATAGACCAAAATCGGTCCTACTTTCACTGCCTTAAGCGGCTCACGTCGTTGCAAGGCGTGACCGCTGTAAGGCTCTACCGCCACCGCTAAACCCCGCCGCCGCTGCTCAAACGACGACGGGGGTGTTGAGGAGCTTGTTATTCCGGTTCTGATTCGACACCTGCCGCGCCTGTTCGCAATAAGCTCAGCCGCACTTCCTTCTGCACGAAACCAACCAGCGCCTCGGGTGATACCGCACTGGCGGTGAATGTTATTGAGGCCGAAAAAACGTCACCGTTGACAGTGAATTGTTTGATGTCAACCACCGCCGCAAGCGGCTTATCCTCCATGCCATCCAGGACACCTTGCTTGCTTTCGTGTTCGAGGCGGATCGAGCACTGCGAGCCGTTCATAAACTTATCCACCTGGGACAATGGCACATCGCCGCGACTGAACTTGATGCTCATACGGGCGGTGCCAGTACCGAAACTCAGTCCGTTTGTGTGAACCGGGATTTGCAGATCCCATTTTTCCTCTGAATTCTTTGCCATTTGTTGATCCTTTCGTTGGGGGTTGTGGTTATGGTGGTGAATATCATTACTGTCTTTCAGTCCAAGTTAATATTGATCTAATAAATCTTTAATCCGGCCAGACTTTTGGGCCGCGCGGTCAGCTATCGATTCGTTTTTTGACTTTGCTTTGGCGAGTTGCTCTCGCTTTTGTTCCTCGGCCAATGCGTAGAAATCACGCTGCCATTTACCCAAGTGCAACCATCCATAAGATTCTGTCCACCCTGGCTGCCCGTCAACAATTCCATAGACCTCTACGGCGTCACTGTTACGGGGGCCATTATTCTCACCGTTGGAAAGAGCTTTTTCGCCATCAGGTAAAATATAAATATGGAATGTTGGGCCTCGCGCGTGTCGCCCCGATACGATATAAAACTTGCCATATTGGCCGGTTGTAAACAGTGCTGCGTATTCGTCTGCGCCCTTCATAATTCCATCCTTTCAGTTGTCAAAAACACCCCGTCCGCGTCAACGGGCAGGGCGTGGAGAGAGAGATTCAACCTAAAGCCTTGTCGAGGTCGGCGTCGGATACGTTGTCGTCGACCACCGGGGCGCTGTCGTCCGCCTGGTCTTCGCGGTATTGCGATGTATCGTGAGGGCCTGGCTGCTCATCATCGCCGAGCAGGCTGCCGATCTGGTTTGGATTGGCCGGCGGCGCTGTGGGCGCGTCGATTAAGCCAGCAGGCATTTCCGGCAACTGCTGAGGCTGCCCCATTTCGATTTGATAATCAAGTTGCTGGGCCGTCCCGAGTTCAGGCGACATTGGCCATAGCGATGAAAGCCGAAGTATGCCGGTTTTTAGCCACATCGGATATTCATCATATTTCCATACATCGCCGCCCTTGGCTTTGGACTTCATAACCTGCACCCGAGGAACAATCTCGCACATCGGATGCGGGCTGCCGACAATGTGATTTGTCGCCCAGACATGCGTCGCCTTATTCATGTCGTGGTCGAATACCTTGGGCACATGGCGGAAATGCTTGCCATGCTCGTCGGCCCACTGCTCAAACTCGTCGCCTTCAAACACCACGCCACGGCAAACATCAGTGACTAACCCACCACGGCGGGCAAGTTCGATGTAGCCGCGATACTGCATCATCAGTGATGCTCGATTTTCGTAGCGGTTATCGACAGTCTTAGTCTTGCGGGGAATAATGGCGATGTGTTGAAGCACGGGGTTGGGGATCAGACCAAGCTGAGCACAACCAAAGGCGCACATCACCACAGACTGCCAGGTGCAATCTGCGATCGCTTTGGTATTGGCGAAGCTAACCATCAGCGACATAAACCGGTCTTTGTCCATCGTGCTGGGAACGGCATTCATCAACGCTTCCGAACGCGCGATGATTTCGACAGCGCCTTGATTCTTTGGCTCAGGTAGTTTTGCCAGTGCTTTATCGTTCATTGTTCGATCCTTTATCCTGCCAGGCTGTCAAGGTTTACGGTTTCCAAAACTTTCAACTTATATTCGGGCGCTCGCATTTCATGGACCTCGCTTGAATCCCATCGCATCGGGTAGACGCCGGTTTTCAGACAGTTCGCCCATCGGCCAAGCAGGTTGTGATAGTCAAGGATGCCGAGATTGATCGTATCAGTGTCAGGTCTGAAAACAGCGACTTCGTATGGCGGTTCCTTCTCTGCATAGACAAAAATCATGTCATGCTCGATACCGGTCAGAATCTTCATACCTGCTCGGTAAGCCGCATTTTGTATGTGATAGCCGAACTTTATAAAGTCACGGCTCAGGTCAAATAAATCTAGTGATGCGCAAGTCTTGACGTCGACAATCAGGGGCTTAATGGCGTTCACCAGCTTGTCCAACCGGCCCCGCATCTGTATGCCCGAACCCGGATCGGTCCAGGCCATCGACGTTTGACATCCGCCCTCTGCGCGAAACACCTGGACAATCGGGTGGCTCATCACCACTGCATGCATCGCGTGTGCCTTGTCCCAATTATCCTTCGACAGTGCGGCCATGTCGTCAGGCTCGCCTTCCTTTGGTTTGTGAGTACCGCAATACCACTGGCCGTCATGCCTTACAGAGCCGCTTTTCTCGCAAGGTTTCCCGTCACCCTTCTTGATTGCCGAACAGGTCTCAGCTACGGTGTAAGTCTCTTGAAACAGCGAAGGCGTGAGTAGTTTGCAGTCGAACGCAGTGCCGAAATCCAGCGCGTCGGTGCGTTTGTCTGGAATCACGCCGTCAACCTTCGCCTTGAGCGTGAACATCGATTTACGGCCGAAGCCGAGAACCGACTTGCTCATACGATCCCATCTGAGGTAATCGGCGAAGGGGACATCCTCATAAATCCCGTCCTCAATAGTGATCTTGTCAGTCATCGGCGGTCTCCTATTTCATCAGCCAAAATATGATTGCATCGATCAGGTCGGGGTCGCCTGCGAAACAAGCGAACGCCAAAAATATCAGCGAGCCGAACATAAAAAGCACTACCAGTGCAGGCCCAATTGTCTCTCCAACATCAATATCCATCGTTACTCTCCATTATCCGAAGGGGTGAAATCGCCTACCGTTCACATTCAATCGGTCTGTGCGACCACCACCGATCCATCTTCGATCACCACGCCGCCGCCTTCGCCGTTGCTGACGGTTTCGAGCCATATTTGTGCGTCGTTGTCGTCCGCCATTTCGGCGAGCAGGGCATAACTCTGGTCGTCCAGCAGCGAACCATCACGAATCAGCATGACCTTGAGTTTGGGATTAAGTGCCAGCCCCATCGCAACACTTACCCGTAACTGTTCTGCGCCGCTGGACTGTTCAAACGGCAACCCGTTGAACGTCACGCCGGTATCATCGAAGTTGAGGCCATCGACCGGCAGAGTTGCGTTCTCAAGCTGATTCTGTTTTTCGGTGTCGCACCGGTTGATATCAGCGGTGCACCTATCGGATGATTTCTTAATCTCATCCAACTGTCCTATACGATCGGCCCGTTCCATCTTGTCGCGGACCTGAATGTTGACTGCCTCAGCGTCTGTGATCTGCTGTTGGATTTCAACAAGGTTGATGTCCTCGAGCGTCGTGTATACATCCTCCATTGTTGGCAAAACGCGGATGTGATCTCTCAAATCCTTTTCCAAGTCTGTGAGTTCTCTTTTTGCTATCGTGACGAGATCTCTTGTCCGCGCGATATAATCTTGGTGATTTACAAAATCATCACGTAGATTGCAATTCTCGCGGTTATGATCCCCAGCCTGCGTCAATTGTTCGCCCAGCTTAGCTATCGAAACATACTCGGCAGGCGCATCAGTCTCAGGACCGATCTTTGCTTCCAACACTTTGGCGTCTCGGTTCAGGTCACGTCGCTGGTCATAGGCCAGTTGGCGGGCATTGTCGATTTCTGTGAAATCCAGACCGGCGACCTGCTTGAGCGTCACCACCTGGTCGGCCGGCTTCATGCGAACGAACGCGGTGGGATCGAAACTTAGATTGCCCACCAGGTCATCCAGCACCTTTTGCGGATTTCCGAATTTCAAGCCTTCGGCGTTGGTGACCGACAGGTATGATCCCTTGTCCGTCCACTTGCGGGTTACCCGGATATCGCCCAAGTCGAGATATACCTCGGCGGTTTTTTGGCCGCGTCGGATTGGCACGTCGGGCTGGGCCTTCTTGCCACCCAGGGCATACCAAATCGAGTCGAGGACCGATGACTTGCCCATCATGTTTTTACCGGTGATCTCGACCACATTGCCGTCTGGTGTAATCTCGACTGCTACCAGACGTTTGATGTTGCTCGCTGTCAGTTTAATAATTTTCATAATTCAATCCTTAAATTAGTAGGTGAATAATCCTTGCCACCAGCACACCAGCCAAAGCACAATCGACGATGGCAATCACAAATTCGGTGGTGGTCAGGTTGTTGGTTGATTCGTTCACGTTGCGTACTCCACGGCTATCCAGCACCAACCAGACTTACAACGATCTTCGCCGGCTTTGCTATTGGATTGCCGCGCCACTTGACCGATACGATCTGGACTTGGTTCTCGAATAAAACCTTGCACGTATCATCATGTGGATTGCAGCCTACGATATATTTCTTCGCCGCTGCGGTGTCCTCAAAGTCGCCGCCATTGGGTTCGGGTACGTCGTAATCGGCCCAATTACCCCCGTCAATCCTGTACTGGATGCCATACGGACATTTGGGGCGCTCACGCGGCTTCGGTTTGGCTGCCTTGGTGGATGCTTCTGTCGGTTCTGTCGCCAGTAAATCAATTGTTTCTGACATGGTGGTTCCTCTCGTTAGTGGTTAATAATGCAGTGTTGGTTCGTATTCGATGTATCGCTTGTCGTCTTCGATTCGGTCGTCGACGAGCCGGAATTTAATGTCGATGCCGTTGACGGTGCAGCCGATGCCTTCGGATTCCCAACAGCCGTCGTGCTCGCAGTCGGTTACGTCGACGGTCAAGGATTTGGTGTCGATGATGATCTCCGGGCCTTCGTCGTTGTCACCAGCAAAGCCCCACATGTAGTCGCCGTCTTCGTGCAACTGGACCAATTCGGCCAAGTCGGCAAACTCGAGCACCGTATCGGTGACCAAATCGGCTACGGTTGCCGGTTGTTGGGGCGGCGTGGAAATAATCATGTCATTTCCTCCGCCGCTTAAGCGTCTGTTTGGCTTGCTGCTCAGTCACTTTGGACCCCCTCGATGCTTTGAGTCCTGAGCTTCGTTGTGAAGATTAATGCTGGGATTGGTGATTGCCCCGTTGTTTTGTATGCACGCCCACGACCATTTTTCTCTGCCTACAATCTCCATTGCAAAAGTAATCTCGCCGTCAGGCAATTCGGGGTGATTGGTAGCCCTGAGTATCTTTTGCACCGCGTCTGCTATTTCGCGTTTTTGTCGTACTGAAAACATCACTTACCCCCTTGCAACTTGGCGATCATTGCGTCCGCGATATTGACGGATGCAAAGGCTAGACATTGTTTTTCACTAAACTCACTATCGTCGAACATTTGGCCGTTAGATAACATCCCCTGCATCGCCATCCCCGCGAGCCACTGGCGGTAGGTCATGCCTTCGTTGTAATGCGTAGTTTCGTCAACTCGTGGCTCAGCACCACTCGGCATAGGAAACGCCAGGCCGCCATCGTTAATCGGTTCCTTATCAGTCACGATGCACCGCCCTTCGCCTTGGCGATGGCGTCGCTGATTATTACTTGCACCGCTAACAGCTTGGGCACATCCTGATCGCTTAATAATGCACCGTACTGCATTATGTTGTATAGGAATATATTGGTGGTTTTCAACGCAGCGAGCATGTCGTCGTGGGCGTTGTGGTCCGTGACTATACTGTGGGCGGTGTCGTAGTCTAGCTGGATAGGTATCACTGCTGGCGGCACACCATCCGGCAAACCATCGCACGGCTTAGCGTCGTCGCCAGCATAACAAACAAACCAACCATCGCTCCGCATGGGATTCTTGACTACTTGCCACGGCGTATTCTTCTGCTCTGACATGATTAGCTCCTCGTAAAAGTGTGGTGTAAAACGGACGGCCGGGTTAGAGCCGTATGAATGCCCAAATCCCAGCTACGATAGCCGCACAACACACTACAGCGGTTTGGAATACTTGCAGGTGGTAAATGGCTGATATCATCGTTTCAATTTCCATGTCTTATACCTCTGCCGATTCGGTCGGCTTGCCGTTAGTTGTTAGCCTTATCCTGCACTGCTCCAACGATCTTGAAAAAACTTGGTTCGGTGGCGATATCAAAGTCCACCACCGCCACCTGCTCGCTGTAATCGCTGTATACCAGCTTGACCAGCCCTGTATTATTTTGCTTTGCGGCTAAACATCCGGTCATTAAGCCAACTATAGCCGAGGGTGTAACCGTGGTGCATTGATCGTCCACTAATTCGCTGTAGTGCTTCATTGTTCAAGCTCCACCAAAGCGCGTCGGCAACCATTGAGAATTTGACTCGCCGCGAACCGGCTAATACGCGCGTTTTTCATGGTGCTTGTGGATAATATTGGCAAGCCACGGCCCGCCACCAACATAGCGAAAGCGCCGCCCGCGCCGTTATATTCACGCGGCACCACCCGTCCTTTATCGTCTATACGCTTGATCGTTTGTATCATATCATCACTCCCTGCCGATTCGGTCGGCTTGCCGTGAACTGTTGCACTTTTTGCATCAGTTGGTCTTGTTAATCATCTTGCAGCAGAACGCAATCTTCTCGCGCAGCCAGCGACGAAATGCCTTGTCGTGAGGTATATCTTTTTCGTGGATGTCGATCTGCGATGTGCCCTGGTCGCGGCTGACCAGTGGGATATCCGACTTGTCCCATGGGGCGCTTATCAGTTGGCGTGTGCGCTCAAGTTCCAGCCGCAACGGCTCAAGCTGCGATTCAACGTAGGCGTCGGCACCGCGTCCCATCATGGCTTCGAACTCGCAGTAAAGCATGGTAGATTCGTTGAGAAATTGTGCGGGTGTCATATTGTCTCCTCAAAAATGACGGCGGGCGTCCATGCCCGCTTAAGTGAGCTATTCCGTTAGCTGGCCATCGGGTGGGCTTTGTTTGGCCTGTGTTGATTCGCCGGACAGGTTGGCCAGTTCGCCAGCCACCCGGTCGGTCTCGTTTACACGCTCAAGGCAGACGATCCTGATGCACTCTGTGAGCGACTTGATGCCTCGCTTGTCGGCTTCAATACGCATCCGGCCTTCGAAGTAAGGGTGGTTAATTTTGACTGTCATATTGATTCCTCGATGCTGGTTAATCTGACAACACGATATGCAACCAATATCGGCACGTCAAGGCCAAAAGCACCAAAAAGGGCCAGATAAGGCCCTGATAAGTTACCGAAACGTACCAAACTGTCGAATAATCAAACACTTACAGCGCGGAAAAATATTCGACTCGGGGCCGAAATTAGTTATTTATCCACATTATGCCCTATTTATGCGCGCTATGTGTCTCATTTGTGTTGGATTTGTGATGGATTTGTGGACCACCCCCCTTTTTGAACTACCTTTGAACTGAGAGATGCTTTTCGAACTATCTTCGAACTATCTTCGAACTACCCCCTGATGCCGATGCAATCAACCCCGCTATTGACGAAACCGCCCAGTTCGTACTAAAATTCATCCACAGAAAGGGATATCGCACCATGAACGAGAAGGTATTACACATCGCCCATCCCGTCATGTTCCGCAACAGGCCGGTTTTATACCTATTTTTCGTCGCATTGATCGCGTTGTACGGCCTGGGCCTGCTGTTGCTGCTGATTTGGTGGATAAACTGCTATCGAACAACTTTGATCGTCACTGAGCAGCGTACAACGCTGCGTACAGGCATACTGGCGAAGGCCACCAATGATGTGATGCACAATGATGTGCGAAACGTGCAAGTTAAGCAGGGCATACTACAAAGGCTATTGGGTGTTGGTTGGATCGGTGTATCGAGTGCCGGCCAATCCGGCGTTGAGCTTCAAATGTTCGGGCTTCGCGATCCGCAGGGGTTTATGAAGTTGCTCGATCAATACCGTGAATTGGGCATGTGGCGAACTACGACGAATGAAAATAAGTCAGTTACCAACCGTGAATATGTCAAACAAACTTGTGGTTAATCTAAATAGCAGGCTCAATATATGGCGTTCGTGTCCATTAAATCAGACAATCCTGGGGGTATTAAACAATGAAACAGCTATACCAAGTCCAGGTAGCCACCGGCAATCACGGCGGGCCACGCCTACCAAGTGGTTTTGACGACACGGGCCACGATCCACAACGCAACTGGAGGGACGGCCAGGTCATCAATGCATTTACAGACGCGGATATTCGCGCTGGTCGCAAACGATACGGCAGGCTCGACAAGTTGTTCCATGCACTCGTATACGCCAATCTGACCAAGGCCGAAGCGGACGAATTGGTCGAGGCTCCTGCTGATGGTAAGGGTAGGCGTGTCAAACGGATCGATTGGCGTAAGGTGGTGAGCGCAGAACGGCTGGCCCGCAATATAAACAACACGGAATCAGTAGACCTCCCCGAACTATCCCAAACGGAAGTCGACGACTTGGAATCTGGTTTGGGCAATGCAAGGGTTACGCCTCTACTCATCACCGATGCCGAAACTCTTGACTATTCCAAGTTGAAGGCGGTTGCCCGTGGCTGAGAATATTCAAACAATTGGAGCCACCAGTAGAGACTTCGCAACTATAAACGCCTGGGAGGCGGCGACCGATGTTGATCTAACCGCTAGCCCCGACGAGATTGAGGTTGGCCAGTGTTTTGCCGATGCGGACTTTTCGGAGAATGTGGTTATTGCAGGAGCGACGACGGATGCCAACAACTTCCGGTGGCTTCGCGCGGCCAGTGGTCAGGAGTATGACCCGATTACTGATACGGGTGTAGTGGTCACTGCTGCGCTTGTAGTGTTTCGCATACAAGAACCATATTTTAGATTATCGCGTGTTAAGGTATTAATGGCAGGTGCGGGAGCAGGCTTTCAATGTATAGACTTTTCTGGCCACGTGGGTAATGTCAATGTTCTTATCTTTGGCTGCAATGTTGTTAATTCATCCACGAACAATGGCCGTTGTATTTTTATTTCTGGCACAATTGATAGTGCCAAAATAGTTTCTTGTATCACCGAAACTACAGAGATTAATAGTGCTGCGGCTATCATAAGCACCAGTAGGTTCCACGAGATTACCGTATCGAACTGTTCTGTTGCCGGCGCGTTTAGCATAGGCATTCAAAATATCAAGACGGTCACCAATTGTAGTGTTAGTGATTCAGTTACAACTCCGTTCAGTAACATCGGCACCCTCACCACATCCTTCTCCGGCGTTGCAGCCGACCTGTGGCATGATCCCAGCAACAACAATTTCTACCCCAAGGCAGGTGGTGTGTTGGATGGCACAGGCACCGACCTGTCTGCCGATCCCGATCTCATAGCCACAATTGATCCCGACGCATCGCACGGTGACGCAGGCGACTGGAACGCCGCGCCATACGACGGTCTACAAATCAGTAATCCACTACTAAAAACCAACACCCTCGGCAAAGTTCTATTGATATAGGAATCAAAATATGCAGCAATTTACAAATATCGACGATACGGTTTTTATGCACTTTGGGTCTAACGATACAAGAGGGAGTGGTGACGACGGGGCAAGTCCTGTATGCGATGTGCGTCTTTGTGGTGCAGCGGCTTCGGCGGCTCCCGTGTTCAGCCCTACCCCTGTTTTGCTTACTGACGCAGGTTATCCCGACGGCTCCTATGAGGTAGCAATTGTCGCATCGGTCGCCAACGGCTTTGCTGATGGTAGTACCTACGCAGTGTTCTGTTCGCTTGCGGTTGACTCACAGACCCCTACGGGATTCGTTGGCTTATTCACGATAGACGTTCCCGAGGTCGATACCGTCCAGGTAAGCGGCGATACCACGGCAGCCGACAACCTGGAATTGCAATATGACACCACTGGGCTGTCGGGAGAAACATTCCCAGCGACACAGGGCCAAGTAGGTAATCTCTCAACGGGTGCAGCGGGTTTAAGCGTCATTGCATCAACATTTGTCTTGACAACCGGGGCGGTAGAGACAGGGTCCATTACGTCGACAGAGGAACTAGACGAGTCTTACCATGTCATTTCTGACGATACCAATACTACAGACCTATATTACCAGTTCGATGTTGGCAGCGTAGGGGTTGCAACACAAACAAAGTGGAATGGTTATGTGCAAAGCAATAATGACGTTGTCAATGTCTTCGGCTGGGATTGGTCAGGGTCAGCGTGGAAGCAAATCGGTACGATTGAAGGATCGAATCCCTTAGTAAGGCTTGAGCATGATTTCGATATGACCACTGCGATGACTGGCACGGCTGGCGATCTTGGCTTAGTCAGATTCCGTCTGCAATCGTCAAACGCATCAATCACCGCAACAGATAGGGTTCTGTGCCAATTCACTAATCTTAATCAGACTGTCGGTTATGCTGATGGCCGTATATGGGTCGACTCCGCGGGCGACGCAGGTAGTGAGCTTTATGTGAACGGCACGGCCGATAATCCCTGCCCCTGGGCAAACGCTAAAACGATCAACTCAACGCTCTCACTTAACAGGTTCCACATTGCCAACGGCAATTCATTGACACTGGACGTCACTGTCGATGGATATTCATTCAATGGTGATGAGTGGGATTTGGATTTAGGTAGTCAATCGTGTAATGGCGCATTGGTCCAAGGTGCGGACGTTTCAGGAACAGGGACAGGTGCATTAATAAACTTCGATAATTGCGGTCTAAGCAACGGCAACGATCTGACGATCTCAGGTTGCCACGCGCACAATTGTGCAATCGGCGGAGATATCACCCTAACGGCTGCTACAACTTATATGTTCGATAAATGTTTCAGCGCTGTTGCAGGTACAGCCACGCCATCGATAGACTTCGGCGCTGCTGTTGGCGATCAGGCGGTCAATTTCAGGCATTACAGCGGTGGTATTGAGATTAAGAATATGGGCCAGACAGGCACGGATAATATGAGCCTGGAGGGCGATGGGCAATACATCCTGAACGCCAACTGCACGGGGGGAACGCTGGCGGTGCGTGGATCGTTCAGCGAGACTGATAACGCCGGCGGGGCGGTTACGGTGGTCGAGGACGCAAATACAACGGTGACGATCCTTGACCCGATGATATCCGAAAGCGTGTACACGGTAGCCGCGTTGGCAAATGCCCCATCGGGCACAACATTGGTAACTGTTGCACCAATACAGACCAACTTGACGAGTGCCAACTTCACCACGTTTGGCGGCTCAGTGAACAATGTAAGTATCGCCCAGAACGCCAGCGGCGAGATCGTATTCGCGGTAACTGATGCAGCCGGCGACGCCATCGACCTCAGCGGCAAGACGCTGCATTTCAACATCCACGGCTACAACAAAACCATATTATTCACCCTAACCACCGCCGCTGGCGATATAGTAATCAGCGGCGCAAGCAATAACCAGGTGACGGTCGCTATAACGACTACCGAGACTGTTGACGCGGCAGAATTGAAATACAAACTCTGGAATACTACTGACGACGACCTGCTCGGCACGGGCAACTTTGGGATCAAGGCTGCGCCGCAGGCATAGGAGTGTTAATCGTATGAAAATTAAATGGGATACAAGTAAAGAACACCACGACAGGCTACATGTCTATGATGATGACGGCGTGGAAATCGATGAGATTACTGAGATATCAATAAGCCAATCGTCGCCGGTAGAACCATTGGGTGCCGAGATCGGGATATATGTCAAATCAACAGACATCGATATTGATGTCGATGGCTGCCTGCATACGTGCGTTGGCGGTGTTAAGTACAAACTTGTGCCGGTGGATGTAATTGAGGAACCAAATGCCTTACAAGATTCGCACACATAAGCCACCGGGATCAACGCCATCAGGCAGAGCGCCAGACGACAGGATCAGTGCGTGTCGGCGTGGATACGGTAGGACGTGGCAGAAGCTGCGACCGTTCGTCCTGCGGCGAGACTACTACATCTGCCAGGTATGCCAGCGGCCAGCTGGTAGGTCGGCACACGTCGACCACATCGTGTCAATACGCAAGGGCGGTAGGAATGAAATGAGTAACCTACAGACGCTGTGTGCATCCTGCCATAGCCGCAAGACAGTCCGGGAAGATGGAGGGCTGGCATACGCAGGGGGAGGGGGGTCGTAATCGCTACAGGTATAGAA
>SDBT01010828.1_pt1 | contig 14704 bp, 12 predicted proteins | sample 2277101 | NCBI WGS metagenome assembly SDBT01 (sample SAMN10404973, study PRJNA504765) | marine sediment metagenome | isolation source: marine sediment core GS10_PC15, 103 cmbsf | place: Arctic Ocean: Southern Knipovich Ridge | collected 2010
TAGAAAACTATACAGCATTATTAATAAAAAGTCTAGATTTTTTTATCGTTAATTATTTCAATTAGTTATGCGCTATTCTGAGAATTTGCAGTCTTAATGATTTTCAGTTTGTAAATTTCTGATAATAGAATTTTCGAATTGGGAAAGGTGATTGAAAACAAAGCGCTGCAGCGAACATCCGATCAACAGATCACGGTGGCGGATTTAACCGGTGTAGCCGTTCAGGATATTCAAATCTGTAAAATTGTCTCCAATGCCTTTAATTGAGCAAGTAACGTGCGCTAATGATAGCAGGTGGCCCAGGTAAAGGATGCTCCTTGAAAAAGCGCTCTTTAAGTGAAGTTCAGTCGATATTCGAGGAGTGGCTTACCTGGCCGGTACGAGCCGTTCTGAAGGAGGGTAGCCGGGGAATAACCTCCTGCCAGATTTGCGATTAATATGCTATATTTAACCCATAAAGATTTATATTCGTAATTATAAGTTAAATTTTTACTATTGTTCGAAATATTTTGAGTTTTATTTTGACATTATCCAACAGACCTGTTAATCAATGGCTGTCGATGGATGGATATTCATTAACAACTGAAAAATCAAACATGGGGATTGATAACGGCACCTTCAATTTTGAAATAAGGGAGACGGAAAAATGCCAATATTTTGTGCCAATTTATCTTTTATGTTTCAAGAATATAGTCTACCGGATCGATACGCCGCTGCCCGAAATGCAGGTTTTACCTTTATCGAATTTGCATTTCCCTATGACCATGACCCCGAGACCCTGGTATCACTGCTGAAACAAAATCAGCTAAGACAGGTCCTGATTAATCTACCCCCCGGAAATTTAGAAGCGGGGGACTTGGGGCTGGCCTCGGATCCGGATCGGATCGATGAATTTCGGCGAAGCGTAGGCCAGGCCCTTGCCTATGCTAGAGCACTGGAGGTCAGCAGGATCAACTGCTTGGCGGGCAAACGAATAAATAGAATTCCATATGAAGAGCAACGGCTTGTTCTGATTGAGAATCTTCGCTTTGCGTCATCCTTGATTGCCACTGATAACCGCGTATTACTGGTCGAACCCATTAATACTTTCGATGAGCCTGATTTTTTTGTCCACACATCTGGCGATGCGATTGCATTAATCGAAGCAGTAAAGGCACCCAACATTTTTCTTCAATATGATGTTTATCATATGCAAAAGATGGAAGGCAACCTTACCGAATCACTTCGCTCCTACCTGCCCAAAATCGGTCATATTCAAATTTCCGACAATCCTGGGCGCCATCAACCAGGAACGGGGGAAATTAATTACCGCTTTATCTTAGAAGAGTTAGACAGACTTGGATATAGGGGCTTTGTCGGTCTTGAGTATTTTCCAACTAGCGATACTCTTTCATCCCTGAACTGGGTCGAAGATTGGGGGTTTGCTTTGTAGAGATGGATTCGGTTTTTTTTGTGGTGTCCCGATTATAAGGAGCGCTCAATGAATAAATTTGAATTGCACCCGGTGGTTCAACATATCGAAGAAAGATTCAAGCGTCGAACCGCTGAATCCAAAAAACATGTTGAAGCCGCCCAAAAGTGGTTACCGGGGGGTGATACCCGGCGCATATCGTATTATTTCCCTTACCCAACTTTTATGCTCAAAGGTGAAGGGTGTTATTTGTTCGACTGCGATGGGAACAGATATCTGGATCTTGTGAACAACTATACTTCGCTTATTCACGGCCATGCTCACCCCCGGGTCGTGGAAGCCGCCACTGCGGCGATCAAAAATGGGATGGTGCTGGGAGCACCCGTTGAATGGCAGTACCGTCACGCAGAACATCTGTGCAGCCGCATACCCTCGTTGGAATTGGTCCGATATTGTAACTGCGGTACAGAAGCAACGATGTTTGCCATGAGAACGGCGCGGGCCTATAAAGGTCGACATACCATCCTGAAGATGGATGGCGGGTATCATGGCGGGCACGAATTCGCTCAGGTCAATATTTATGCCGATACAGGAGCCGAAGGCTTTCCGAGAGTCTGTGCAGACCCCTGGATCCCTCCGGGTGTCCTGAACGACATGCTGGTGATTCCTTTCAATGACCTCGATGCCGCCGAAGATACCCTCAAAAAAAATAATGAACGGATAGCAGCTGTAATAATGGAACCCTGTTTGGGGGCTGCCGGTGGTATCAACCCTAAGCCGGGCTACTTACAGGGCATGCGCGAACTTACCCGACGATACGATGTGCTGTTAATCTATGATGAAGTGATGAGCTTCCGTTATCATACCGGGGGAATCCAGGCCGCCGAAGGGGTGCAACCGGATCTAACAGCTTTGGGAAAAATAATTGGTGGGGGTATCCCGATAGGAGCATTCGGAGGCCGAAGGGAAATTATGGAGCTATACAATCCCACCCACCCGCGACCCATATTTCACTCCGGTACGTTTTCTGGTAACAGCATTGCCATGGCCGCGGGTCTCGCCACGATGGAGCTCTACGATGAAAGCGCCATTGAGCGGCTCAATCGATTAGGTGAGTGTCTTGCTTTGGGGTTCAGGGACGCGTTGAATGAACTTGGAGTTAAGGCGCAGGTTCTTGGGCGGGGTTCGACCGTCAACGTGCACTGGCTGACAAACATCCCTGATAATGCGAAAGTCGCCATGCAAGGCTACCTTTCGACCAGCGAACTCTTGAGGCTCTTTCATCTGGAAATGATGAACCGGGGTATCTACACCGCTCCAAGGGCCCTTTATGTTTTATCAACGCCCATGGGCGATCAGGAGATTGACACCGCTATTTCAGCATTTAAAAGTACCCTGTCGGTACTTAAACCCTATATAGCGAATCAATTTCCCCATCTTCTGGCAGATTGAAACCTGCCGGCAGATCCGGGCTTGAATTCTGGATATGGCTCACCATTGCCGGGGGATCTTGAAGATTTTGCCGTTGATTAAAAAACGGAAATTTTTCTGTGCTCCCATTTATTTCGAGTGGGTAAATTCTCGATTAATCCTATGGTTGTATAAAAAGGAGGTTGTATGATTGGAGTTACAAAAATTAAGCCTGAAAAAGGAGTATCGTTAGAAGACTTTCCGCTATTGCAGCCGGATGCAGACGAGGTTTTGATCAAAGTGAAGGTTTCTGGAATATGCGGCTCGGACTTGGCTCTTTATGAGATGAATCAGCCGGAAATTGACCGGTGGCTCACATTGCCGATTATTATCGGGCATGAATTCTGCGGGGTCGTGGAGTCCGTTGGTTCTCAGGTCACCCGGTTTCAGCAGGGCGATCGGGTATCCGGTGAGACCCATATTCCTTGTATGACCTGCCAGACCTGCCAAACCGGGAAAGCCCATATCTGCCCGCATCAAAAAAACATTGGGCGGACTGTAAACGGCAGTTTGGCCGAATATACCACCATTCCTGAAAGAAGCGTCAGGAAAGCACCGCCAAAACTTTCCGATCATGAGGTGGCCATGCTGGAACCTCTTGGTGTCACTGTCCACGCTGTCCGTGAAAAAGATATGGTTGGAGAAAATGTCCTTATCTTGGGGTGTGGCCCGTTGGGCCTGATGACCATTGCGGTGGCCAAAGCCTTTGGTGCAGGCCGGGTTTTTGCGACCTCCCGTACTCCTGAAAAATTACAGAAAGCTCTCGATATGGGAGCAGACCAGGCATTTCAGGCTTCCGATGATGATTTGACTAAAAACATTCTGTCGGAAGCAGCATCCGTTGGTATCTCCACCGTTATCGATATGTCCGGAAATGAACACGCGGTGAAACAGGGGTTAGATGTCCTATCCCCCGGGGGAACGATGATACTGGTGGGAATTCCACCCAAAGAGATCAGCTGGGATGTGCTGGAACACAGCATATACAAGGAGATTAAGCTGCGGGGCGTGTTTGGTAGAACTTTCTGGGAGAGCTGGGATCTGAGTGAAATGCTCCTGGAACAGGGCAAAATCAATACCGAGCCCTTGATCGGTTCAACATACGCGCTTACCGACTATGAAAAGGCTTTTGCTGATGCTTTTTCCGGAAAATTCGGTAGAACATTTATGGGATCGTCCTTTTAGAGTTTTGTTGATAGGAGGTTGTATGATTGGAGTTACAAAAGTTAAGCCTAAAAAAGGGGTATCATTAGAAGACTATCCCGTATTGCCACCGAATAGTGACGAAGTTTTGATCAAAGTGACGGTTTCTGGAATTTGCAGCTCAGATTTGAAAATTTATGAGATGAATCAGCCGGCGACCGACCGGTGGCTCACGTTGCCAAGAATTATCGGGCATGAACTCTGCGGGATCGTGGAGTTAGTTGGTACTCAGGCCACCCGGTTTCAAAAGGGCGATCGGGTATCCTGTGAGACCCATATTCCTTGTATGACCTGCCAAACCTGCCAAACCGGAAAAACCCATCTCTGCCCGTATCAAAAAAACCCCGGGCGGACCGTGAACGGCAGTTTTGCCGAATACATCACTCTTCCTGAAAGAACCGTCAGAAAAGCCCCATCAAAACTTACCGATCATGAGGTGGCCATACTGGAACCTCTTGGTGTCGCCGTCCGTGCTGTCCGGGAAAAAAATATGGTCGGAGAAAATGTTCTTATCTTAGGGTGCGGTACGGTGGGCCTGATGACCATTGCGGTGGCCAAAGCCTTCGGTGCAGGTCGGATCTTTGCGACCTCCCGTACTTCTGAAAAATTGCAGAAAGCCTGCGATATGGGAGCAGACCAGGTGTTTCAGGCTTCTGATGATGATTTAATTAAAAGCATTCTGTCTGAAGCAAAACCCTTTGGCGTTTCCACCGTTATCGATATGTCCGGGAATGAACACGTGGTGAAACAGGGGTTAGATGTCCTATCCCCCGGGGGAACGATGATACTGGTGGGAATTCCATCCAAAGAGATCAGCTGGGATGTGCTGGAATACAGTATATACAAAGAGATTAAGCTGCGGGGCATATTTGGTAGAACCCTCTGGGAGACTTGGACTCTGAGCGAAATGCTCCTGGAACAAGGCAAAATCAATACCGAGCCCTTGATCGGTTCAACATATGCGCTTACCGACTATGAAAAGGCTTTTGCTGATGCTTTTTCCGGAAAATTCGGTAGAACATTTATGGGATCGTCCTTTTAGAATTTTGTTGATAGTTACACGCCAGTGCGTTTCGTTCTATAAAAAATCGGGATGTGCTTTTCGCCCACAAAGATGAGGAGATCCAATGAACACTGAAATCTCGACGCCGACCATCCGTCTGCATCCTTCTGACAATGTTGTGGTCGCACGTATTGACTTGACTGCCGGTACGGCAATCTCCGCTGACGGCCTCACCACCTGCGGTTATGTTCCGGCTGGCCATAAAATCGCCACCGTGGCCATCCCTTCCGGCCAGTCGGTGAAAAAATACAGCCAGCTTATAGGGTTTGCCACATGCGATATCTCGCCTGGAGAGTGGGTGCATTCCCATAATATGGCTTTGAAGACGTATCCCAGAGATTATTCGATAAGGGCCGGCGCAACTCCAACCGACTTTATACCCGAAAAATCCAGAGCGACCTTCAATGGCATCGTACGACCGGATGACCGGATAGGAACACGCAATTATATCGGCATCCTGCCTACCTCGAATTGTTCGGCCAGTGTTGCTCGCTTGATCGCCGATCAATTTCGGGATTCCGGTTTGGAAGAATTCCCTAATATCGACGGTGTTGTGGCTTTGTGTCACGGTACCGGCTGCGGTACCGGTGGTGTAGGGAAAGGTTTTGAAATCGCTCAGCGAACCCTTGAGGGCTATGCGAAGCATCCCAATTTCGGCGGTGTCCTGCTGGTTGGCTTGGGCTGCGAAGAACTTGAAATGGATGTTTTAATGAGGAATTTGGGCTCCAGACCGCAGCCAATGCGCAGCAGCATGGTAGCTCAAGAGCTAGGCGGTACCCGCCGGACGGTGAATGAAGGGGTAGCACGCATTCGGGCCATGCTGGGGGAAGTCAATAACATCGTGCGCTGTCCCGTTCCGGCCAGCCGGCTCATTTTGGGTTTGGAATGCGGTGGTTCAGATGCCTACTCGGGAATAACTGCCAATCCGGCCCTGGGAGCGGCTACCGACCTCCTAGTACGCAACGGCGGTACGGCCATTTTAAGCGAGACGCCCGAAATTTACGGTGCCGAACATCTTTTAATCCAGCGCGCTGCCAGTCAGTCCATCGGAGAGTCGTTGGCGGAATTGATCAAATGGTGGGAATCGTATACGATGTTTAATGGCTGCAAGATGGATAACAACCCTTCTCCGGGAAACAAAGCCGGGGGATTGACCACAATTTTCGAAAAATCACTGGGCGCCGTGGCAAAAGGTGGCACCACGAATTTAGAGGCGGTTTACGGCTACGCCGAACCGGTTACTTCCAGTGGATTGGTATTCATGGACACGCCGGGTTATGACCCCCCTTCGGTTACAGGCATGGTTGCGGGCGGCGCAAATATGATCTGCTTTACAACCGGGCGCGGCTCGTTGTTCGGCTGCAAACCAGTGCCGGTGATAAAACTGGCGAGCAGAACCGAGCTTTATAATTCAATGTCCGAAGACATGGACATCAATTGCGGCACAATTGTTGATGGTGAATCGAGTATCAATGTGTTGGGTGAACATATCTTCAAGCGTATTCTGGCCGTCGCTTCAGGCGAAAAAACAAAAAGTGAAATCAATGGTTTTGGGGACAATGAATTTTTACCCTGGCACATTGGCGCCATGATATGACCGGAGATGGGCATAGAGGGCGGATGGCCTGATGTTCCATTTCAAAATTCTGGTTCAGGGGCTGGTCGCTATTGAGCGAGATGTTTTTCAATAATCTCGATAGACTCATTTAGAACCAGGATAATTTCGTCGATTTGTTCTCTTTCAATATTGAACGCCGGTCCGAGGAGGATATGATCCCCCATGATGCCATCCACTGAGCCATTTCCGGGAAATACGATCAGCCCTCTTTCCATCGCCGCATCCATTACGCATTTAGAGACCTTCATCATAACATCAAAAGGTTCTTTGGTCTTTTTGTCTTTAACGAATTCAATGCCGGCCATCAAACCTTTTCCCCTGACGTCACCGACTATTTTCAAATCCAGCAGGGACTGCAACCCTTCCAGAAGATATTGACCCTGCTCATGGCTTTTGGCGACGAGTCGATTTTTTTCCAGATATTCGAGTACTGTCTGTCCTACCTGGCAAGACAAAAGATGTCCGCTGTGCGTATGCCCTCCCTCAAAGGTGGTCCCTTGTTCCTGCATGAAATTGAAAATATCCGATGATGTGATTACCGCGCCGATCGGAATATAGCCCCCGCCCATACCTTTGCCGGTAGCGATAAAATCAGGGACCACTTGCCAGTGATCGATGGCAAAATTCTTTCCAGTACGACCAAAACCCGTCATGACTTCATCGGAGATAAAGAGAACATCGTACCTGTCACAAATCTCCCGGATAATTTGGAAATACCCTTGGGGGGCGGCTACCGCACCCAGTGAAGCCCCGACCACTGGTTCGGCAATAAAAGCCGATACATTCTCTGGACCTTCCTGGCGGATCGCCGTTTCCAGAACACGCGCGCATTTAAGGTCGCAGTCTGGATAGACCTGGTCAAAATAGCATCGATAGCAGTAAGCCGGGGGTATGTGAGGTGAGGTGCGGATGACAGGTGCGTATTTTCGTCGACGATACGTATGGCCCGATACGGACAAGGCACCTATAGTATTTCCATGATACGATTGCCACCGTGAGATAATGCTGTGTTTCCCCCCCAGTCCTTTTTCCAGCTGGTATTGTCTTGCAAATTTCATGGCGCTTTCCACAGCCTCTGATCCGCTGCTGACAAAAAAGATCCGGTTCAAATTACCGGGTGCCCAGGCGGCAAGCTTTTCACCCAGTTCCAGAAATGGTTGGGAAACCGAGCAGTGCGTCGGGTTGTAGGCGATCTGGGCTGCCTGGGAAGCCATCGTTTGAGCAACTTCCGTGATGCCATGTCCTATATTGCAAACCAGGGAAGAGCCTCCTGAACCATCAATATAACGCCGTCCCTTGTCATCGAAAAGATAGATCCCTTCCCCTTTGACGATCGTCGGGCATAACGATGTCAGATTACGCGGAATCGCAAAACTCTCACGCTTTTTCATTTCGCCCTCCCTTGAGATAAATTAGCTGATTTAGCTGGATTTAATTCGATCATCTGCTCAATGGTTCACTCTACGTCTCACAGGAATATTTAATTTCTATCAGCGGTTAATTCCGCGCGAATTGCCATGGCGATAGGCTTCATTAAAATCCTGTTTGAAAGTTGACCACACCCGCAAGCCGTTCCTTATGAATATATCGTTTAAAATTTTTTTCAAAAAACCTGGCCATGTCTTCTGGCAAACCAACCCCGGAAATATGAGGCGTTATGATCAGGTTGGGGCACTCCCATAATTTGCTGTTCGACGGCAGCGGTTCATCCTTGACCACATCTATCACGGCCCCTGCGATTTCTTCTTGTTTTAGGGCGTCACACAACGCATCTTCATCCACGAGTTCTCCTCTGCAGATGTTAATCAAACAGGCATTAGTCTTCATGTGTTGAAAAATATCTTTATTTATCAAATTTACCGTATCCTCGGTTACGGGAAGTACAACAACTACATAATCGGCTTCTTTAAGAAAATCATGCAATTCATCAGATAGATACTGTTTATCGACAAAAGGCACCTCCCGCTGGCACAGATCCCAGCTGATGACACGCAGGCCAGCGGCTTTCGCTTTTTGGGCAACAACCGAACCGATCGCACCTATGCCCATAATGCCGCATGTTTTATTGAAAATGAATTCCGGCAAGAAATATTCCCATTTTTTTTCATGCTGCGCATGGATAATCTTTGACATTTTCTGGCTGAAGTAGAGCATATAGGCCAAAGTGTATTCGGCCATATAACGGGCATCCGCGCCCACCATTCGGGTCACGACAATTTCATTGAACTGAGCGGCATTGTGAACAAAATGCTCCACACCTGCAGCCATTACCTGAACCCATTTCAAACTTCTCATTTCCATGAATAATTTTTGGGGAAACGTATAAGGAACAAATGCAACTTCATACGTTGAGATCAACGGTTTTATTTCGTTCACATTCCGGCAGAAGTGAAAATCAGCTTCCGGCAAATTGAGGCCAAGCAGCTGTTTATAAGTCTCGATTTCTTCGGAATGATAAACCAACACGCTCTTGTGATCCGGCATAAGCTGCGCCTTTCATGTTTGCACGAGATAAACGATGTGCGTAGGTTGATAAGATTATTTTTTCGATTTTTGCGAACAGGTTCTCCCCCGACCCCGTTAAGGGCTAGAAACTGCAAGCTTCAACATTTCCAGATGTTCCTTTCAGGGTTCATTAGGTGCCAAGCCGGTGTCCTCATAAGACTGTTAATTGGCATAGCCCAGCAGACGGGGGATGAAGAGGACAAAAAACGGAACATAGCTGATCAGGAACAATACCACAATCTCCACCATAAGAAAGGGCCACACCTCCCTGGCAACCTCTTCAAACGATACCTTGGCAATTGGGCTAACGACAAAAAGCACCTGCCCCAGTGGGGGTGTAATCAACCCAATGATCAGATTCATAATAACGATGATGCCGAAATGGATAGGATCAATCCCGAGATTCACGGCGATCGGTGCGAAAACTGGAGCCAAGATTAAGATCGCTGGATTTTGATCCATAAACATGCCGACAAAGAGAAAAATCACGTTTATGGCCAAGAGGAAACCATAATATCCCAATGGTTCAATGAGCACTTCCAGTTTCGATCCGAGTTCTTCTAATGCCACGACCATTCCGAAGATATTGGACGTGCCGATAATAATCATCACAACCGCTGTGGTCATTCCGCTTTTGAGGAACATGGTTGGCAAATCGGATAGTTTCAACTCCCGATACACGAAAAAGGTCACCACAAACGAATAAACCACGGCCACCGCTGCGGCTTCGGTTGGTGTAAAAACACCGCCAATAATGCCGCCCAGGATGATCAGTGGTGTCATCAAAGCCAGAGATGCATCCCGTGCTGCTATTAGAAGGCCCCGTGTCGTTAGGTTTTCCTTGCTTCGAGGATATTTTCTTTTTAACGAAATGATGTAGCTGGCCACCATCAGTGCTATTCCCACCATAATGCCGGGAATCATGCCGCCAGCGAACAGCCCCCCGATAGAAACGCCGGATACGGCATTGGCATAAATCACCACCGGGATGCTGGGCGGAATGATCGGGCCGATGCACGCCGACGCACTGGTTATGGCTGCTGCAAACGAAGCGCTATATCCATTTTTTTTCATCATGGGGATTTCAATAGAACCTAGAGCACTGGCGTCCGCAATGGCGGAGCCGGTGATTCCACCGAAAAGCATGCTGGCTACAACGTTGGCTTGAGCCAAGCCACCCCGAACACGGCCCACAAGGAGCACACAAAATTTTAACAATCGGGTAGTCATGCCCCCGTATCCCATAATTTCCCCTGCCAGTATAAAAAACGGTAGGCAGATCAGGGGAAACACATCCATACCTGAAAAGATTTTTTGGGGAACAACGGACAGGGGGATATCTATGAGAATCATCGCAAACAGCCCGCTTATCCCAAGCGCCCAGCCGATGGGAACGCCAATGGCCATCACCGCAAGAAACCCGATTAGAAGAATAGTAAGTATCATTTTGGACTCCCTATCATTGGGGTTATCGTCTTTCGCAAGCTCTCCGTTGTCGGACAACAGGCTTGCGGGCTGAATATTCGGATTTATTCGCTAAGAGCCCTAAATGACTCATAACCCTGTTTTCCTCTCAAAAGAGCAATGGGAGAACAACAGCGACTATAATATTTTATGGTACCTCTTTTTTGGATTTTCGAGACGTCATTATTTCCCCGATATCTCTATGTAGAAGTTCCACACTGAAAAGAATCATTATAGTAAATGCTACTGGTATGGCAATCGTCGGAAAGGTCATAGGCAACTGCAAGGCAGATGTTTTTTCTATCCACTGAGATATGGATAGCTTAAAGCCTTGAACAGCCCCGAATCCAAAAAATCCGAGCAACAGGAAATGGGTCGTTAGAAGCGCAATCGGCCTGACTTTTTCAGGGATTAGATTCTTTAGGAAAACCAGGCTGATGTGTTCGCCTTGCTTGACCGCCAATGCAGATCCAAAACACGTTATACTAATCAGGAGGTATCGTGCCAGTTCTTCTGCCCAGCTCAATGATGAGGCAAATACATACCGCAGAATCACCTGTACAAAAATCACAGCGACCATCACTGGGATCATAACGATGATCAGCCATTTACAAAACAGTATCAGGTATCCATTTATTTTATACATCATAATCACCGCATCGTTATCGTAGCAACTCCATATTAATCGGCAATACGACTAAAATAGATACCTACAGAGTAAGGAGGAAAATATATTTATCACAAAACCGATTTCGGGAGAGTTTATAACAGCTTGATATAGAATATAGAACATCACAAAAACATCTTAGATTCACGGTGCTAAGAAAGATGTTATTAGAAAATATCAAAATGTTCGATGACCGCAGACAACACCGAAAAGTCAACCATAGTTTGCGTGATTAGACGATGCTCGTTATTTTCCATAATGTTTTTTATTTTTCAAAAGCCTCACTACTGGTTTTTTAAATTTGCTATCGGGATATTCTTGAAAACTAGGTGTATTTCAGTGCATGATTTAAATTCTCTACTTAATAACTGGAAAACCGCACGGAAGGAATTTCTTCCTTCCGTGCGGTTTTAGTGACGTCAAAGGATACGTCAGTTTAAAGATCGCCGTAAAGGGTTTTTTCCACTCGTTCGGAAGCCTTGATGATTTTATCGACCCATTTATCCCCGATCTGTTTCCGAGTCCAGTCGATCATTGCCGGCCGAAGCGTTTGTTTCCATAATTCGCTTTCCTCCACGGTCGGGAAATAAACATCCACACCTTTCTCTATTAAGTATTGATTAAATAAACCATCTCCCCAGATACTCAACCCCATCAGGGCGGTCATAGCCGATTTGGCCGCTTCCTGGATCAGCAGGCGATCTCCCTGAGAAAGTGATTGAAACCATTGTTCATTGACAAGAATCGATGTGGGCCCCAGATAGAAACCGTTTATACAAGCATACTTCAACAATTCTCCCATTTTGCCCATGCGGATAAACGGCGTGGCCGTTTCAATGCCATCGACGACTCCCTGTTGCAGGGCGGTGTAAGATTCGGTCCATGAAATAGGCGTCGGTGTCCCGCCGGAAGCCTTCATGGCCGCCACGATCCCGGGATTTTCATTGGTCCTGATTTTCAGCCCTTTCATGTCCGCAGGGATACGCACCTGTTTTTTAGTCGTGAAAATATGCCAATAGGGGCCTTCCCATCCCCAGGCCAGCACCCGCACCCCCATTTTCTTTAAAACTAACGCATTCAGTTCGCGGGCTTCCGGTCCTTCCATCACGCCCATAGCGACGTTAACATCTCGAAACATATAAGGGATGTTGATGGCGAGCAGCTCGGGAACATAATTGGTGATCGGATTCGAGGGATAGCAGCTGATCTGCATCGTTCCCTCCTTGACCATGATCAGCGATTCCCTGTCGTCACCCAATTGCCCGGTTGGAAAGATTTTAACTTTAATGCGGCCATGGCTCTTGTCTTCAAGGATTCGCTTCATCACTTGAGCCTTGATGTTGGTCGATGCGAACTCACCATTGCTTTTTGTCAGGGTCAGTTCAAGGGGGCTGTCGTAACTGCCAATTTTTATTGTATAGCTGTTTTGAGCAATACTCGCTGGCACCCAGACTAAACCAACAAATCCGAACACTACCGCAAAAACCGTGAGCTTGAATAAACACTTTTTCAAATATCTCATCTTTTTTCTCCTTTCAGTCCTTAATGGTACGTTGGTAATGAATTTACGCTTCGAGGATTCATCTAAAAATAATCCTTTGAAGCACGCTGGAACACGTTATCTACAACTATTAATCTTGGACTTTTTCAGTATCATCTCTATCATACATTTGAAAGAGATACGCGCAAAAACCACATCTTTTACCAATAAAAGGAATCGAAAATATACTAACTGTCCTGTTCATCCTCTGCTTCTGTAGGCTACCCCCCCTATCATTTCCACTACCAGTTCTGCCAGAAGAAGACCGGTCATGCCTCTCACATCAAGAGCGGGAGCATACTCGACGATATCGAATGCAGCTGATCCCGCAACGCTTACCTTCCGGACAATTTGCATGATTTCAAATGGCAGGAATCCTCCAGGGCAAGGGGACTGGGTTCCGGGAACAAACCCACCTTCGATCACATCCGTGTCAACAGTTGTATAAAAGGCATTCGTCCTGTCCTTCACTTTTTCCAAAGCTTCCTGTAACGTCCGCTCAAAGCCCTGTTTGCGCGCGTCATCCATCAGTACCAAATTGACTCCCAGCTCCTTAATCGTATCGATGGCTTTCTTGCCGTGGTGGTAGCTTCTCAATCCGATGTGCACAACTTTCTCAGCCTGAACATATCCGTCCTCAATCAATCGAAGCAGAGGACAGCCGCAATAATGCCTATCGCCGTGATAATTGTCCATGGTATCGGGGTGCGAATCAAGCCACAGCAAACCGATATTGCGGTCATAATGATCCGAGAATGCTCTAATGGTTCCTTCGGTAATACTGTGGCTACCTCCAAATATAATCGGAACAAAATCTTTTTCTAGAATTTCCTTCAGAACACTTCCGGTCCTCCTATATGTTTCTTCATAGTCAAGAGGTTCAACGTCGATATCGCCTATATCGGAAACTTGTATGTATTCTGAGTAATCTATATCCAGCTCAGGACTATAAGGCCGGTAGAATCCCAAATACTGGCGCAGCCCTTCTGGTCCTCCCCGCCCCCCGACAGGATTATACGTCATTCCTTCAAATGGGATGCCCAGCAAGGCGATATCGCCTTTTCGTAATTTTTCCATCGGTACCAACAGCGAACCGAGTTTGGCATGCTGATCGTCTTTAACAGAAACGCCCAAACCACCGGATCTTTCGATTAAATATTGCATTTGTATTTCTCCTTTGAGCTTCGTGTGATTTGATTTGTATGTATGGTTCCTATGCGTGCTTGGCCTGCAAAGGCATTGAAAAATAAACGTTGCTTTTTCTTCAATTTCTTATGGACATCAGTAAAATCGAACCGGTTAATTCGATCAAAATATATAGCACATCAAAGATCTCAGTGATATCTCAAAGCTACATGGGGATAAATATCTATCATTAGGAAACAGCGAATCTTCAAAAGACTGAAAAATGCGATTTTCATGATGATTAAACCAAATAAAACACAAAGTCAATAAAAATAATATAATTTTTTGCGAATAATATGATTTTTTCTGATTTATTTCACTTTTCACGATCTGCTTCTGGTTTGAAGGAACTCGCAAGACTTGTAAGCGCATTACAGTCTCCTTCAAGGATCAACAGGATCTAATTCCTAACTGTCAAATGCCAAGACATCGAAGACTCAAGTCTAACGGTAAATAATGCCAGGACATCGAAGACCCGAGTAAAATTTTAAACCAATATTTTGTTTTTTGTAAAGCATTAACAGAAAATAATCATTTGCGAGAATGGGCCCCACAAAGCTCGTCGGAGCAAATGATTA